>WNGL01002761.1_pt1 | contig 21162 bp, 21 predicted proteins | sample 5400591 | NCBI WGS metagenome assembly WNGL01 (sample SAMN13153377, study PRJNA577476) | soil metagenome | isolation source: 80 cm soil or saprolite under Garry oak tree replicate 1 | place: USA:California | collected 2016-06-15 | reverse complement strand
TCAGTTCTGGTCTTGGAGGTTTTCCTCAGCCACAAGACCTACAACAAGAGGTTCGGTTATTCTTAACCAGTTAACGGAGCTGGGTGCTTCGCGCGATGAGATCTCTGAGCTTCTTATCGTCCGGAAAAGTCCATACGATATGCCCCTTGTCTATCAGGATCTTCTTCGAACTTTCCAGGTAGTTCAAGACCACGTTTAGCGTCTGATACTGTACTCCTTTTGGAAGGCTCTCCCACAGTTCCTTCTTCGTGGGGTATGACCTGCCCTTTCGAATCTGATTCTCGATCATTAGAATCGTCTTCAAAGTAGGCTGATGAAGGATAGTGGTAGCCAAAGGTCCCTCGTCATATACGACCATTCAACTAATTATATAAACTTATATAATCGCGATTCGAATCTTACAGGTACTCAAGATCCTCCTTCATTAGACCATGGGACTATCCCTCGAAAAACCACCAGGTTAACGGGAACCCGACCTCCAACATAACAGTTCACAGATGCCTCGGGTGCTGGAAACCATACGACGAATGTCGTTGTTCACCTGAAGTCAGAAACCAGCGCCCTTCACCAGGCTAGCGCTCGAGAGCCGGGAGAGAATGCGCTGCTTTCCGAGGCCGCTCATTATTTCCCGGTATAGCTCATCTCTCTTCTTATCCGAGTAGCTACTATAGCTCAGTTCCAATATCCTGTATCCTCTTTTTCGCAATAGCGTTCGCAGCTCTTCGTCCTTCATCATCTGGGCTGTCTTTAGGTGGACTGGACCATCGACGAACACGATCAAAGGTCGAGATTCTAGAGGGAAGTGGAAGTAGAAGTCGGCCGTGGTTACGGGAATCTCCACTTGAGTTAGATAGTTCACTTGGTCATCTTGTAGCTTGAGAGCTAGTTCATGTTCCATCCGCGAGGGGTTAGCGTGCAGGCGCGCGCGCCAGTCGCTCCGCTGACTCGACATCCGCAAGGCGGCCATGGAGGAAGGAGGCTATGGCAGGGGCTCCAGAAGGAAACGCTAAGGGACAATGTCCGTATTCTAGGAAAAGAGTAGAATGACGGGACCGGCGACGGGGGCATAGCGTGGCGAGACGAGGTTCCGGAGCGCCAGCGTCGGCCACGAAGGAAGAAGGCACCGTCAAGTAGCGGCCAGCGTGGGGTTCTGCGCATTTCACGAAGGGCGCGGCGCGCGAAAAACAGACCCCCAGGGGGGTCACACTTTAGTTAACAGAAAAACAATAGTTAAGGAAAAAGAAAAGTTAACGAAAAAGAATAGTTACTAGAATCGAGATTCGCAGAAAACTCTGATCACTTCGGTTCTGGCAGAATCATTGTCCGACGCCCCTGTTTCTGACGCAGCGTTCCGCCCTCATCGGAGACTCTTGCCCTTCGCAGAACAAATAAGACAACGCTTTCCACATTGGTGCACAAGCAATGATTTTCAACAAAGATCTGGATCAGATCTCAGAGACGGACCTCCAGGAGCTAATTGACAACAATGTCGAGGAGAGTCTCATTCTCGATTACAAAGGCGAACTAACCAGCAACAAGGAGATTGCCAAAGACGTCAGCTCAATGGCCAACGCAAAAGGAGGCTTCCTCATCTACGGAATCGGCGAAGATGAACACAAGCGCGCCACCAAACTCCTCGGAATAGAAGCGAAGGGCGGCAAAGAGAAGATCGACAACATCGTATTATCCACGATCCAACCTAGACTCGAAATCAACATCCAGCCAGTCCATCTTCAAGCGGACCCAACGAAGACAACCCTGGTCCTTCGAATCCCAGAGAGTTCACGCGCCCCCCACATGGTCACAATAGAGCATGATAACAGGTACTACAAGAGGCGAAACTTTCAAGCCCTAGTAATGGAAGAGTCAGAAGTCAGAGAACTCTACGGACGAATGGCGGACATGTCCAAGAAAGTCGACGACATTCTGGCCTCAAAAGGAAACGGCCTTCTCGATCCCAACAAGAACGGTGAACCATGGTCATCAGTTCTCATCTGTCCAACGGTACTACAGGATGATCTCGTCAAGGTCGACCAGCCAACAGTACAATTCCTACGCGCCCAAAAGGGCCTTCACGAGGCAGACATAGACTACTTTTGGACAGAAATTCAACCCTCGATCGAGGGATTAGAATGCGTCAGATACGAACCCAATTCTGGCAACTTCTGGAGAATCTTCGAAATTAACAGAAACGGCTGTTTGCAAATGGCGAGGGTACTCCCATCATACCCTGAAGAGAGAAAACTGTACTCTCTGCCGCTCGCCATACAATCAGTGAACGCGCTGCGAATAGCTTCGAAATTGTTCGATCGAGTGGGGTACTTAGGGAATGTCAAGATAATCCTGGGAGTAAGCAACATCTCCAAATTCGAGCTGGAGGGAAATCCCGCTGTTCCTCGACCACTCGGGTCAAACCAACTAAAGCGGCGCTCCCTCCAAGTCGCCATAGAAAGATACTCTGGAATTCTATTTTCACAAACTGAGATTATCGCGAAAGATATGATGGACTACATCTATAACGGATTTGGCCGTCTAGAATCCGACCTGTTCGGAAAAGATGGAAAATTGATTGTCCCGCGCTTCTAGGAGTCGAACGAGTGTAGCTAGAATTCCCAGTGGACAATAGAGGCGCTCCATCTTGCCCACACAAGAAAGGCTCCTTCATCGTCTCGCCTCCTTTCTATGCTCGCGCTCTAGCTCTCGGATGCCCTGCCTAACCGCCTTCTCATGTTTCTTGCCAAAGACTTCTCGCACCCAATAGCCGAGATCTACATAATGGTTCACGATTTTTCAATGAGCATTGCTGTGATGGTCCGTAATAGTTCCTGTCGTCGTCATATCAGACTGATCTTAGGCCATGGAAACGAAGCGCGTTGAAGTCGTCATCATATGTGAAAATATCTGAGACCCCATGGGTCCTCGCCAGCACCGCCGTTGAACAGTCAGTAAAGCTAAGGTCGATCTCTGCCCTTTGCCTGTAGACCTCCCAAGACCCTTTCAAGGCATCAGCTTCGACTTTCAACAGGACTATTGTTTTGGACTCGAAAATGTCCGTTCCAAGTTCCACGGAGAGCTTGTGGTTTCCTGTTCGGGCTCTGCAGGTAGTGATCGCTTCGTCTAACACGTAGTCCGACGTGTAGAGCTTTCGATAGGGGGTCTCACCGCGCGCAATCCTCGCGAACGAGTCACGAGCAGAGACATGTTGACCGTCCCGCTTGTTATAGAAGGCTACAAGGGGTCCTGTGTCGATGAAGAGCTTCAGCTAGAGTCGCCGTAGAGGACCTTGTCATGATCGATAGATGTTCGCTCGGTCCCCTTTCCCCAGTCCTGAGGTTTCCGTCGACCGAGCGCTATGTCAAAAATCGGATCCTTCGGATCGATCCCGGACTCCTCACTTGTCCAGCGGAGAGCAGCCTCACGCAGGGCATCCTTGATGGTGAGACCTTTCTTCTCCGCTATCCTGACCAAGGCACGATACTCTTCGGCGTCTAGCTCAGTCTGGGCAACCTTTCGCTCCATGAGACTTCCATGCAATACCACATGCCGTCTACATGTAAACGTTCCGGAAAAACGTGGTTACCGCGAAGTGATGGCGCACCCGCGTTGGCGGGCTACGGAGACGCAGGAAGGCTCCGCGCCATGATATTGTCCCTGTTCGGTCACCAGATTACCGCTAAACTTTAGTCCCACCTTCTGCAGAAACTATGCAACTGTTACTCGGGAGCGAATTGGTTGAAGATAATCATCGTCAATCACGGCTACCCTCAACGATACAACGCAGGCTCCGAAATATACGCTCAGACCCTAGCTCATGGACTACTCCATCAAGGGCACAAAGTGGCCATTTTCTCCCGCAAAGAAGACTCATCACGTCCCGAATATGAAATAGAAATTGATGAGGACTCGGAAGAACCCGGAATCAAACTGCACCTAGTGAACATGGCGAACAGCAGAGACCGATACAGACACAACGAGGTTGACGCAAGATTCCGAGAACTCGTCGAACAGTTTCGGCCTGATGTAGTTCATGTAGGCCACTTGAATCACCTCTCTACTGGAATAGTGCACGTGGCCTCGTCCCTCGGAGTTCCAACGGTTTTCACCTTGCACGACTATTGGCTGATGTGCCCTCGCGGACAATTCGTACAAACCAATTCTGGTGGGGCCGAATCGTGGAAACTTTGTGACGGGCAAGATGATTACAAATGCGCAGTATCATGCTACTCCCGTCACTTCTCTGGGCTGGAGGAGAATCTTGGGAGAGACACATCATACTGGACGAGTTGGATTGGCAGCCGTATGGCTGAGATTCGCGAGGTTTCCGATTTCGTCGACCTCTTCATCGCACCTTCTCAATACCTTCTAGAACGATTCAGTAACGAATTCGGGCTCGCGAGCGAGAAGATCGTCTATTTGGACTACGGTTTCGACCACAAACGTCTGACGGGGCGGACGAGAAGAGAAGAGATGGACTTTGTCTTTGGGTACATTGGGACCCACACTCCTCAGAAAGGAATCAATCTCTTGATCGAGGCCTTCAGCCATCTTCGCGGCCACGCAAGGCTAAGGCTCTGGGGGAGGAGCAATGGGCAGGTGACCAACGGGTTGAAGATAATGGCAGGTCAGTTGCCTTCTCAATACTCGAGCCGCGTGGAATGGCTGCCTGAATACCGCAATGATGACATCATTCGAGAGGTTCTCAACAACGTTGACGCAATTGTCGTTCCATCAATTTGGGTGGAAAACTCGCCACTGGTAATACATGAGGCCCAACAAGCAAGGGTCCCGGTCATCGCAGCAGACATCGGAGGCATGGCCGAGCACGTGCACCATGAAGTTAACGGACTTCTGTTCGCCCCGCGGGACCCGGTGGATCTGGCGCGTCAAATGCAGCGATTTGTCGATGATCCAGACCTTGCGGCCAAACTCGGAAAGCGTGGGTACGTTAAATCAGATTCCGGAGATGTTCCTTCAATCGAAGATCATGTGACGGCGGTCACTTCGTTTTACGAACGAGTCCTTAGGCCGTTGAGGGTTGTCGCATGACATGTGATAGTGATTCTAGCGGGCCTTGGCGAATCACCTTTGATACCAATCCCGACGACTGCAATCTTCACTGCATAATGTGTGAGGAGCACAGCGAGTTTAGCACCCTTCAGCTGAAGCGGAGGTTGGACGGAAAGCCCCCTCGCCGGATGGATATTTCCCTCATCCGGAAAATCGTCGAAGAGGCCTCGAGACATGGTCTCAGAGAGATCATTCCATCCACAATGGGTGAGCCTTTACTCTACCACGACTTCGAGGAGATCCTAGCATTGTGCAAGGAGTACCATGTCAAGCTGAACCTTACCACCAACGGAACTTTCCCCCGGAGGAGTGTCTCTGAATGGGCACAATTGATCGCCCCCGTCGCGAGCGACGTGAAGATCTCTTGGAACGGCTCAACCCGTGAAACGGCGGAATCGATCATGAAGGGGGCTAGGTTCGAAAGAATTCTTCAGAACGTCAAAGAGTTCGTCCGTATACGCGACGAAATCGCGTCCCAAGGGGGAAACCGTTGCCGCGTGAGCTTCCAGCTCACATTCCTTGAATCCAACCTTCACGAGTTGCCCGACATAGTTCAGCTTGCAGCCGAACTGGGCGTCGACCGGGTAAAGGGACACCATCTATGGGTCCATTTCAAAGAGATCGAACAGCTTTCGCTGAGACGGAATCCAGAATCGATAGAGAAATGGAATCAGACAGTCCAGCTTGCAGTCCAGGCTGCTGAGATTCATAGGCTCCCCTCCGGAGAAAGAGTTCTCTTAGAGAACATCTTTCCTCTAGATCCTACTAGCGACGAAATATCCCATAACGCCGAATGTCCTTTCTTGGGAAAAGAAGCATGGGTTTCCGCAGAAGGGCGTTTCAACCCATGTTGTGCACCCGACGCGCTGAGGAGAACTCTGGGTGAACTCGGAAACCTGAACGAGACTAAACTAATGGACATATGGACGGGAGACGAGTACGGCCAGCTGAAAACAAACTATCTGACCAGAAGCCTATGTCGAGGCTGCAACATGAGACGTCCCCAATCCGTCCCATCTATTCAAAACCCGACCAATGACGCTTTGAGCGCGTAATTCATGTCCTCAGACACAAGTGCCCCACTCGCCCGACCAGAACTGACAATCGATCTTAGCTCCATTTTCATTTCACAGGAAGGGACGCACCATCTGATTGATGGCCACTCACTCTACCCACAGCGTTATGCGTGGGTGTTGAACTTCCATCCCCCAGGGATGGCAGCGGCCGGGGACAGCACCGGGGCGTTTCACATCAGTTTGAGCGGAAAGCCTGCCTACAACGCCCGTTTCTCGAGAACCTTCGGGTTCTACGACGGCCGTGCAGCCATTCAATCCAGCACTGGCTGGGGACATATCGATGACTCTGGTCTACCCGTCTATCCTCCCTTGTTCAGTTGGGTCGGCAACTTCCAACAGAAACGCTGCCCCGTGCGCACAACTAGATCCCTGTACTATCACATTCTGCCCGATGGGTCACCGGCGTATGAAGAGAGGTATGGTTTCGCTGGAGACTATCGCGAAGGAAGCGCGGTCGTTCAGCGAACCAACGGAACATTCGTCCACGTAAACCTAGCAGGAGATCCCCTAAACGGCAAAGAATTCCTAGACCTCGATGTATACCACAAGGGATACGCACGAGCGAGAGACCAAAATGGATGGTTCCACATCGATGAGCTTGGGAACTCAGTTTACCAACAAAGGTTTCAGAATGTAGAACCGTTCTACAACGGACAGGCCCGAGCCGAAACCAAAAACCGAGAAATCGTGATAATAGACGAGCAAGGCAACCAAGTCTTGAGACTCTTGAAACCGACGCTCTGATCCGAACCATGAATGAGGATCGGAGACGATTATTGAACCAAGAAACTGGAAATAACCCAAGACTCCGTAGAGCCGGTCTACCTGGCTGGAGCGACTTCGACAAGTTTCTGGAAGAATTGAAAGCTTGGGGCCAGGAGCAGGGGAAGGTAGTCGGCATTTTCGTCTACGGGTCTATTGCGCGTGGAGAAGCGGACCGTTATTCCGATGTGGACCTAGTTGTCGTTGTTCGGTCCAGCAATCAAGTAGTCGAAGTCGAACAAGATCTATTGGGTTCTTGGGAATGCTTGTTCAACTTCGTCAAAGACAGTAAGCATATCGCTTTCCTGAAGAGGCCGTTCATCAAAGTAGAACTCACCGTTGTCCCAGAAGATCGACTTTCCGAGCTGCGAACCATGCTCGCTGAGTCTCCCGTGATCGACATGCAAAGAGCGGTTGTGGTCGACAAATCGGGCACATTGGGAGACACCCTGTCGCGGTGGTCCTCGGAGGCGGCTAGAGGCAATGGGAATCCGTTTCAGCGCGAGGCGGACTCCTTCCTCTATTATTACAACGGATTCTATGCCCCGTTCATACGAGGAGACGCTTACCGAGCATTCTTCCAGTACTGCCTCATGTTCTTCAAAATCGCAACGCTATCATACATAGCTCAAGGAGGGAAGGATTACCTCTACGCACCCCGATTGCTAATGTCGAATTTGGACAAACACGACACTAATAGATTGCTTGGATTCTCTCCCGTCTTCAACTCAACAAAAATGAGAGAGGGAGTGGAAAAGATGTTTGATCTTTTCTTGGAGCTAGTGGAGCGATCGGGGATGACAGGACAATTTCCGCCAAGCACAATGCGAACCTTCCGGGCAGAAACCCTTGCCCGGCATTTAGAAAGCGCTACCTTCTCCCCAGAGAACATCGAGACTTCAAAGGCAGTGTGATCAAGGAGACGCAGCTACTTTGCAGCGAATTTACGTAATGGTTGGCATTCCATCCTCCGGAAAAACGACATGGATTCAAAGAAGCCTGCCAACATCCGTGGCTCGAATTCGTTTGGATCGCCTCCGCCGCGAGACCTATGGATATCACCCCATACAACTCGAACCAGCTAAGGAAAAGAAAATTTGGCGTCAAGCCGACCTCCTCCTGTCGAAAACCGTCAGGGCAGGGCATGACGTTGTGGTAGACAGTATGGCTCTCACGAAAGAGTGGCGGCAAAGAATACTCAAAGTCGCCGACGCAGCGTCCAAAGCACCTCTCCAAAAGGTTGCCATCTTCTTGGACACCCCTGTAAGTGTCGCGTTATCCCGGAACCAAAACAGAGAGAAGCAACTTCCAGGAGACGCCATCCGTGAGATGAAAGGTCATGTCCGACCACCATCCAAAGGAGAAGGGTTCAGCAAAATCGTGACGGTAAGACCGAAACCCAATTCCGAGCCGAGCAAACTATTTGCAGGCAAGCCTCGCGAAACTGCTCCGGTGGGAGCGGCTTAGTTATCTACGCTCATTTTGCCTTTGGAGCTCATCGAGGCCGAGACGTATCGCCCGGCGAATGATCGAGCTTTCGGTGGGAGCATCAACCTTGGACGCGGCGGCCTCTTGCCTGGCCCGGCTTAGAAGAGCTTGAATTCTATCGTCATCTTCAGGGTCGATTCTTACAACCTTGATAGTTTTGGACTCGTAGATCGGGATTCGTCCCGTCGCTACTCCTTCAGGCTCGGTTGCAGATGATTCCAGGTGTCGTGGTGCAACTATGCCAGCGTTGGCTAGAATCTCCACAGAGAGGATCCTCCAGGCGTCTTCCATTGACAATCCGGATTCGAGAAGCCAGTTGAACCGGTCGCTCAACTTATCCAGTGTTGCCATGCGTATACGACCGAATACAACCCTTCAATATCACTTCGACCACTCTTTAGTCAGAGAGAAGAGTGACATCCAACATGTTAGGGAGCAATGGAGCGAAAGAGAAACCGGACGAAGGGAAACACGGCAGGAAAGAGGAGCTGCTCGTTAACATCCAGAGACTCACCAACATCGTCCTTGACAAGCTGGAACAGGGATGCAAAGACGGAACCCTCGACCAAGCCCAGATCAGACTGCTCGGCAGCATCGGCATGCGAGCACTCGGGCTCTGGCAAGAGACACTGAACCCACCATCCAGACGATCCTCGAGAAGACTGGAGGACGCTGCAGCCCAGATTGCCGTGGACACGGCCTACGTCTCATAGGGGGCGAGTTGGATTATTGGGGAAGACAGAGGGTCCCAGTGATGATGAGATGCGCGCCGAGATAGTCCAACAGCTGAGGGAGAGCTTGGATAGATCTCAAGAGATGATGACCAATACGAAGCTTGATCCAAAGACTCGGGAACGCTGGACGCAACTCCACACCAACACCGCCCAGGTCCTGAACCAGGTCCTGCGAGACCAGCAGGCCAAAGATTGGGAGAAGCGGCTCAAAGAACTGGAAGCAGTCGGGCGCATTCCACGAAGGACTAGCCTCCCAGGGACGCCGAAAAACAGGAACCCCTTCAGCTAAATTAGGAAGGAATCACAAACGCCAGCAACCATCAAGGGAAAGATCGACCAATACTACGCGAAGCTGCAGAGGGAAAGGAAGCGACACGAGGCGGAGAGCAAGCCGCTCATCGTCGGAGATCCCGTCGAGTTCTGCGTAAACTACCTGCACTTCGTCCCGTATGCCTACCAGGAGAAATTTCTGCGCGACACCAATCAGTTTGTTCTGGCGAGATGGAGTCGTCAGAGCGGAAAATCCCACACTATTGCCGCTCTGTGTCTCTATCTCGTCCTCTCCCACTCTTACAGGAGAGTTGTGATCTTGGCGCCGAGCTTGCGTCAGAGCAGGAGAATGATCGCCAAGATCTCAATCTTCCTCTCCAAGATGGACAAGAACTTCCTGTCAGGCCGGCCATTCAAGACCCGTTTGGAGTTCCTAAACGGATCGAGCATTGAAGCACTTCCGAACAGCCCGGAAACCGTGCGAGGCACAACAGCCGACATGGTTCTAGTGGACGAAATATCATTCGTCCTGAACGACGAGGATCTATACGATGCTGTCGTCTACATGCTTGGGACAACGAATGGGAGGTTCATCGCAGCGAGCACACCGGGATCGCGAGATAGCCTGTTCTACAAGATGTGTACTGATGACAAGAAGTTCGGAAACTTTTCGCGTCACCATGTCGGCTGGCAAGAGGCCTTAGAGCCTAACGGCCCGCTGAAGAAGCAGATCCTTGAGGCGATTCGTGCCCAGATGGTCGAGGATCCATGGCGGTGGCAGAGAGAGATGGAAGCTGAGTTCGCAGTCGACGAAGACGCATACTTCAGCTACGCGCTGATAGAGAAGTGCGTTGATCCAGAGCTCGAATTCTGGGACGATCGAGATCTAATTGGAGTTGCATCAAATTGAGCGCGATTCCGAGCGATAAGCCGTGGAATGTGGGAGCATTCTTCATCGGTACCGACCTCGGCCAGAAAGTTGACCACTCCGCCGTCGCAGTAGTGCGGAAAGACGGCGATATGATCTCCCTTGTCCATCTGAAGCGGTTCAAACTTGGAACGGAATACGGGGTAGTCATAGGTCACATGAAATTGTTGCAGAGAACGCTGCAGACAGTCCATAGGATCTACATTGACCGGACAGGTGTCGGCGAGTTTTTCGTCGAGCAGGCAGCCAAAGAAGAGCTCAAGCACGTCAAGGGAATCATGCTGAGCCTCCCGGAAAAAGAGAACATCATGTATCTCCTAAAGAGAACCATGGAGAAGGGCCAAGTAAAGATCCCATATGACTCCGAGCTGATTAACGAGATTAACGTGGAAAGATACGAGCAGACGCAGACGGGACAAACGAAGTTCTCACATCCAAGCGGGACACACGACGACAGACTATGGGCCCTCGCACTGGCAGTATACGCATCAGGACCAACGATACCAAGATACGTTCCATTCGCAGCCTTCGGACACATCAGCAAGCCCAGATGGGACTACCGTCCGAAGGAATACCCTCTAAGCGGGAACGCGCCCCCGAACAAAACAATTCACAGATGCCTGGCGTGCTGGAAACCATACACTGAATGCCGCTGCCCACCCGGTGTCAGAAACGAGCGTTCTCCTCCCTCCTAACTCGTTACAGATATCGTCGAATCCGGGGTGGCGGTGGACTACCAGATCAGAAGTCGGGAACGTCCGGTCAGCAGAGCGACTGGCGCGAAATATCGTAAGTTACCGCTGTATTAGATGCAGTGACCGCACCAAGTGTAGATTATTGTCAGCGTTGTACTGTTTGAGAATCCCCCACCATTTCCACCGATAGTCCAAGCGTAGGTACCACTCGTCGTCCCAAAGACTTGTGCAGTAATTGTGACATTTCCGGATCCCCCGAGGGGGATGTACACTGAGGATGGTCCCGTGACCGTGGTGCAACAGTTGGGACTTGGTGGAGTGTAGGTGAGACTCACTGTTCCAAAGAACCCTCTAACACTAGTGAGGGTTAGGACTGAGTTTACACGTCCTCCTGCAGGGTCGCAACCCCCAGTGCCGCAGGTTATCCGTATCGTCGAGGGATTAGTCGCGATCGTGAAAGTGCCTCTTACAGTGATGGTTAGTGTGACCGAGTGAACCAGCTGGCCGGCAACGGCATTGACGATTACAAGGTATCTTCCCAGAGGTGTAAGAGATGTGGTCGAGATGGTCAGCGTTGAGGATTCAGACCCGTTTGGCGTTAGAGTGACGCTCGAGGCGCTGAGAGATGCTCTCGGACCACCTACGGGTGTTGAGTTTGACAGGTAGATGGTGCCTGTGAAACTATTGAGACCTTGTAAAGTGATTGTTGATGATGTCGAGAGTCCCGGTGCTACAGTTAGGCTGACCGGGTTGGCAGCGATAGAGAAGTCTGGTCCAACGGTCATGGGTATCGTAATGTTGTAGGACCTAGATCCGATGGTGGCTGTGACTGTAGCAATATAGGGTCCGGACGGCGTACTCGAGCTTGCGGTGATCGTCAAATTTGTCGACGCTGATCCTCCGGCCGGCACCGTTACGCTCGTCGGATTCACCGAGGTTGTCGGCCCCTTTGGTGTGATGGATGAGGTAAGAGATACAGTTCCTGAGAACCCGCCAAGGCTCGAGAGAGTTACTGTTGATGTGGCAGAGCTGCTCGTTGCTACCGTCAGGTATGATGGGCTGGCTCTGAGCGACAATCCATTGAACTTAATGCTCGATACATACGTCGACCAGCAGTTTCCGCTCCAACAATCCCCAGCCGCAATGTTATGGTATTCCCCTGCTACCCAGACCGTGCTCGGGTCTGACGGATCGACTGCTGCCCCAAAATAGTCGCCATATCTGGGCCGGGTATGCAGTCCAGAGGTATCGTTTGCAGACCCGGTGATGATGACCTGAGGTGGTACAAACGTGCCGATGGGGTCGCTGATTCCCTGAGCTGAGACGGCTATGCTGGGATAGCAGCATGCAAAGCTTGTCTGGGATGAATATCCAAATACGAGTTCAAGATCGCCTTGGTTGTCCAAGCGCAGAGCTGGATAGAAAAAGTAGAAACCGTTGTCGGCAACATTCACGTCTTGAAGCTTCTGATTCGTTGTCGTGTCTATCTGAACCAAGCGAATGCACGAACGCGCAACGTTGTCGCCACTTGGTACGCATGAATTATCTAGGCCCAGCCAGAGCTTGCCTTGGAACCAGGCAGCGTCGAGCACACGAATGTCCCCTGTGTCGATGGTGCTGTTCGTCCCGAGTTGGAGCCCCGCTGGCGCAGGGTTGATAGACGAGACAGCGATGCCAATCGGGGAATTGAGCGCTACTACTCCTGGCGGAACTCCCACTATAGAGTAGAGATAGACCGAAGACGAGAATCCAAAGCGAGAACAACTGCCGGAACAATCGCTCACCAAGTATTCCGTTGTGGTTGTGCTGAGAGATTGTACTGGATGAAGTGATTCTGTTGTGAACAGCCCACTCGCGTCAGGTGGAAAAATAGCCATGTCAACGGCGGAAGACCCGCTGATCATCTCGGCCTTGTTTAGCGCCCAGACCCCGCTCCCGGCAAAGAATGTAGTGCCAAGGTTGCGGCAAAGTTCGTCGGTATAGAGGGCAAAGTCGTTCGCTTGGACCACGACCTTGTCATCACTTACTCCAATAATGGGCTGGTCAGGCAGAATCACCTGCCAGGTGCAAGTTTGGGTGTGCTGGTAGGCTGCTGAAATCTGATAGACCTTCCAACTGAAGGGGTCGCTCGTGCTCGATATTGCGATTAGAATACTATTGGCTGTTATGTCGAGAATTGACGAGAACCACCTTCCGCTTTGCAGGTCGAAAAGAATCTTCGGATCTGACAGAGAGTGGCTCGTGTTGTAGAACGAGGCCAATGTGAAATAGTTGGTGAGGCTACCCTGCTTGGAGTAGATACCCTCGGCTAGGTTTACCTGCTCGACGAGATAATTCGGGCCCGCCGCTACAATAACGTCAGGAGGAATGCATCCACAATTGCTCTTCGTCTGATTCAAGGCGTCAAAGCGAGTAATTACATTAACGGTAGATGGAGTTGTGGACGATGAGGGAAAGGCTGGAGAATTCGAACTAGGCGAGTAAGATGGACCGGTTGTTGAAACTGTGCCGCTAATCGCGAACGCGCCTCCTTGGAACGAAGCAGGCGAACTAACATCCGGGAAAGTTGCTAACCGTGCTTGCAAGGATGGAGAGATCTGATTTGAACCAACTAGGTTCGAGGGAGGAAAAACGCTCAGAGTCGCAACGTTCAGAGTGCGGACGAGCATTGCTCTGCCTTGGAGACCATTTACAGCGGGACCAGATGTTACTGCATTCCTAAGGGTCTCTAGCTGGTTCAAGCTCGAAGGTCCCGGGAACGAACTAGCTTGAAGAGTGGCCGCGGTAGCTATCGGGCTTGAAAAGATCGTTATCGCTATGATAAGGGTAGCTGAGAGACTAATCCAATTCCTATTTGCTAAAACTTGGATCCTCATCGAGCAAACATCAAGGTAGGCCAAATATGCTGAAAATTAGATGGGTATTTTTCAGCATGATAACTCCGGAGGCTTAATACGATTAAAGATCAAATGGATTCCAGAGGGTTTCTGTGACAGGGGGAGAAGATTATCCCCGATCAATCTTCGACAATGCAAGAAATGAAGAGAAGAAGTACCGCTGGCTCAAAGCCACCCGGACTTACTCGGACCTCCTTTCATCAGATCAGATATCGAGATCTGCAAGAGCGGAAACTTTTCGCCTGATGGGCCGGGCGAACTTCCAGGCATCGTTTCAGACGATTCGGCCGGAAGCGTTTCGAGAGAATATTCGCAAGGCAATTGTGTCTTATCGGAAAGCGCGAGCCATGTTCAGCGGAACCGGAAGGAACGATGAGGCAGTGCGTCTTCATTGTCTAGCGATGGAGGCCTACCTGCGGTTCTGGATCGCCCGGAATCCATCAGCGAAGAAGAAGTTCGTTTCGAGTTCGTGGACTCTTGCGAAGAGGGCGATGAAACGATTTGACCGGATGAAGGATCCTGTCGGATTTGCCGAGACGTTTGATCTGATTTCTCCAGGGGTTCCGGTTGCATTGAACTATGAATGGGATTCGTCACGAAGGACTGGATTTTATGATGAAGCGCTCGAATTCGGACGGCGTGCTATCGAGATGCTGTCTGATGATCCGGTCGACAAGGATCTTCTCTCACGTGTCTGCGTAAGGACGGCGTTGTTCATCGACGCATCTCGTGAAGAACTTGGGCAAGTTAGGGATCAACAAAGGCTCGACGAAGAAGGACGGAACTACTGGGAAAAGGCGACTCGAATTAGCGAAGAGCATGCCTTGCTGGCACTGTCCCGACCGCCAGAAGGGTTCGCCAACATAATCCAGCCCGACGAATACGAGCGCATCTGGGGGAAAGCATTCAAGATCGCAACCAAAAGTAGAGACAGGTTTTCCATCGGATGGCTCTGCGATCGAAAGGCCATCCTCGTATTCTGGCAGGCCCAGCGAACCCACGATGTCAGACAAAGCACGAAAATATCTGAAAGATCTCTCAAGCTTGCCGAAAAGGCTCGCGCAGCATACGAATGTTGTAACTTCGTATCGTACGCCGCGGATATACTATGGCCCAACTCTCCCTACGCGGAACACTTCCTGCAGCTATCTTGGTTCCAGATCGACCCCGAAAAGCATCGAATATTGGCAACTAAGAGTGTCAAGGAAGCAGGGGAACTCCTGAAAATTGCCAATGCCTCATCATATCCTATAGCTCTGTCCTACGGCCATCATGTGGTAGCCCATGCGCAGACAGAACTAGCCAAGTTCGAGACGAATCCAATCAGGAAGAGAAGATTGGTGGATGAGGCTCTTCGCCATCGTATTGCATCGAGTGCCATCTACGATAAGGTCCAGCCAAGATCGCTCTGGCTCCGCGGAGGAGGGAAGAGTGGTCTAGCGGAGGCTAAACGAAGCGTGTCTGAACTCGAGGCGGACCCGAGGGAAAAAAGACGATGGATTCTGGAGGCAGTCGAAAACAAGGCAGAAGGGTTGGAGCTTTCCAAGAGGTATGTGGACTCAATATCCCGGGGGAAGAGCCACTTTCTGCACGGTGCTTTGGCGCGATATTCTGGAAACTTCGGGCACATACTCGTGCTTGCATCAGAAACCCTAGGCGACGAGAAACATCTTCTCGCAGCTGCAAACGCGTTCACCGAGGCGGTAGCCTTCTGCCGAAAATCGGGAACGTCCAAACGTGGTGTGGGAGTGTTCTCCTGGATGGCGGCTCGGACCCATGATCGTCTGGGAGACTATTCGACGGCAGCCGGTGAGTTTCTTGTCGCGTCAAAGGTGTTCCGAAAGGTCGCGCGGAAATCAGAGCTGGGACCTTTGCTCCGGGACAGGGCAAGATACCTAGTAGCATGGTCACTGATCGAAAAAGCAAGAGAATGCCATAGCCGGCTTGAATACGAGCAAGCTTCTCGAATCTATCGGAGGGTCGCGATGACCTGCAGATCTACCCATAGATGGAAGCCTCTCGCATCCTACTACAAGTCAATGGCACAACTGGAACACGCGGAGGCTCTCAGCAAGCTAGGAGAAAACGCAGAATCTATCCGGGCCTTTGAAAAGGCCGCCCTCCTCTCTGAAAGGTCCCCGGTGTTTCCAGAGTCAATGCCAGTTGAGCGGGAACGACCTGGAGAAAGAATTCTCACCGAAAAGCTTGCTAGCGAACCGATAACGAAATACTGCCGTGCAAGGATTCTGATCGAAGAAGCAAATAGGGCTCAAAGCCGCGGAGATTACAGGACAGGGTCCCAGAAATTCGCTGATGCTTCGGAGAAGCTCTACCGGATGTCCAAGGATCTCCAGACCGTCGAGGAGCAAAGGGACGTCTTGTTCGTCGCCTCGCTCTCTGAAGGCTGGGGGCTCATCACCCGTGGGGTAGGCGAGAATTCGCGAGAACTGCTTGAACAGGCTTATGATAAGTTCGAGAAGACGGAGGCGATTGGTTACAACCGGAGCTCCCGATTGCTTGCGAGAGGCTACAACCTCTACTCGAGAGGAATTCAGGGGGCGAACGAGTTCGCGAAAACATCCGGACGTCAAGACTACGAGGATGGGGTCAAGTGTCTCACTATGGCTATAGATTGTTTTCTCAGATCAGGTTTCACTGTTGCCTATCAGCAGGCCGATGCTGCCAGGAGATTCTTGGAGGCTCAGTTCCAAATATCTGAGGCGAGCAAAGAAAACGACCAAACCAAGAAGGCCGCCCTTTTGGAAATGGGCACGACGCTTCTCGGTAGCGCGGCGGACTTGTTCGAGAAGGCCCATCAGCCGGCGGCGAGGGAGGAGGCAGCGAGACTAATTGAGAGACTTCGGGGGGATCAGTTCATATCCTCAAGCCTAGCCGAGGTGTCTAGAACTGTTTCATATCGTCTGGGCGCCTTCGCGATCCCTGCTCCCACACGTTGGGGAGGAGCCGTCACCGATTTCGTGGGAGCCCAAGGTGTTGATATCGAGGCAAGTCTCAAGATCGAGACGAGGAACCATGCTGCCGGAGACGATCTGAAGGTCGTTGTCGAAATAGCAAATGTCGGGACGAAAAGCGTCCGAATTGTCAGTCTAGAAAAACTGGTTCCAGAGGGTGTGTCAATCGTGGATTATCCAAGATCTTCGAGAGTTCAGGGAAGATCGCTCACTACTGAAGGAATGACAATGGCCCCTGCCAGCATTGAGCGGCTCCCCATAGTGCTGCGGGTGAAATCCCAGGGCTTTGTGCTGATGAGGCCTCAACTAGTTTTCCAAGATGACGCGGGCAAACAATTCGAGATGAACCTGCAACCTAGGATCTTGGCGAGCTCAAAGGTTCTAGAATTCCTCTCTCATGAGTTCACTCGGGACTATACGGTGAGACATCTTGCGCCCGCGCATGCTGGTTGGCGGACATTCATGGAGATTGTGTCTTCCTTGAAAATCTCTAGGAACCGGCTTTACGGTGACCCGAGGCGTGGTCGACAGTATGGGAAGGAGGTTGAAGCTCTCATGAAAGCGGGGCTAGTCGAGATCCGCGTGTTCCCTGGCGAGAGAGGTCGCGGCGGAAACATCAGCAAAGCCAGACTCGCTTACGATAACATTGCTGCTCAACAATTCGTGGAGTCGATGAAAACTGCGACTTTGGAAACGTCAACATAAAGGAATACGGGCACTCCTGGATTAGTTTCCTTCTCGTGTCTGAGCAATAACCGAGGGCTAGGGTCAAGGCTTAGGCGCAGACTACTTTCCGAGGCCGTTCAAGATTTCACGGTACAACTCGTCTCTTTTCTTATCCGAGTAGCCACTGTAACTCAGTTCCAGTATCCTGTATCCTCTTTTCCGTAATAGAGTTCGTAGTTCTTCGTCTTTCATCATCTGGGATGTCTTCAGGTGGACCGGGCCGTCAACGAACACGATCAACGGTCGAGATTCTAGCGGGAAGTAGAAGTCGGCCGTGGTTACAGGTATCTCGACTTGCGTTAGATAGTTTATTCCTTCATCCTGTAGCCTCAAGGCTAGTTCATGCTCCATCCGCGAGGGGTTAACGTGCAGGCGCTCACGCCAGTCGCTCCGCTGACTCGACATCTCTGGAGTTGAGCTATCTCTATGCTATTGCTCAGACACGGGAGCGAAACTGGAGTTGGTTGAATTCTATTATGAGAAATGGTTTTTCTGCAGCGTTCTCTAAACACACGCCCGCGGGGTCCGATGAGATACGTAACAGACGCACACCTAAGCGGGCTCGCAAACGAGCTCCGTGAAAGGGGAATTGATTGCCAGACCATTCATGGGTTGATGCTGGGCAATGAGCATTCTCAGGTTCAGATCAAAGATCCTGAGATCTTCAAGTTCCTTCTGGAGAAGAAAGGAAGCTTCACACTGATAACGTTGGACACGGAATTCGCCGAATATTGTGGCGTTGGAGGCATTCCGTGCATTCGGGTCCAAGACCTAGTGGCAGAACATATCATCAAGAGCAAGTGATCGAGTCATATAGCGTGCTCCGCGCGACTGTAAGCAGGTGAAGATTACTTCTATTTGTAACAATTATAGCGGGTTAACCATTGAAGCTAGAGCAACTCGTTGAATACGAGAGCCGAGAACACGAAAGTTTCGAGCGATACCTAAAGGGAGTAAGCGAGGGCCGGACAGACCAGTATCCAGCTCCTCATAGATTCAACAAACTAAGCTATCCCGTTGCAAACAGAGCGCACAAATGCAGTTTATGGGCTCAAGTGCCGCTATCCGGGTCTCTAGTAGTTCCGATATTCCCAGTCGATCAGAACAAGTTTGAGCAAACTCACAGATTTGATTCGAAAGATTTTCCAAAATTGCTCGATTTCTCGAAAGACACAGGGCGTATCCAATTTGTCCTAGGTGCACCGCCCACACAGTTCGAGAAGTTTGAGTATCTAGACGTCTTATTGGAGCAGGGCCCTCCAATGGCTTGGGCTCACTTTCCCTTTGAAGGGATTGATCAGAGGTCGCTCATAAAGTGGCGAATAGAGTTTGAGACGGCCTCAAACGCCGCTTTTTTCCCCGACCTAGTAGAAACCTTTGCTAGAGACGGTTTCACCATCGACACCGCTTACTCCCGATTCAGTACTTTGGAGTGGAGTTATCTGTGGCTCAGAATGAACGGGCTGGACGACGTTGCTGACAAGATTATTGACTACATGGCAGTAGATCCCGACAAGGCGCATAAGATTCTCTATTTCTACAACTCGTACGTCGTTTCCCCTGCCATACAAACAATGCCAATGATCAACAATCTTTCCTACAATGATCTTCGAATGTTCAAAGCCGCAGGCGGCAGAATGATTCCGACGGACGGTGTGGTTTTCCCAGGTGAAATTGGAGCCTTTCTGCTTCGAAAACTAACGCCCATTCCTGATGGGTTCGAAAGTTGCAAGGTATTGGCGGAACGCTATCAGCAGAATGATTTGCATGGGCTCCTTCAACGGCTGAGTTCCTCCATATCGACATCGGATGTCGACTTGGCTAAGTCGAGTGCCAACGAGGTAGGGGAAGTTCTGGACAAGGTCTGGGAGGAGTCAGGCCAAATCGGAAGGAGGATCAAAGGAGTATCATATGGTGTCAGCTTTTCTGTCTCTGCGATCGGATTTCTCGCCGGACAATTGCTTGGAGGCTCTGCCGGAACAATCCTCGGTCTCCTTTCAGGTCTTGGCTTTCATGTACTCGATCAATCAAGCGGCGCTATTTCCGAGCGGGTCGGGAAGAAAGCTGTTCTATGGAGGAGTAAGAGCTACACGACCGCTCTGTTTGATTTCAGAAAAAAATACAGGCTGGCTGAGGCGAGTTGAGTGAGGCAGTATCTTTCCAAGTATCGCTTCTCCTTGACGGCACGTCGGAGACGTGTGGACCGCGATGCGATTAGCTCCAAGTGGTAAGATGATGCTTCCAGAGAAGGGGCGCCAATTGCGAAGACCCGTTTTGGATGAAAAGACAGGCTATTTGAGAAAGGACATTAAGCTAATCAGAATTCCATTGTCCTAATGAGCCCCTTGGGGTCTTCCGGTTTTTCTCCCGAGCTGGCTATTGGGAAGGTCGTGGCTATTACGAATCGGCCGGGACCTGTTTTCGTTGTCACCGACATCACATACGACGTTCTCGGACGTTCTTACGTCGCTCACTTGCGTCAGGTCTCTCCTTATGCTGATGTCAATCAGCGACCGGTTCCTCTATCAGATCTTTCAGAAAGCACGGCCTTTGTTGGCCATCATTACCTTTCGAACGCTAGAACTACTGGCCGGTGGTATTGACCTGAGGTTTGACAATGGCAAACTGGTGTGTCTTCGTCATTCCAAGGAGTGGGTTGATGCGTATGGCAATCCGCTGGTTCGTCTAGCCATTGAGTTCTCGTGTAACTTGTGGCGTGAGACGACGTTCCATATCAGGAGATTTATGAAGGCCGCTCTCAAATCATCGAAGCTTACTGCGTAACCAGAAAAAAAGGTATCGATGCGGGTGTCCTGGGTTTTCGACGACGGGTTTAGTTCGCTCTGTAGAGCTTTCGGTGTTTCCATAACACTAATTTCCGTCGTCTGTTCGTGTCGTTTCTAGTGAGGTTGTTTGGCTAGGCAGGTTGAGGTTGAAGAGGCTCTTTTTGTTCTAATTGTTGCTTCTTTTGAGCGGTTGAGTCCTGGTAGTGGTAGGGGAGTGTTGTTTGGGAAGAAGGAGAAGCTTGCCAATGCCATCTGTCCGGTTATGGTGTTCTCTATACTGCATGCTGCCTCACAAGCAAGACGTGTTAGAGAGTGAGTGTGTAGTGTTATCGCTAGTTCTTGTTCAGGGTCTCTTGCCAGTCTTTGATTGGCCCTAGCGCCTAGAAGGCGACTTGTTTACGTCTCGGTGCCAGAGCGAGGGTAGCCCTGTTAGTTTTTCCCATCCTCGACCCGGGTCTCCGATATCTTCGACAGTGAGATTGTCAAAGTAATAGTCGAGGACAGCAGCCTTCTCCTGCGCGAGGGGTGGAACACAATAGTCCTCCTCTTCCCATAGAGCAGACCCATCGTCCCGGAGCTTCGCGTTGACAAGTCCGTTTTCAAGCGATCGTCCGAACGGACGCATCCGGGAAATCTCCCGGGAGTCAAGCCTCCTCCTCAGCTCGCCGAGCCTTTCGACCCGAGGCTTGGCTGTCACCAACCAGAAGACCATACTCTCGCAGACCTCAACTGTCAATACTGGAGATGGGGAATAAAGGGAT
>WNGL01002760.1_pt1 | contig 21163 bp, 24 predicted proteins | sample 5400591 | NCBI WGS metagenome assembly WNGL01 (sample SAMN13153377, study PRJNA577476) | soil metagenome | isolation source: 80 cm soil or saprolite under Garry oak tree replicate 1 | place: USA:California | collected 2016-06-15 | reverse complement strand
GTATGAGCTTCCCAGTAACTGAACGTCTCGGCAATTTCGGTTGCTCCAGGAAAGGAACCAGCGAAGCTTTCCTTTGGGACCTGCTTGTATGAAAAGTTATGCCCTTGTCGATTTAGGGTCTCGACGATTTCATTAAAGCTCATGAAATCACCGACGAGTGGCAGATACTCACCATTGCCTGCCTCATCCGGGTGGGCGAATGCGCCGGCCACGATGTTGCCGAGTTCGCTGATGTCGCCCATGTGAATGACCCGCAGTGTCGGATCAAGAGGAAGAGCCCAGCCCATGGACCCGTCTGCCTGCTTCTGCGGAGCCATCATGCCCGTAAGGTTCCCGTAGTAGAACGGCGCGATGACGAACGTATGGTTCGCAAACCCAGCTTCCTGCACTATCCGATCGATCTTCGCTTTGCCGGTAAAGTGGGGAACGTTAAACTTGCCGCCGCTGATCGCTTCTACATCAGGCAGCGTGGACCAGATAAAGTGTTTGACGCCAGCATCCATCGCAGCGCGTATCGCCGACGTTGCCTGCTTAAGCTCGTCAGCGCCTCCGTATGCCCAAAAATTGGTCACCAGGAAAACTCCGTGTGCCCCTTCAAATGCAGCTTTGAGTGTCTCCGGTTTGTCTAAATCTGCCTCGACGACTTCCTCTGCGAGTTCGCGATGCTTGTCGGGATTGCGAGTCAGTGCGCGCACCTTGTATTGTCCGCGTGCTTGCAGGGAACGTAGGACTCCGCCTCCCTGGTGTCCCGTTGCGCCGATCACGGCGATCAGTTTCCTATTGTTAGATAACATCTTTACCACACCTTATTTTCGATCATTCAAGATTTGATCGCGCCCATCCGACCCCGACGGTAATCTTCAAACGCCTGGTGGATCTCCGCTTCCGTGTTCATTACAAATGGTCCGTAGCGCGCGATTGGTTCACTCAACGGCACGCCAGCGATTAGCAATACTTCCAGCGTTTTCGCCGCAACTGGCGGATTCTCGATTCTCACTTCGTCACCGTCGGGCGCGAACATCACCATCTGTCCGTCAGCGCCACGCTCGCCCTCCGCCCCGAACAAACCGTCTCCTTCGACAACGTAGGCGAAGGCGTTGTAGTCATGCGGTATTTTTTGATTCACCACTCCGCCCGGCTTAATTCGGTAATGCAGGTAAATGATTGGCGTGCGCGTCTCAATCACCGCCGTCTCGCCCATAGCTTCGCCGGCGATCACGCCGACTGAGACCAAGCCGTCGGCTGAAGTTGATTTAGGGATTTTCGCGCTCGGAATTTCCTGATAGCGCGGCTTGATCATCTTGTCGCGCTGCGGCAGGTTTACCCAAAGTTGGAATCCGTGCATCCGGCCACCAGTGCGCATGAATTCAGCGGAAGGCATCTCGGCATGGACCACACCAGAACCGGCGGTCATCCATTGCACATCGCCCGATCTGAGCCGGCCCGCGTGTCCGCTGGAATCCTGGTGTTCCATATCACCCGACAGCATGTAGGTCACCGTCTCGAATCCGCGATGCGGATGATCGGGCGCGCCTTTTGCTTCACCCGGAGCGACATCCATTGGTCCCATCTCATCAAGCAACAGAAACGGATCAAAGTCTGAAAACGACGCCTTGGGAAACGGCCGGCGAACCAGAAAGCCACCGCCTTCCAAGGTCTCAATACTGTTCACGATCCCCGCGACCGTCCGCCCATCACTTGTTTGCGTCTCTTCAGTTCTCAATGCTTCTTTCCCCATCGACATAAATCTCACCTCTTTAAAACTTGGGTTTCTATTTCCGAATCACGCAGCGTCCGCTTTACTCTGCCCGGCCGCCTGGTAGCCGATTTGTTTTAACAGGCGGATGAGGGTCTTGCGCTCCGCCTTTGTCAGGGACGCGGCAGCGAGCTTCTCCATATCTGTGGCGTGTTGCGCATAAATTCGCGTGATTAACTTTTTACCCTCCCTGGTTAGGTGGACGACCCGCGTCCGCCTGTCGGTGCCGTGGGCGCGCCGCTCGACTAGTCCCCTCTTTTCCAGGCGGTCAACTGCCACTGTGATCGAGCCGCTCGTCAACAGGATCTTCTTCCCAATCTCGTTTACCGGAAGGGGCCCTTTATGCAGCAGGGCTTCGAGCACAGCAAAGTCACTACCGCACATCTCCAAATCAGTGATGCTCTTTTCCGCGTAGGACTCAACCGCCCGCGCCGCCTTCCACAACACGAGGAAGACGTGCACCCCGCTCCCACCCGACAATGATTCAAGTTTGGCCACCGCCCACCTCTTCCCTGCTCGTTCTCCGTTTTACCTTTACATCAAGATACTTGAGATGCAGGGGAGTGTCAAGTTGAGATCGGCTCCAAACATCCGACATTATGCCGACTTGCGAGCGACAAATTGCAGAGAGTGAATCGAAGCCGTTGACCTTCGCGTCACGAGTGCGGGGGCCTCTTACCTTAAGAGGCCCGACTCAAACGCTTCAACCCGCCGAGAAAATTTGACGGGCTTCGCATCTAGCGACCTGACTTGTTAAAGGAGTATCTTAGTCGGCGGCATTTCCGTTTTTAGATATGAGCGCTTCGAAATCAAAACCGACCGTCGACTTGCAACAGATAGTTGATGTCATTCCGCAAACGATCACGGTCCTGGCGCCGGATGGGACTATCACTTATGCCAATCAGGCAGTGCTGGATTACACGGGTCTTACCATTGATGATGTGATGAAGTCTGACTTTCGTGATCGCGTCTTTCATCCCGAAGACGTCAAGCGATTGCGCGACGAACGACAGCAAGCGCTGGCGCGAGGCGAGCCGTTCGAAAATGAGCAAAGGGCCCGAGGAAAAGACGGGACGTACCGATGGTTTCTCATTCGTTATAAACCTCTGCTGGACGAGACCGGGCAGCCGCTACGCTGGTACGCGAGCGGAACCGACATCGACGATCTCAAGCGCGCGGAAGCCAAGCTGCGACACGATCAGCGCGAACTAAGACAATTGGTCGATTCTCTCCCTCAGCACGTTCTCGTACTCGACGCTGAAGGCTCTATCCTTCAAGTGAACCGGATGATGCTTGATTATCTGGGCCGCACCTTAAAAGAGATGCAAAACCCAGCGACTGATGATCGAATCAAACGAGATCTTCATCCAGACGATTTGGAAAGAGTTCAAACCGAACGGAGCGTCGGCTTATCTCGGGGAGTTCCATTCGAGATTGAAAAGCGGTCGCTTGGGAAAGACGGACAGTTTCGCTGGTTCCTATTTCGGTATAAGCCACTGCTTGATGAAAAGGGTCAAATCGCCAAATGGTTCGTGACGGCCACCGACATTGAGGATCGCAAACAAGCTGAAGAGCGAATGCGAAACGAAGCATTCGCCCTGCGTGAAGAGATCGACCGGACTTCAATGTCCGAAGAGATTGTTGGATCATCTCGCCCGCTGCGACGAGTGCTGGCGCAGGTTGACAAGGTAGCGCCTACAGATTCGACCGTGCTCATTTTTGGTGAAACGGGCACGGGAAAAGAACTGATTGCGCGCTCGATTCATAAGCGGTCAAAACGCTCGCAACGAGCATTCATCGCGGTGAATTGCGCTGCGATTCCGCCATCGCTCATCGCCTCAGAATTGTTTGGCCACGAAAAGGGCGCCTTCACCGGCGCCGCCCAGCGGCGTCTCGGCCGTTTCGAAGCCGCGGATGGCGGCACGATCTTTCTGGATGAGATAGGCGAATTACCGCTTGAGACTCAGATTGCTCTATTGCGCGTGCTGCAGGATAAGAAGATCGAGCGCGTGGGAAGCAACCAATCCGTCTTCGTCGACCTACGAGTGCTGGCGGCTACAAACCGTGATCTGAACGCTGCCATAGCTGCGGGAACTTTTCGCCAGGATCTGTTTTATCGATTGAATGTCGTTCCCATTGAGATTCCTTCGTTGCGCGAGCGGAAAGATGACATTCCCCTATTAGTCGAATACCTAATCGATCGTTATGCACAAACCGCGGGCAAAAAGATCAGGAACATGGAACGAAGGACGTTGGAACTGTTTGAAGCTTACGACTGGCCCGGCAACATTCGTGAACTGCAAAACGTGGTCGAGCGCGCGGTCATATTAAGCGACGGCGATACATTCTCGGTCGATGAAACATGGTTTGCGACCAGACCAGAAAAGTTCACTGGGCCAACGGTACCGTTTGCTGATGACTTGTCTCGACGTGAAAGAGAATTGATTGAAGCCGCCCTGAAGGAATCCAAGGGCAAAACCTCTGGCCCGTCCGGAGCCGCCAAGAAGCTCGGGATTCCACGGCAAACGCTCGACTCACGGATCAAGGCATTGGGTATTGATAAGTATCGTTTCAGAAATCGGTAGTCCTTGTATCTTCCCCCTTTTTCCGACGTTTTTCCTTACGTCTCGAGGAGCGTTCCGAGCATCTCAGGCCACCGACTTTCGAAGTCGCTGTCCCGTTGGAGTCCGCGATCTAACAGAGCTTGGATTCGTTGCTGCGTTTCAGGCCACGTCAGCGCGGTCGTAAAGGAGTTGAAGGCGTCGAGGAGGCGGTCTGCGGATGGCAACGAGACTTGGTTAACGAGACTCTTCGCCGCCGCGATCGCGCTCCGGTCGAATGAGGCGATGCGGCGCGCGAGTGCGTTAACGAAGCCGTCAAGCTCCGTATCCGGCAGTGCCCGGTTGACGTATCCGTATCGTTCTGCGGTATCCCCATCGAAGTCGTTTGCGCCGAGAACGATTTCAAGCGCGCGCCCGCGGCCGACCAGTTGTGGAAGGCGTTCCGTACCGCCGCCGCCAGGATGCACACCCACCCCAACTTCGGGCTGGCCCAGTAGGGTGTTCTCGCGCGACGCGAAACGCATGTCGCAGGCGAGGACGAACTCGCTGCTCACACCCCGGACGCAGCCGCGGATTTTCGCAATGCTGACCGCCGGTGACTTGGTGAGACGGACGAAAGTATCCGTTAGGATCGGGAGGCCGGAAGGCCCGACCGCTGTGGTGATGTTCCCGGTCTTGCCTGTCAAATCAAAGTGGGCAAGGTAGAAGTCAGGATTCGCGCTCTCGAATACTACGACATGCAGGCTCGGGCTGGCACCCATTCGAGCCAACAGTTCCTGGAGGCCTTCGAATATGGTCGCGTCGACCATGTTGAAAGGCGGATAATCGAACACGACCCTCCAGTACGCCGGCGTTTCCTCGACGACCCGCACGGGCGCCGCTGCTTCAGTCATAACTCAATCTCCTTCGACCGCGATAGAGCGCGACGGTGAGGTGACGTTCGCCTCCACATAGGAACGCATGCGCGCGAGTGCGGGTCCGCTGATGCACAATTTCAAGAAGAGATTTCTTTCGAGTGCCAGTCCCTCTGCCAACGGTGTCTCGGTGGCGTTGCGGACGAGCCGCTTGATGTAAGCGACCGCTTCCGGCGGATGTAACGACAGGCGCCGTGCAATCTCCATCGCGCGATCGAGAGCCTTGCCGCTGACGGTCTCGTGAACCAAACCCTTCTTCTCGGCTTCACGCGGATTGAGGGGGTTGCCCATGAGGATGTGCATGAGCGCGGCTGGCATTCCGATGACGCGCGGCAGCCTTTGCGTGCCGCCGGCGCCGGGAAGGAGTCCCAGGTGAGCCTCCGGCAGTCCGATCAGGTAGTCACCATCCTCAGCGATACGAAGATCGCAGGCGAGCGCAAACTCGAATGCGCCGGCCAGGGCTGTGCCGGATATGGCGGCGATCACCGGTTTTGGCATGCTCTCGCACAACGCCATCGCCTTGTCGAAGAATCCCCCATTGTAGGTCGCGTTCTCGGGCCACTCGCGGCCGGAGGCGCGAATGGACTCCGCGAGGCCGACAAGCACACCAACGTCAAAATGACGATTAAAATATCCGGGCGGGCCTCCAGTAATGACGACGACGCGAACCTTGGGGTCGCCCGCGAATCCGTCCAGCGCTTCGGTGAGCGCGTCGCCCATCTCCGCGTCAAAATGGATCCGCCTTGCGCTGCCCAGTATAATGACCGCAATTCCATCGGCTACTCTGGTCGTCAGAACATCCGTGTTCATCGGGTCCTCCTGAGTTGCAACGGTTTCTTTTTCTAATGTCACTTCTACACCGATATTTGTGTAGTTGCTCACGTCTCGCGCTTCTGTAGTCGCTCAGCTTTGAGGGCCCGTGTTCATCGGTCTCAAGCGGAAACGCGGCCGGGTTTTGCTAACCTCCCCCAATTGACTCTGCGGCCGCGCAAACAGATCAGCAACTTCTTTAGCGTGCGAAAGCGTCGCTCCGTGGCTTGAAGGTATGCCGAGAACATCAAACGTTTCGCGAATCTCAGCCTCTGTGATCTCCATTTGCACGAAATACCAACCTGATTCATGACTTGACGGCGCGAACCGAACTCCACAGTGCCCACCCCGGATTGACCCGGTTCGGATAGAGCTCCAGCATCTTGTCGTAGAGCTCTTGAGCGGTTCTCGTCGTTTCCGCAAGCCGATCGAAATCGCGGATGTACTGCCGGGTCTTTCGATAATCCTGGGATTGTCGTCGTTTTCCGGTCGCTTATGTGCAGCGACAACTGCGCGTGGGTTGAGCGACTCAATTTTGTCGAGCGCCGAAATCCACTCGCGTCGCGTCTGCGGATTTGACTCGGCGAGGTAGAGATGGACGTCATTGTAGGCGGCATCGCCGGCAACCACGAGTCCGATCGAAGGGACAATCAAACAGGTCGTATGATCCGTGTCTGTATGACCAAGTTCCACGGCGACCAATTCATGCCCTTCCAGATCAATTACATTCCCTTTGAGCTCCTCTGCGATCACCAGCTTGTCCGGAATCTGGCCCGGAAATCCCGCCTTCCAGACCGTTCGGAGGAACTCCGGGGAGGCATTCTGGCGCATAACCTTCACAGCGTTGGGCGTTGCCACTGCTCTGGCGTTTGGGAATCGCTCAAGAAGAGTGCCGACTCCAAACCAATGGTCTCCATGGCCATGCGTGATGTAGATGGTTGTCAGTTTCTTACCGCGCGATGCCACCCAATCCGCAAGAGCATTGGCCTGCTTGACCGTCATAAAGGCATCCACCAGTGCGGCCTCCCGCGCGCCATAGATGACGGTTGACGCCATCGCCTGAAAATATGCTTCCTTGATGCCCGGTGGGAGATCGCGAGTGACAATGGGTATGCCCGGCGTCACGAACACTTCCCAGTTCAGAGCAGCGGCTCGTGTTGTATCGTTCTTCTCAGTCGGCAGTGTCCCGCGTGCGTTGCTCACAAGAAACTCCTATGGCCGTGTTCTTACGGCGTTGGTTGCGGCTTCTACCCCACGTTAGCGCGGGCCTGAACAGCCTTTGCGGCCGTCCGGATCACGTCAATCACCAGGCTGGGGTTCGAGAGCATGGGGACATGGCTGCTAGCGACCTCAGTCACTTTAGCGCCCATGCGCTTCGAGACGAAACGTTCCAGCTCGGGCTGCACAGTCCGGTCTTGCGTGGCTACGATGTACCAGCTCGGCTTCGACTTCCACGCAGTGCCGTCGACCTTCTGATTGAATAAGTCCGCGTCGGGTGCAAAATGCGTCGCCCACACAATCTTCTGCTCCGTCTCCGGCAGGTCTCCCGCGAATGAGCGGACGCCCTCTGGCTTCATCCAAACTCGCCCGTCCGCTACTTCGATGTGCGAGAAGACCTCGGTCACCGGGAACTGGTTGATCTGGCTTTGCGATGTCTCGCTGGCGTCAGGCGCGAGGGCGGCGATGTAGACCAGTCCGGCGACCCGGTCGTCGGTTCCCGCAGCCGTGATAACGCTTCCGCCGTAAGAGTGGCCGACGAGGATCGCCGGACTGCTGACCCGTCCCAGCGTACGTTTTACTGTGGCGACATCGCCCGCGAGTGTGTCGAGGCCATACTGGGCGGCGATCACCTCGTGGCCCTCGGCCTGAAACGTGGGGATTACCTTGTTAAAGCACGAGCCGTCGGCCCAAATCCCGTGACAGAAGACGATGCTCGGCTTACTTTCTGTCGATTTCATTTTGTTCTCCTTATTCAAGCGTCCGGCGTTCTTGCTAGGCCTCGCTCTCGCAACATCCATTCCCTGATGTAACGCGAACAGTGCAGCACTGAAGTTCGTGCTTAACTCCCGTCAAAGTCGACCTTGACCCAGAGGGCGCTAGACGGTCCACTGGCAAGAATGCTCGCTGAGAATTGGGCATTTTCTGAAATTTCGTCATCACACAACAGCAAAACCTCACTTCTGTTACCGATTTGATTGGCCCCGATGTTGCGACGATTGGAACGACGGCCGATCATCATGTTTAAGATCGAGAAACTCGCTGAAGGAAACACAACCGTTCTTCGACTAGTGGGACGGATTAATGCGGAGCATCTTGACGAATTAAACAAGCTGATCGGTAACGCTGAACCCAGGGTGGTCAAATTAAATCTGAGTGAGGTGACACTGAAGTTCAATGTTTTGTTCGCTGGTGGCTCATTCGGGCGGCGCGGGCTGGTCGATTCACACCTGGTGCGCGAAGCATCTGCAATCGCCAAGCATGTGCGCGGTAAACCAGTCAAGCTGGTTTTCACTCGTGAAGACGACATGCGCAGCGGATATTACCGCCCGATGTTCGCGCACCGAGTCGAAGTCGGAATCGGCGCCGATGGTGCGCCGTTGGCGTGGAGGCATGTCGTAGTCGGCCAGTCATTTGTTAAGGGTACTGGGAATCCAGTTGAGGCATTGTTAGTAAAGAACGGTGTCGATCATCTGGCGGTGGAGGGATCGGACGACTCGCCATATGACATTCCAAACGTCGATCTGACCGCGCATCACCCGACGGTGGAATGTTCCGGTGCTGTCGCACAGGTCAGTTGTCTACGGGCATAGCAGTTTCGTGCGAGAAGCGTTGATTGAAGAGTTAGCCGACCGCGCGAAAGTCGATCCGATCGCGTATCGGCTCAAGCTTCTCAATAAAGACGCAAACAAATTCCGCGCAGTGCTTACCTTGCTTGCTGAAAAGAGCGGCTGGCGCACCCGTCTGGCCGGCGGGGCATGCGGTCGGATATGCGTGCAGTGAGTATCACAACACTGCGTGCGCGTGCGCTGCTGAAGTTTTCCTCGTTAACCGGCGGCCGAAGATTCATCGCGTCACGGTGACCGTGCACTGTGGCCTTGCGGTCAATCCGCTTTCGGTTGAAAGCGAGTTCCAGGGGGGAATTGGTTTCGGTCTTACGCAAATTATGACCAGAGGCGCTATCACAATAAAGGACGGTTGCGTCGAACAAGGAAATTTTGATCGATATACGCCACCATACATTGCGGATGCGCCTACCGACATTGATGTGCACATCGTGCCGACAAACGAACCACCAACCGGAGTCGGTGAAGCACCAGTACCAATCATCGCGCCTGCCGTAGTCAACGCGCTTTACCACCTCACCGGCAAGCGTTATCGTTCGCTGCCATTAGTTGAACTCTAAAACAGAACAAAAATTGCGCAGTTCGACGAATCTGGCGGTCTAAGTCGAGGTGACGTTGATCGATAAGCACACGATCGCGCTGATCAGCATCATTGGTTGTTCACTTGTTCCGCGGGGAGCCTCATATCTCGCATGTGATCTTCTCGGCGGCGAATACGTCCGCTGCGAACGTTGACCAGAGCTGTTGTAACCCTCCCCAAATTTAGGACCAGTCCTGTCCCTAGCGTTCATTCCACTGGGCTTCAACCGACGGAGGCAGGTCTTGTGAGTTCTTCAGCAAATCTACGATTTGCCAAATCTCTTCATCCGAAAGCATGCCTCCCCAAGCCGGCATTCCGGTGTTCCTTATGCCATGCTTTATTACCCAGAAGAGTTGCGATTCTGTGTACTGGGCCATTCCTGCAGGAAGTTGTGGCGCCGGCGGGTAGAACGATTGACCGTAAACACTCGCCTTGCCTTCACCTGAGCTGTGGCACCTGGCGCACACCGCTTTGTAAGTATCCACTGCTGCTTTCAGATTGTCTTCGTTGAGGCGGACCGGGTTCGTCTCTCGCGGAGCATGCCTACTAATCGAAGCGTGAAGCACCGCGGGCATGATCCGCGCTTCAAGATTTGAGTGAGGGCCGTCGGCGCATACCGGCATCAAGCCGAGCTCCATTATCGCGAAAGCTGCCAGCAGCAATATCGCCAGCATCAAGACAGCACCTAACAAAACTTTTCTCAAAGCTCTCTCCCTTGGTTTGACTAAGGATTTCTAATGTCGACGGAATGTAAATGTAAATAGCAGACTGAATGAGTGATTCGACGCGCGATTCGAAGAACTCTGCCTCAAGGCCTTCAGCCCACGCGCCGATCAACAACATCCACTATTCTTCTTGCCCAGACCGACCCCACTTCGGCCTGTGCACTTTTTATGGACGTTGGAATTGTTCACTAGAGTCACTCAGTGACGATCACTGTGCCCGTCATCTCTTCATGGCCATCGCCGCAGAACACGTCGCATGAAAAGGTGAACTTGCCTGTCTTGTCAGGCGTGAGTCGAATACGGCTGGCCTTCCCTGGCAAGACGTCGCTGCGAACACCGAACGCCCGCAAGCTGAATCCATGTTTGCGATCCCCGGAAGATATCTCGAACACCACCGGCTCTCCTTTTTTCAAGGTGATCGAGTCAGGGCTGAATTGGAAATTCTTGGCCGTGATGTGAATTACCCTCTCGACAGGCACCGCATTCGCTTTGGTGTAAATTAGTAAGCCCGAAACAACTGCGCTCGCCAGCAGCGCACCCGTTAGTAGAATTCTCTTTTTATGATTCATCGTTATGCTCCAGTAACATTGATTTCTTTGATCTCATACTTCGCCTGTTTTGGGTCAGCTTCGATACTCCTCAGGCCTAGACCTTTATAGGGCGCACTCGCGTCCCACGGTACGGGCGCTTTCTTTGGCACTGAGCCGGGCGCCGGCAACGGAAACATCAGCGACTTGGCCGAGTGATGCGCGATGTGGCCCGTCATGTGATGGTTCTCCTGGTGGATGTGCCCGTAGAACACGGTCACATTCTTGTGTGGCATTAAGGCATCGATTACCGCGGCGCCGTCCTTTGTTGACCAGTCCCAGTCGGGATATAGATCGAACAGCGGTCGGTGCGTCAGCACCACAATGCGTGCATCAGCCTTTTGCTGCTTCAAGTCGGCTTTAAGCCAGTTGAGTTGTGATTCACCAACACTAGCTCCGGGATCGGATACGTTATCAACCACAATGAAATGCACACCCTTGTGATCGAAGGTGTAATTGAGTTTGCCGAATGCCTCCTGGTAGGTGTCGCCACGATCAAGCGAAGCGTCGTGTTCGCCCGCCATAAAGTGAACCGTTGGGACTTTCAGTGCGCCGACAATGTCTTTGAACTGCGACATGCGGTCTTTGCGAACTTGCACGTCGTCGGTGGTGTGAGTGAGATCGCCGGTAAAGACTATGAAGTCCGGCTGTTCTTCCAAACTGTTCACGGCTTGCACCGCTTTCTTTAGAGTGCCTTCAGCATCCGGATTCACCTTCGGGCCGGCAAAGCCCCAATGCGTATCCGAAAGCTGGACGAAGTAAAAGTCGTTTTCAACTTTTGCATTTGCATAATTCACGACTGAGCCGAGGGCATTGAGACCGAAACCCCGACTCAAACTTGAAGCGAAAACGATTCCACCGCCTAATCCGGCGAGTTTTATGAAGCCGCGCCTGTCAAATTTGCTCATTCGTATCCTCCCAAACTAGAACTTACCGACGCTCGGAACATCCACTATTAGCTATACCGAGCGGGCTTCTAAAATATTCCCGCAGCTTTCGACTGAATGCGCATTGCGAAGGTCAACGGCGGTGGTCGCCTATGAGACTCAGGGAATTCTTCGACGACTGGCGTTGATGCTTTGATCTGATGGCCCAGGCTGAGGTGCGCCTGTCAAGAAAACCGTACAGAAGAGGAGAAAGCACAGACGCCAGGATTAATCGCGAGATCCAAATGGCCTCATTGTGCAATTGTAGTGTGGGTGAAATAACTACAAAGCTTGTAAGTCGTATGAGGCTTGTTACACCGCACATGGTAAGAGCAACAAACATGCGAATGATAATCTGCTTCATGATATTCCTTTCATTGTCCGACCCACCGGCGGTCACTGCCCCCTGGTTTGCGGCAGACACAATCCTGACTTTCTCAAGAAGGAAGACTCATTTAGCAGCTGTTTTATTCCGTGAGGTTAGTTTTCGCTGAGAAGAGGTGAAGTCTCGGGCGTCTTAAGTTGTTGCAGAATACGTTCTACCTATTGCGCTTCCTGCACTAGCCGCGCGAATTCATGCAACTCGACACCGTTCAGATCGGATATGGCCCAATAAGTCATGCCTGAGTTGGTCCAATGCAGCAGGTTATATCCCTGACGTTTCGTACCTACTTCGCCGGTCGCATAGCTTTGCTCCGCCGGCCAGATATACAAATTGATGTAATGCTTCTGGCGCTGGTAGATGAGAGCGGCCACAGCTCTGTTATTCAGGTACTCGAGTCTGCCGCCGATAAGCGGAAACCCTTGACTGGAAAAATCCTTCACCGGTGGAGCGAAATCCAGTTTGCCGTCGAACCATGGTTTTACTGTGTGCTGGTCGGAAGAGATCACATCGGCGCGATGACTTTCTAGCTGCAACGAGCGGACGTGATTGGAAACCATTTCCTGGGCCAGGATCTCGTCGCTGGAAGGACGTAGACCTGGCACTGCCCGCCAGACGACGAACGCCATCAAAAGCAAGAAGGCCAATGCTCCAATTGGGAGCCAACGCCAGTCAATCGAGCGCCGGCCGACTTCAGACTTTGCCTCACGACGCAAGGACGACCGAATGCGCTTTTCCAGCCCCTCTGGGGCAGAATAACGGAGCGAGCTATCCTTGAAAGCAGAACGCAGCGCTGTTTGGTTGCGATAGGCGCTCGCGCAGACCTGGCATTCCTGCATGTGCTGCTCGACCTCCAGACTTCTGGCCAGATCCAGCTCGCCATCGACGTGCGCGTGAATCAACCCCTGTGCTATCTGACAACTCAAGTTAAGACCTCCGTTTGTGTGTGACTCGCAAGAATCTGTTGCAGACGCTTACGAGCGCGCGCCAGACGAGACATCACCGTGCCAAGCGGCAGATCCGCGACCACCGCAATCTGCTTGTATGACATTTCATTCAGCTCGCGTAGCACTAACACCTCGCGAAATTCCACCGGCAACTCTTCCACAGCTTGTCTCAGCATTTGGGCATCGGCCTTTTGCAACAACAGCGCTTCCGGAGTCATATCGTCGCTCCTAACCTCGTGCAGTTCGTCATCCAGCGGCGTGTTCAGCTGCGCTGAGCGATTCTGCTGCATCCAGGTGTAACTCGTATTGCGGACGATCCCCAGCAGCCAGGCGCGCCCATCCTCCCCATGAAATCCGCCGAAGAACCTGAAGGCGCGCAGATAGGCCTCCTGCACCACATCTTCGGCGTCCGCGTCATTGCGCGTTAGCCAGCGCGCCAGGTTATAGGCGGCGTCGAGGTGGGGCAAGACTGCTGTCTCAAAACTGGCGAGTTTGTTCTGCCCTTGCAATCTGTTTTCCTGCTTACCTACATCATCAACTGTAAGACCGATTCTCGGCCACTTTTATTCCCGGCTGTCGCTCAATCTCTTATGCGGGAATATTAATCATGGAAAACCAGTATCAAAATGTAAAGGCTCTTGAGATGAGCAAAACCAGATTAGAGAATGGTTTCGAACTCAAACCAAACATGTTCTGCGGCAATGCCAGACAAGAAAGCGCGATGTCGATAGGAGATCTGGTCAAAGGTCGTCACATTACTGGTAGCGGCCGGGCGCAGCCCTTTGAGGAGATTTTCCGGCTCCATCACCGGAGAGTCTATTCCATATGTTTACGAATGACTGGAAATTCCACGGAGGCTGAAGATTTGACACAAGAAGTTTTCGTGCTGGTCTTTCGCAAGCTGGAAAGCTTTCGCGGGGAAAGCGCTTTCACCACCTGGCTGCACCGGCTGACGGTTAACCAAGTGCTGATGCACTTCCGCAAGAACCATGTAAGAAAAGAACAGTTAACCGAAGACGGCGAAATGCCGGTTGGGATAATGGTTGATCGAAACAGTTTCAACCGCTCGCCGGTTCTCGATCGGCTCTCACTGGATGAAGCAATTGTGAAACTACCGGACGGGTATCGCACGGTCTTCGTCTTACATGATGTTGAAGGATTGGAACATAGTGAAATTGCATCGCTCCTGGGCTGCTCGATCGGAACATCCAAGTCGCAATTACATCGAGCTCGGATGAGAATGAGTCTAGAGTGCTATCCATTGCCGCGAAGTTCCATTGAATTACAGTGATTCTCTTCTCTTTCGCGGCGATGTGACCGAGACAGTTTTTTCGATTAAGAGATGGGGCTAAGATGGGGACTGTACGTGTTGATATGAAGCCAGCCGAAGCGATCCTTTGACGACCGCCAGGCGCGTAAATACTGGCTCATATCGTTTCGTAAGACTACGTGGTACCCTCTCCAACGTTCTTAAAATCCGTTGCGCATGATGGCTCAATCGCGGTTGACTTACTAAATTTTGGCGTCAGGTTGACGTGACTGTAGGGAAGTGAGTGGCAAGGTATAGGAGCCTATGGAATGCGAATGATCTCTCGGACGGCTGCTTTGTTGAATTTAGCGTAACGTATGGGAACGTGTAGTAGTCAGGGGAACCGACTAAAGCGCGTTCGCAATGCGGAGGTCAGGGGTTCGAGCCCCCTCTGCTCCACCAAATAAACCCCGCCCTTTCAATTACTTACAAGAAGCAAGCAAAGTAAGCCTAGAAATTCATTCGCGTCACATTGACGTCGGCGAGTAAAGTTTTCTTTGGAAAGGGTATTTCCTTCCTCGGACCATTTTGAAAAAGTCTAATAAAAGCAACGGTTATTGGAGCAAACCCGAGCCAACTTTGCCGCGACCTTCGCGCTGAATATGCGGGGGTCACCTACTGGGGTACGTTTTGTTAAAATAAACCTGTGAAGAAATCATCTCACAGCCGCAAAGGCGGACCTCGGAGCAAAATGGCAGCATCGCATGCTTCTTACCCGCCCCCTTAGCTGCCCGCGCTCAGGCGGAATTCTGGGAAATGCATGATGTACTGTTTACCCATCAGTCAGCTCTCGAAGATCGTGATCTAATCCGCTATGCCAAGCGCACTGTTGAAATTTCATGCAGATCTCCCAAAGTCTGTCGAATGGACCGTTTCTCGCCCGTCATACGTTTAGGCGTAAGACCGCCGACAATTGACCGAAAAGGAGAAAGTTGATGCAATTTGCTTTGCTCATTTACGAATCACCGGAAGGGTTTGCGATCCGGAGCAATGACGGAAGCGATTCCTACACCGCCGCATGGCGGGCCTATTACAAAGCCATGGAAGAGGCGGGGATCTATGTCGGCGGCGAGCCGTTACAAGTGCCGGAGACGGGAACGACTGTACGGATCAAGCACGGAAAGCGATACGTAAAGGACGGACCTTATGCGGACACAAAGGAGCAACTGGGAGGGTTCACGATCCTGGAGCTACCCTCGCTGGACGTGGCGCTCGATTGGGCAGCGCGGTGCCCCGCAGCTTTGATCGGAGCCGTGGAGGTGCGGCCGCTCGCGCCGGCCATGAAGGACAGGATCGTGAGAGAGTGAGATGAACGGCGGTGCCCTGGAGGAGACTCAGCGGAGCATCGAGCGCGTAGCGCGCGAGTCGTACGGCCGGCTGGTAGCCTATCTTTCCACGAATACGCGCGATGTTGCTGCCGCGGAGGACGCGCTGAGCGAGGCGTTGCTCAAGGCGCTGAGGGTGTGGCCGCTGGATGGCCTTCCGCAGAATCCAGAGGCTTGGCTGCTAACAGTCGCGCGGAATTCGATCATCGATCTCATTCGCCACCAACGCGTGGTCTCGGAGAGCGAGCCGACGCTCCTTTCGCTTACGAAGGAGTCCACAGAGATGAATTGGACCACCGAGTTCCCGGATGAGCGGCTCAAATTGTTGTTCGTGTGCGCTCATCCGGCGATCGATCCGGCCATGCACACGCCGCTGATGCTCCAGACCGTCCTCGGGCTGGATGCGGGGCGCATCGCCGGTGCATTCCTCATCTCACCGAAGACTATGGGTCAACGACTGGTCCGCGCCAAGATCAAGATTCGCGACGGCGGCATTCGGTTCGAGATTCCGGACGAGCGTGAGCTGTCCACCCGCCTCGATGCCGTGCTGGAAGCGATCTACGCCGCCTTCGGCATTGGCTGGGACGACATGGCAGGGGTCGACCAGCGTGGGCGCGATCTTGCAGAAGAAGCGATCTGGCTTGCGCGTGTGCTTCTGCAACTCATCCCCGACGAGCCCGAGGCACGGGGCCTGCTTGCGCTCATGCTGTACTGCGAATCCCGACGCACAGCACGACGGGGACCGGATCGCGATTACATCCCGCTGTCCGAACAGGATACGAAGCAGTGGTCGCTTCCTTCAATAGAAGAGGCGGAGCGTCATTTGGCCGAAGCTTTTCAGTACGGTCGCATCGGCCGATTTCAACTCGAAGCAGCCATCCAGTCCGTACATTGCGAGCGCGTGCGCACTGGACGAACAGAGTGGCCGGCAGTCGCACGCTTCTATGAACAACTGGTCCGAATCTCCCCGGCGGTGGGCACCCGAACCGGATACGCAGCCACGGTCGCTGAAGCGAATGGACCTGAAGCGGGGCTGGAACTTCTGGATGATATTGAGCCTGAGGCTGTTTCAGCTTACCAGCCCTACTGGGCTGTCCGCGCTCACCTCCTGCAAAAGCTGGGAAAAACTGCTGAAGCTTCCGATGCTTATGACCGGGCAATCGGCTTGGCGGAAGACCCTGCAGTGAGAGAGTTCCTTCTCCAGAAGCGTGGCTAACTCTTCTTTTGCTGATGTAGAAATCACCCCTCCTCAGCCGTCACCCATATAGAGGCCGCTTAGCGGTCGAGCTGGCCAGTCGGGAAGTGAGCGATGTGCGTATTCTACCGGCGGGCGGTCGGCATTGGCTGTGAAGCTGTCTCGCAAAGAAAAGGAACTAGCCATAAATTGAGAGGAGATGGAAATGAAGATATCGATTGTTACAGCAATGTTTCTATTTGCAGCCTTGAGCGGAGCCCCGCTCCGCGCCCAGGATCATAAATACCCTCCGATCGGCGAGTACCTGATGGCGGCCGACGCGGAGACGGCCTTAGCGAAAAGTGCTGCGCCGCCTAACGTATCCGACCGTGCAACCATCAAGTTGCTGACGCCTTCGGGCTACCAAGTGGCCCATGAAGGAACGAGCGGCTTTGTCTGCATGGTCATGCGCGGCTTCGCCGCACCGACCTATACTCCCCCACAGCTTCGTGATCTCGTCTACGACTCAGCCCTCCGCGCGCCGATCTGCTTCGACCCGAGCGCGGCGAGAACCGTAATGCCTTTCTACGAGTTGCGCACGAGACTAGGAATGGAAGGCGAAGGACCGGAGCAGATTGCCGCGGGCGTTCAAGCGGCGTATGTAAAAGGCGAGCTGCCCGAGAGAAAGGAGGTTAGCTTCGCCTATATGTGGTCGGGCCGACCAGAACCTGGGCGGCGGAGTTGGCCACTGGCATCCGCACATGATGGTCTTCAGTCCGAACTATGAGACCTCCATGCTTGGCAATAACCCGTTCGGCGCACCCCTCCCCCTCGTAACCGACGACGCCGGAACAGCGTTCGCGGTGGTGGTAATCCCTGTGGACGATAAGCTCGCCATCAAGGCTAAGTGAAGCTCTCAAGTGCAAGGGGAGAGTGCGTCGTTTTGCGTGGTTTATGGTCTCGAGTTACGCCGCTTGAACTTCCTGCAGATTCCCTGGAGTCTGTCGAATGGAGCAATTCTCGCCCGTCATACAGATAGGCGGCCGGTAAGAGCCGACGAGAGCGGCGCCAAAGGAGAAAACTGATGCAATTTGCTCTGCTGATCTATCATTCGCTGGAAGAGTTTGCCATGCGGAAAAACGACTATAACGACCCTCATCTCGGCGCTTGGCGGGCTTACTACAAGGCGCTCGTCGAAGCTAACGTCTACGTTGCTGCCAACGCACTTGAGGTGGCCGAGACAGCGACAACAGTCCGTCTTAGAGAAGGAAAGCGCCGCGTGCAGGATGGCCCATACGCAGATACCAAGGAGCAATTGGCAGGATTCATTATGCTGGAGCTTCCTTCCATTGATGCCGCCCTTGAATGGGCTGCGCGCTGTCCGGGAGCATCACTTGGCGCAGTGGAAGTCCGGCCGCTCGCGCCTGAAGCCAAACGGCGAGGGTTCACAGGGTGAGTGGAATCAATAAAGGAGGATACTAACCGGACCATCGAGCGTGTAGCCCGCGAGTCGTGAAAGAGTTCCTGCTCCAAAGGCGAGGCTAATTTTTCCTTCATCGCGTGTAGAAATCAACCCACCTCGCCCGTCATCCATATAGAGGCGCCAAGCGATCACGCCAAAGTTCGGTACAGGGAGGGTCGTATGAACATTGAAAATAGGACAGTTTTGATCACCGGCGCCAACCGTGGCATCGGCCGGGCACTCGTCGAAGAAGCACTCAGACGCGGAGCACAGAAAGTCTATGCCGGCACTCGCGGCCCATGGCAACACTCTGACAAACGCGTGACGCCCTTAACCCTCGACGTGACCGACGCTGCGCAGATCCAGCGGGCTGTCGGGCAGGTTGATAGTCTCGACGTCCTCATCAACAACGCCGGTATCGCCATTTACGACGATCTGAGCAAGCCCGAGGTGATCGAACAGCATCTGGCGGTCAACTTGTTCGGACCCCTGAATGTGACTCGCGCGTTCTTGCCGCTGTTGAAACGATCGAAGGGGGCCATCGTCAATAACATTTCAACGTCGGCGCTTGCGGCCCTGCCGATCATACCCGGTTATTCCATTTCGAAGGCCGCCGTGCTCAGCATGAGTCAGTCGTTGCGGGCGCTCTTGGCCGGCCAAGGCGTGACGGTTCATGCCATCTTGACGGGACCTGTCGATACCGATATGACCCGAAGTGTCGATTTCCCGAAGGCCTCGCCCGAGTCCGTCGCGGTGGGCATCTTCGATGGCGTGGAAAAAGGCGAAGAGGAGATTTTCCCTGATCCTGTGTCCCAATCCATTGCCGACCATTGCCGAGGGCTGGCGAAACGGCGTGGCCAAGGCCCTCGAACGCCAGAACGCAGTTTTCGTCCCGGAGAGCGCGGCTCTCTAAAAGAGCCTCGGATGGAAGGAGACCGAGGACACAACGTAAGGCCAGAAGGACGAACTCGTCCAGTGCCGCCTGAAAGATCGAGAAAGGAAAAAATCATGAAGAGATCGACACCGATGTTCATAACGCTACTGATAGGCATAGCCGTCGCCACTGCTCAGGCACAAGCCCCCAAGTACCCTCCAATCGAGCAGTACCTAATGCCACGGGCGGACGAAGTCGCACTTGCCAAGACAGCCGCGCCGGCGAATATCTCGGACCACGCGACCATTAAAGTCCTCACGAGATCCGGATTCGAGGTCGCACAGCAGGGAGACAATGGTTCGGTTTGCATGGTCATGCGAGGGTTCTCCGCTCCCACCTATACTCCTGTGCAGTTCCGCGACCTGGTTTATGACCCAACGGTGCGCGCCCCGATCTGCTTCACAGCGGTCGCCGCGCGGACTGTTATGCCGTATTACGAGCTGCGAACGAAACTGGGATTAGAGGGCAGGAACCCCAATGAGATCGCCGAACGGGTGGCTGTGGCATACGCCCGAGGCGAACTGCCCAAAAGAGATCAAGTGAGCTTCGCATATATGTGGTCCGCCCGTCAGAATCTTGCCCCCGGGATCGGGCACTGGCATCCACATGTGATGATTTTCGCGCCTTACTATGACAACGCAATGGTTGGTGGCAATCCCTTTGGCTCACCGCTTCCTCAGCTCACAGACGACGCTGGCACTCCGTTCGCGGTGGCAGTGATTCCCGTCGATGACAAACTGGCGATTGGCGGCGATATGAAATAGCCGGTAAGGACGAATCTTTGATCATTCATTCGGTGCTTAAACGGGAGCATAATGGTGTGATCCACACACGCAAAGGAGGACAGTTATGAGGGGCGAGAAAATTTACGAATACGAGTTCGATTTAACGGGTGTAACAGATTACGGCGTGAGCATGGATGCCATTCTTGCCGGCAAGGAATCGGTTCCACTGCAAGGAGCCCGCTTCGACCTAGCGATTGAAGGACGAGGCAAGGGCCGTCTTTCGGGACGGGCGCGCGGCTTCGATTATCTGCGAATGCGTGCTGATGGTCGCATCGACCTTGACCTACACCTGATCATCGAGACCGACGACGGCCATCGGATCGCCCTGTCTGGCGATGGCCAGGTGGCGCCGCGAAATGGCGAGCCGATATTCGATATTTTTGCGAACATCCGTCTCTCCACCGCCTCCAAGGAGTATGCATGGGTCAATGCGCGGCAGATCTGGAGCGTAGGCAGCGCGAGCTTTACCACTGGGAAGATTCGCGCCGAGGCATATATGCAATGAAGGCGATATCGCGCTCATGACGCCTCGTCTGGCACGCGACAGTCTCATGAGATCACCCGCAACGCGTCATGACAAACGAAACGCAAGGAGACCTTATGATCGGGGCACTGACTTTGACGAGAATCGTGACACACCCCTTTATCATCACACTCTCGCCGACCGATCAATAACTGCTCCGCGACCTGTTCGAGAAGAGCCGTGGCAAGGAGTGTCGAGAGCGTGGCTCTCTAAAAGAGCCGCTCATGGAAAAGAAAATCGAGGACACAATGAAAGACCAAAATTTTACGAAGGGAGAAAAGATGATGACGACACAAACCACGTCCGACATCGGAACCCGCGAGGGAGGGCAGCTCGCAATGAATACACCCCCGATCGTGTCACAGCAGGAATGGGAGGCTGCGCGCCAGCAACTCCTCGTGAAGGAGAAGGCTTTAACCCGCTCCCGTGACGCGCTGGCCGCCGAGCGTCGACGGATGCCATGGGTGGCGGTGGAGAAGAAGTACGAATTCGAGGGGCCCCAGGGCAAGGTTAGCCTGCTCGACCTGTTCGAGGGCCGCCGGCAGTTGATCGTCTATCGCGCCTTCTTCGAGCCCGGGGTGTTCGGCTGGCCCGACCACGCCTGCCGCGGCTGCTCACTA
>WNGL01002757.1_pt1 | contig 21167 bp, 25 predicted proteins | sample 5400591 | NCBI WGS metagenome assembly WNGL01 (sample SAMN13153377, study PRJNA577476) | soil metagenome | isolation source: 80 cm soil or saprolite under Garry oak tree replicate 1 | place: USA:California | collected 2016-06-15 | reverse complement strand
CTTTGCAATTCCGACTTTTCCGGTAAGCGTTTATCGGGCACTGATTCGGACCAAGCGCGTTATGGATTTAGCCACCTGAATTTTCTCTGGAGCCAGTCACGACTCCTTTCCACCGCGACATCGGGAGGCATAGGAGGAAGTAAACTCAGAAGCGATTGGGGCGCGCGGACGAACACTGCGAGACGCCTATCGAGACGAGTGGGGGCGAGTTGAAAGCAACCTGGCGGACATTCCGGGCAAAGCGGAAAATCAAATACATAGCGTTTGCCAAAGAGGGATTGCAAGATGACATAGATAACATCAATTGGTGTTGGCAACACCCACCAGAGGTCCCTGTCATCGAATCCTTTGTGAATTACATTACCCCGTGCTGGATTGCCGCACACGACACAGACATCTGGAAGCGAACTGCCGGTTTGGAGAACCAAGTAAGCATCGTCACGATAGGTATTCCGCACCGACGTAGACTGTTCGCTGTACGATATTTCAAGCATTGATTCGCCCTGAACGCGCAAGCCGTGATTCGGTACGCACAATGTTACGTCAAGTCGATAGACAACTCCTCCTAAGTCCCGATTCGCCTAATCGGAAACTTCAAATCCACATGGATTCCGCGTTAATCGGGACTTGAGCGCTGCGAACGGAGGTTTTCATAGCAATGGTGGCAGACCATTTTTATTTCTCTCCTTGACTGGTTCTTGTCGTTCCACTCACCCTGCTCCAAAAAGAGAGCCTCGCAAGGCGCACACCACGCATCGGGCCATGATTGTTCTTCGTCGGGCTTATTGGAGAACCACTCTTGTGCCGGGTTGGCCAAGAGATGCTCGCAAATGTAGGTGTCAAACCCTTTGGTGTGGTGCGAGCACTCCACAAGTTGGCCGTCGCTTGTGGCACTAGCATCGCTTGGGGCAAATCTAATTGAAGAATAGACCACGTAAACAAAACCATTCTTCCCGGGGCACCGATAGGCTCCCTTGGCTCCAAGCAGCTTGGCAGCGACGGCAGTCATCCCCCAACCCAAGTACTCATCATCGGGCAGTTCTGCATTGGTGAGTTCGGATATGTTTTCCGCCTCACCAAACGCTCGCACTTTGGCAAGTTCTGTCGTCACTTTGGGAGTCAGGCTTTCATTTGCCCATCCCCAAAGCCACGTCCCGCCGGAAATGGAAGTTGTTCCCACGACCTGAATCGATGCCAACACCTTAGGCACGCCATCTTGAGTAAAAGCGAGAGTTCCACGGTCGAGGTCATACTCCCATTTTGGCCAAGAGGAAATGCGATATTCCTTCTCGCACAACTCATTCAGGTCCATGAGTTCGTGCACTGCTTTGTGCCGAAACTTGGAGAACTGCTCTGGTTCCATCTACATTGTCTCCAACGAGACCGTTATCGGACATGTCGAATCGCGGGCCTTGGCACGAAGAAAGACGATACCGGACATCTGATCTCCATCGGGCCGGTTTGACTCTCGATATAGCTACTCGATATAGCTCTGCAAACTATTCGGATCAGTCGAGATATCCCCATCCTCCAGTTTCCATGTGGTAGGAGCGCCGTCCAAATGGTGGTAACGCCTCATAGAAGAGCATGGGTTCGCGTCCTGAAGGCGCGCTGAAATAGAAAAAATGATCTCCTCCCAGCGTGTATTTTGCGACGGGCACGGACGGAAGAAATTCTGGCACCAACTCGTCGAGACGATGCGGATAACGCTGATACTTCACGCGGAATGCCAGGCAAGCATTTCCAATCTTGATTGCTCGGCGGTCCGCCATTCGATTTTGCAACGCATTGGAGCCGAACACTGCTACCGCCGCCATCAGATAAATCCCAGCCTTCGCTAACCGTCGCTCGTAGAGATGCCGATCTCCGCGCCGCACCCACAAGGCTCTAGGAAGGAAAACGAACAGGGTGACCAAAATGAGGCATACCGCCACAAACCCCTGATTCAGCACGAAGGCGTCCAGGATAAAAAGAGCAACTGCGACCCAAGCGGTTTTTATGAGAGCATTCCACCGGGAAAGAGTGTCTGGTGTAGCTGGAGGCATCGCCGGTAACCTACCACATACAACGGTTCCACGGGCTTACCGAGCTCCTTTTTTGTCCAATATCCGCGACCCGGCAGAGGAATCTGAAGTTTGTGGCAGACCTTTCCAAGAACCACTGTTGAGATCCAATGATCCAATACTTCGGTGCCACCTTTACAAGCGGTTGTTCCCATACTTCAGAGTAAAGCTCATCGAGGTTCCAGGTTTCCATGGCTTGTCTTGGATCTCCTTGCAGAATTTTCAATAAAAAATATCAGAACCATTTGGATCCAGGAATGGCGAATGCGTTTTTTCGATAAAATGTCTCCTTCTCTAAACTTTAGAAATTGTAGCCCAATGAGTAGCCCGATTAAGGGAGGAAGTTGCTCAGCTATCCGACGCCGATTCAACGCTTTAGATTATTTTGTGGCACTTCATTTGGTGGTTCGGGACCAGGAGGTCGAAGGTTCAAATCCTTTCGCCCCGACCACTTCTTTTAGAATCAGCGATTTACATTACACGAAATTCCGAAGAGCGCCTGGTACGAAACCAAGAGGTCTTTCAAAGTTGGATTCCAACTATGCTTCCCCCAATGACATCCAAAGCAGGCGTTTTGGTTGTGGTAGAACGCCTGCCTCCCAAGCAGGTGTGCTATCCCTCGTGCCCGTCGCAGGTCTCTTGAATGATGAATCATCCTGCAGAACAGGCGCGCTCCCGCAAGATTCGCAGAGAACTAGTCGGAAGATTTGATACAGCACAAGGGGGAAGCTTGGCCTCAGGTTTGTTGATACGCAGACAAATTGCCGACTATCACGCCTTCTCACCCTCGCCTAGACCGCGAAGTGCAAGTAGGCATTCCCGCGTGCCCTTGATTACGTGTTGCACCTGCGCCTGACCTGCAAAGACTGATTCTGTGGGAACGCCATTAGCAATCGCTAAGCGCTTATTGCGCGCCTTGTCGCGCTGAAGCTCGCGGAGCGATTCACGGAGCCGCTTGCGGGCCTTGTGCAACTGCGACTTCGAATCGCCTACTGAACGACCCAATATCTCTGCAATTTCGTGGTGTTCATAGCCTTGGATATCATGCAAGACGAAAACCTTGCGGAAGCCCGCGGGCAGCAAGGCGATGCAGCGTTCAAGATTTATTCGATCAATCGATCCTTCCAGCGTGAGGTCAGGCGCACCGTATTCGAGATTGCTTGATGGGGCGTTTTCATCGTCCGAATCGGCAGTCGCTTCGATCGACACGACAGAAGGCGCCTTCTTGCGCAGACGCATCAAAACGAGGTTCACCGCCAGCCTGTGCAGCCAAGTCGAGAAGGCCGATTCGTTACGGAATGTGTGGATTTTGCGAAACAAGAGCAAGAATGCTTCTTGAGTCAGATCTTCTGCCTCGGTCGTGTCTCTTATCATGCGCAGGCATAAGGCGTAAACGCGCGGGCTATGCAACCTGTAGAGATATTCAAACGCCGCCGGATCACCGGCCTTAGCTCGTTGGATAGCCTCGGCGTCGTTCAGATTGCTCGCGGTGGAAGAGAGTGGCGGGCCAGCGTTCAAGATGCATTCCGTGCTGGCACGTATATTCTGGTTTAGACTACGCCGCTTCTCTACAGTAGGCCCTGGTAGCGAAGCAACCAAAAACTTTCTGAATGTGGCGTTTGCATTGATTGGCATGACTTCTCCTTAGCCACCCGTCGTATGGACACTTGACTTCGTTGACCTGCAACGCAGGCGCGGGTCTCTGAGACCGTCCTTTGACGGGGCTCCTTGCGTCCTATGTGCTTGCAACGCATTCAGTCTTCAGCGTGTAAGACCACTCATGTCCTCGGATAATTCCCCGATCCGGCGGTGTTCAACAGACAAGCAAGAATAAATCTGCGCTCCGGACAGTTCCTACTGATGAAGTTCACTGATCGCGAGAAGGGTTAGAAGTGTTGGATGCCGAAGACCGGGTGCGATTCGAGCAGTTGGTGCTCCCGCACCTGAATGCAACATTCAACCTAGCGGTGTGGATTTTATCCAGCCGCACCGATGCAGAAGATGTTACGCAGGACGCCATGCTTCGCGTTTTTCGATTCTTCGAGAGTTTTTATGGAGGCGACGTGCGCGCGTGGTTGCTGCAGATCGTCCGCAACACTTGTTATACGTGGTTGGAGAAGAATCGCCGAATGAAGACGGCAGACCAATTCGATGAAGAGCTGCGCATCGAATCTTCCGCCACGCCCGAATCGATCGCAATCGCAGGAGATGCTCGCGAGCGACTTACGCGAGCACTGGAAACGCTTCCGCCCCGCTTCCGTGAAGTAATTGTCCTTCGAGAGTTAGAGGGGTGCTCCTATAAGGAGATCGCTCGGATCACCTCGATTCCTATGGGCACCGTGATGTCCTCGCTCTCGCGGCCCCGGCGTCAATTGCACTCCGCGCTGGCAAAGAGTGCCGAAGGGGAGGGTACGCATGAGCTGTGATCTTGAATATTTCGTTGTTCACAGCTACTTCGACGGCGAGCTGAGCGTCATCCGCGCCGCTGAATTCAAACACCACCTCGCAGATTGCTCCGACTGCATGAATGAGTTGGCCGCGCTCGGTTCTGTCCGTGGTTCGTTGAAACACGCGCGTCTCTACGAAACTGCGCCGGCCTCGCTCAGACGGAAAATTCGTGCGGATCTTCACTCGATCATGCCCACGACGCGCCGGTCGCTAATCTTGTCCGGGCGTGGGCTCGCCGCGGCAACAGGTCTCGTTCTTGTGTCTTCATTTGGCACACGCGTGAATCGGACGGTCCTCCGCGTACAGGTTCGCGGCAAGGCTACCAATGGATTGATTGGCGAAAAGACAAGCTGGAGTTCTGTGCCGTTTCCGATGCTGCTCCTGCTGACCTGGAGCGACTCCAGCGGCTCCTGACTGACTAGCGGCATTGGTGCCACGGCAACGCTATACGGAAGGGAAGAGAACGCGGGACATTCATTGGTCCAAAAATCGAAGTAGGAGCTGTAAAGGAGATGCTCACATGCAAGAAGGTATCCGAAAGTGTTCAGGAATTCCGGTTATTACCGTTCAGAGCAGCAAGGAACGCCATCAGGAGATCATTCTTTCGACATTTACCAAACGTGCTTACCAGATTTTTGAAGAGCGGGAGCACAAGCATGGCTTCGGGCTCGACGATTGGCTGACTGCTGAAAAAGAACTCTGGCGCGACGATGATTCAAGCGCTTCCGATTTTTCCCTTGTCGTTGATTGTCCGCAGGATCCAGAAGTGACAACGATCCTGAGCCTAACGAATCACAGTCTAGTGGTCTTTCGAAGTCGGAAGAAACATTCTGACGAAGCGAAGTGTGGCCCCGATGTCCAATCCGTCCATCAGTTTTCCCAAGAAATAGATCCAGCCCAGACAGAAGTGAAGGCCGTGAACGGAACTCTGCGCATCTGCCTGCCGAAGAAGAATCACGCAACTTCTAGAGTTGCGTGCTGCGGCGGCGCGCCACGGTCATCGATACCAATCGATGAAACCTTAGAGACAACGACATGACACGTAACTGCGCTCTGGAAAGGGAATAAACCCCACTGAGTCCAGTCAACGTGATCAGAGCGCCCAGTTTTGATCTCGGGCCTCGCCGAAGATTCGGAGTCCGGTCTCGAAGCCTGTATCCGGCGGTCGCCCAGGAGGTAACCAATTTGGAGGTCTTGCGAATCCTACTGAGTATCGGAGGTTCCGAGATCGGGCACTTCCAGACTTGGCAGGATAAAGCAGGTAACGCGGCCAATATAACCGGCGGGGATCTTACATTTCCGAACTTCAACAGCGGAGTCGATCCCAACACGGGTTCCACTGGCGCTGACATTGCTGACGAGTTCCAGACCAACCTGATCATGCCCGAGCCCACTTTGTTCCTTAGCGAAAAGCTCGGCCCCGTTTCCATCATCCGGCCGACTTCCACAAAACAAGGGGAGAGCCGTGGCCTCGGTTCAGAGCTTCGTTGATGACGGGCTGTTTCTCGACCCGGCGACAAATAAAAATACGGGATCGTGCAGGTGCTGTTCCGTCTAGCGGAAGAAGCCGATGTGGCTCGGCGCCGGTTCTGCGCCAGGAAAAACCGCGTAACGGCGTCGAGTTCGGACCATCGCGATGTGGCGTGCGAGTGTTCGATGGTTTTCGAATCATTTCGCCGCCGAGCAAGGCGACCTAAGGCCGCCTTGCTCATTTTGGTTTCAGTTTAGGGATGTTGGGTTCGCACCGCTCGAGTTGGATGCGGAAGCGGTCCCGCAAGCTCCATATTCTTTGATCACGCTTCGTAGTTGAAAAGTCGGATTCCCGGGACCATCGGTAGCCACCACAACTCCCTTGAGGGTGATTCGCTCGCCTGCCTTCAGGGATTTGCTGTTGGTCACGATCGAATAGGTCTGGTTGTCCTTTTCATCGGTCAAATTGATGCCGGCCTGTATGGACTGAGTGCAGCCGGTAACATAGGTCTGCTGCGTTTTATCTGCAGAGTGATGATGGTGCCGCACGAGAAGGGCAATACCAACAGCAGCTCCAGCTGCCGCGCCAACACCAATTCCAATGGCCTTACCGGAGCCATATCCCCCTGATGGCGGCGTGTACCCGCCACTCGCGCCGGTCCCTCCCGATCCAGCCGTGCCTCCTCCGCCATACTGCGCAGACGCAGCGGCGCACACGGCCAAAGAAAGTGTCGCAATTCCCGTGAACCGTACCAACCAGTGTGAAAACATTACGTTTCCCTCTTTCGTGTTTAGTTAAAGTTGAAATTTGAACCGATGATGCCGGCTCGGTTCCGTTTGTGTCGCGGTAACTCGGACCCGGAAGCTCCGGATAGCGGCTCTTAAAAGCAACGACCGACCTTCTCGCTGTTTTATTCCGTTAATCGGGATCGTCGCTTCGGCGCCCTCAATGCGAGTGGTATAGCTCGGTGTTGTTTGATTCTTATTCGACAAGCAATTCATCAGATTTCTGTTGCTCGGAAAACAAAAGAATTTTTGCAAGTGTGCGGAATGAAATAGGGCGAGAGACGGTCTCCTTAGGGGAAGCACGTTCGAGGGCGGTGTGGTTTCTTGGATCTCTCTCCCCACGTCGCCTTTTTTCCGCGCGTTTTTGCGGAGCAATTCGCCTGAAAACACGGCGGCCCGGACGCTCGAGTGAGTATCCGGGCCCTTTCACTTCGTGCCGTCGCAGGTGTCTTGAATGATGAATCATCCCGCAGAACAGTCACACGCCCCAGCGAGATTCGGCGCAATGTCGATTGGGTCTTCGGTGTGAGGTTCGACTCCAATTCGTTTAAGTCGCAAATCCGATGATGGAGATCTCAGATAACGCCACTTCCGACCAGCATCGGGCTCTTGATTACGCGTTTATAAAGCTCTGACGTTTATCGGGCATGTGAATCGCGTCCAGGTGTGCCGTTACTTGAGAGATTCGCCAAAATGTCCAGATCGCGCATGTCTTTGCTCTGCCGTGGAACGGTCGGCTTATTCAGCGACCTGGCGACTGCGCCTGATGTAGAATGCGCTAACTTGGGAGGATCTGCACAGCTATGAAGAGAGACCGTCGCAGCTTTTTGCAAACTGTCGGCGCTTCCGGGATTGCGGCGGCGTTCGTAAACGCCGGGAACGCCACCGAGGGTCGAGGTTCGAAAGAGAGCTTCAGGCGTTTTCACTCTGTGCAAATTGACGTATTCACATCGCGGCGATTGCAGGGGAACCCACTTTCCGTCTTCACCGATGCCCGCGGCCTGAGCGACGCAGAGATGCAGGACCTTGCGCGCGAAACGAATCTCCAAGAGACAACGTTCGTCTTTCCTCAAGATACTGCAACGGAGCGAGAACATGGCGTAAAGGTGCGGATTTTTGTTCCCGAAGAGGAGATCTCCTTTGGTGGTCACCCAACACTGGGCACCGCCATGGTGCTTCGAAACCTTCGTCTGGCCCGGAACAAACCGGGCGCACCCGAGCCGGAAAATGTCTCGGAGATTACCCTCGACCTGAAAGTAGGAAAAGTGCCTGTCAGCTTTCGCGAAGTTTCTCCCGGCAGCGTCTTCGGAGAAATGCGCCAGGTGCCACCGGTGTTCGGACCTGTGCACGATAGAAACACGGTAGCCGCCCTTCTCGATTTGAAGCCGAGCGACATTGCCGACGAGTGGCCCATTCAGACCATCTCCACCGGCCTGCCTTTCGCCGTCGTGCCGTTCAAGCAACTTAGCACTCTGCAATCCCTGCGTCTCGATTTGCGCAAAGTGGGTGCCTACTTGGAACGCCAGGGGCACAACACTGGCTTCTACTATGTCACCCGGGACACTCGTGATTCCGGCGTGGGCCTTCGCGCCAGATCGATCTACGCGAATGGTGAAGACCCCGCTACCGGCTCCGCGGCAGGATGCACCGCCGCATGGATGGTGCGTTACGGGATCGCGAAACCCGAACAAACCGTTCACATCCAGCAGGGCGTAGAAATGAAACGTCCCAGCCAGCTATTCGTCCGTGCCAGCCGCGAAGGCGAAAAAGTCACGAACGTGCGCGTAGGTGGTCACGCCGTGGAGATTATGGAAGGCGAAGTCTCGTTGTAGGCGCTGGATTGACTGTCAAGTCAGCTCCTCGTCTAAAGAATGCCTTCCACTTGATCTCACGACCAGCAAGACATTGAACTGGTTTGTCCCTGTCATATTTCGGGCGCATTGTCCCCAAAACTCTAGCAGCTATACCATAGACCTGCCCTCTTTTTCTGTACCCAGCCGAAGAAGGCCACAAGGTGTGATCTGCTTCGATAGCGGTCGGAGTTCTTACAGCCTCAGCGAAAATTCGAAGCAGGTTAGATGTTTTGAGGAACGCGAGATTCGAATTCGAGCCACGCTCACTTTTCCCGACGTGGCAAGGCCTTTTGCTTTTTGCCATAGTAATAGTAGACCTGCTCAACGCCGGAACTAACGACCGGTTCAAGCGGTTGCCCCGGAGGGAGTCCCAACAAGTTTTCACGGTTTCTCTGCAAGGCTTGCCCAAAGTCTCGGTTTTGCAGGGGAGCGGAACCTCCCAGGAAGCAGCTCGGCTTGCAGCGTCGGTAGACTTTTGCCTGCGGATACGCCCTCCCACACAAGCTGATTCAGCTCCATTAAATAATCCTTAAAGAGACTCAGAATTGTTCGCCCCTGTTGTACCGGGCCGTGACCTGGCACCGGGACGTCGAAGTCTAGTTCAGCAAGCCTTTCCAGCGTCGCTGGCCACTCATCAGGAAATGCCTCAAACAAGAGCGGGTCGAGCCCGTGCACTAGGTCACCAGTGGCGATGACCTGGTCCTCCGGAATGAATACTACCGCGTCACCGGCGGTGTGCCCTCGGCCAAGATACCGTACTTCGACAGTGACATCGGCGCAGTGCAACACCAGGTTGCGATCAAAGGTGATGTTTGGGAGTGGTGGAGCAAATGTGGACATTTCAGAGAAATACGAGCGGAGGCTGTCTAGCCGCTCCTGCGCGGCCGCACGCTCCCTTCCCGCTAGGTGAGGAATTTGGGCTTCTGTCGCGGGTATACTGTCGCGCAACCCGCCGATGTCGTATCTCCGTTCATAAGACCTGTGAGAGCTTGACGGAGGCGGCCCCGCGCACGCGATAAGCTGGACATCACGGTACCTGCAGGCATGCCGGTGATATCTGCGATCTCTCTGTAGGACATCCCTTCGAGTTCGCGCAAAATGAGGACTTCACGAAAATTCGGCGGGAGCATTTCCAGCGCCATTCGCAGCAGAGCGCCGTTGTCGTTCTGGAGCACAGTTTCTTCTGGATTGGGAGCGCGAGAATCAGGAGGGAAAATATTCTCGTCAAATTTCGCGGCGTCTTGCAGTGGCCGGTTTACATGCAACCAGGTATAGCAAGTATTGCGGACAATTCTCATGAGCCACGCACGGGCGTCGCCGCCGCGGAAACCGGCAAAGAACCGGAAGGCGCGTAGGTAGGCTTCCTGGACAACGTCCTCGGCGTCCTGCGGATTGCGCGTCAGCCAGCGCGCGAGGTTGTACGCAGCGTCAAGATGCGGCAGGACAGCCTGCTCAAAAGTCCCGGGCCAGTTTTGTTCTGTCATCGCCGTCTCCAATTGCGCGTAGAAAAGTTGTTTGGTCGCGGGGGCAAACGACTGCCAAGTACCCAAAGCTTTACTTGCGCTCGTTGAGGCGCCCTTCCCAGCAGTCTCCCAGTCGAAACCTGTAATGGAAGAACTGGTAGGTTTCCGTTCCTGGAACCTTGAAGCGGACAAAGCCTTCGCCCGTGACGATGGCTTGGTGGCATTGACTGCAGTGAACAGTTGTTTCGCGTTCCATAAATCACCATCCACTTTGCCTCGTGCCCCTTTTCGGCAAGCGCAAACGCGCCCGCCGAGAGAAATTCAGGCGACGACCGTAAATTCCTGCTGGTGCATGCGCGCGACTTTGAGGCTGCAGCAAAAAAATGGCAATGGACGGGTAATCCTCCATCGCAGGAAAGTAGGTCCCCTGCTAAGTTGCAGTTGGTATGAGACTTGGCCGAGTTCCTCCCCTGTCGAACTTTCTTCAACCTCTGCCCGGTGATACACTCGCGCTCATTTAGGTTTTGCTCTCCATGCCAGAAGGCCATCACCTTGCCGGGCGTCTTCGCTTTGGTGTCTTCGAGGTTGATCTCCGCGCCGGTGAACTCCGAAAGCATGGACTGAAGATCAAAATCCAGGAGCAGCCGTTTCAAGTGTTGGCCATGCTGGTCGATCACGCCGGCGAGGTAGTAACGCGAGAGGAACTACAAGAGAAGCTCTGGCCCGCCGATACTTTCGTGGATTTCGACCACGGGCTCAACAAAGCGATCAACAAAATCCGCGAGGCCCTCAGCGACTCCGCGGAGAGTCCCCGCTTTGTGGAAACCGTTGCTCGCCGCGGCTACCGCTTCATCGTGGAGGTCAAAGCTGCCGATGCAGCCCCTGTTCGCAGTCCGGAACTGGCAACGCAGCCTCATCCGGTGGCAAAAGCTGGTGATCTCCGAAATCTCGCCGGCCAACTCTCAATACTCAGACCTCTTTGGCCACCACGTACGTGGGTGATAACAGTCTTCGTGCTGCTCGTATTGATGGGGACGCTCGCCACCTGGAAGCTCCGCCCTTGGATCCGACGGTCTCCCGTCATTCGCTCCTTGGCTGTGCTTCCGTTCGAAAGCCTCTCCAGTGATGCGTCTCAGGATTACTTCGCGGATGGAATGACCGACGAGTTGATTTCGGACCTCGGCCAGGTCAGCGCATTGCGTGTGGTCTCGCGTACCTCAGTGATGGCCTATAAACGTGCTCGCAAGCCTCTGCCCCAGATCGCTCGTGAGCTGAACGTGGACGCCGTGGTGGAAGGCACGGTGCTCCGTTCTGGCGACCAGGTCCGCATCACGGCGCAGTTGATCGAAGCCTCTGTGGACAAACACCTATGGTCACAGAGCTATGAGGGTGAATTGCGGGATACCTTGGCGCTCCAGAACAAGGTGGCTAAAGCCATTGCAGATCAAATTGGGATCAGCTTGAATCCCCAGGAACAGGCTGCGCTGAAAAACGTAAAAGTTGTTAATCCAGAAGCTTACGTGTCGTATCTCAAAGGACGCTACTTCTGGAACAAGCGAACGGCGGATAGCTTGAAGGTTGCCCTAGCTTATTTCAATCAGGCCATCGAAGAAGACCCGAAATTCGCCCAAGCTTATTCTGGGTTAGCCGACACTTATGCTTTGTTGGGAGATTGGCAGTATGCGGTGATGACCCCCAAGGAGGCGCTCCCAAAAGCAAAGGCCGCGGCGATCAAAGCTCTGGAATTGGACAGAGCGCTTGGCGAGGCCCACAACTCACTTGCATTCTGCTTGGATGGCTTCGACTGGGATTTTGACTCTGCCGGGAAGGAATTCCGGCGGGCCATTGAACTGAACCCAGGCTACGCAACTGCTCACCACTGGTATGCTTGGCATTTGGCTCTATTGCATCGGTATGACGAAGCTATCGCGGAAATGAGAAAAGCGGAAAACCTGGATCCGCTATCTCTTATCATTAACGCCGATTTAGCAGAGCTTCTTGCCCTTGCGCATTCTTATGACGAATCGATACGACAGAGCCGCAAGACGATCGAAATGGATCCTAATTTTGGTCTCGCACATAATCACCTCGGCCAGGCATACCTTCAAAACCAGATGTACGATGAAGCGGCCGCAGAATTGCAAAAAGCCGTCCACCTTTCTGGGAATAGCCCGACATGCATAGCTAATCTTGCTCGCGCCTACGTCGCGTCCGGCAACAGGAGCGAGGCGACGAAGCTACTGAACGGTCTAAAGAAGCGTTCAAACCCTGGTTATTCGCACGCCTCGGAAATTGCCGTGATTTATGCAGCTCTCGGCGATACGGATCAAGCCATGAATTGGCTCGAAAAGGGCTACGAAGAGCGATTTAACCCGGGCGTCCTGCTGCGGCCAGGCTTCGATCCTCTCCGCTCCGACCCGCGCTTTCAAGACCTTGTGCGCCGTGTCGGCCTCCCCCGTTGAACCAGAGATTTTGCTATTCAGAATTGCGCGGTGATTCTTGACTACTCAGTGAAAAGCCACTGGCGCGGTTCAACTTCAGACCGGCAGTGATGCTTCTGTGAGAACCGGCCCAACGGCGATTTTATTCCCGACGATGGTTCTTTTGTGACGCGCAGTCAAAGAGAGTCAAGGACACTGATGAATTTGGAATAAGACAGCCGTTGGCAGAGTCTTGATGAACGAAAGCACGTCCAACGAAGGAGCGGGCAAGTCCCTTCCATCCCGCGCCGGAAGTCGATGGCACATGCAGAATGAAATGAAGGGACAGAAGAAACAGTGAAAAAATATGGAGAAAAAAGTGAAAAACAATCGCAGTAACAGGTTCCAGGGCGGCGTCGCCGCTCGCATCATTCGCGGGACAATGACAGTGGCGGTGGCAGTGCTGACCGTTTCCGGCATTGTCTACGCCCAAGAGAGAGGCCAAGATAAGAGGGAAGAAAGCAACTTTAGCAGTTCGATTCCGAGCCCAACCACTTCTGCCACCATCACACCACCGGAGGGAACTTCGGCATTCTTGCTCGGCCATGGGGTAGGCACGCAAGGCTACGTTTGCTTGCCCACAGCCAGCGGCGCTTCCTGGACCGTAAACCCTGCCCGACCGGAAGCCACACTGTTCACGCATATTTTTGGGGAAGCGGTACAGATCATCACCCACTTCCTCAGCCCGGTCGTAAATCCAAACGACATCGGCCCGAAACCGCCACGTTTCGGCGACGTGACGTGGCAGAGCTCCTTCGATAGCAGCCGGGTGTGGGCACAAAAGAAGAATTTTATTACTGCCGGAACAGACGCGAGTTGCCCGAATGGCGGCGCGATTGACTGTCTCTTGCTGCAGGTGATCGGTTCCGATGAGGGACCTGCCGGCGGCAGATCGCTAACCAAGACTAGTTTTATCCAACGTCTCAACACCAACGGCGGATCTGCTCCGGCCACTGGCTGCGCGCTCCCCGGGGACGTGGGCCATCAGGCTCTGGTGCCGTACACGGCAGACTACTACTTCTTCCGCAACGACCAGTAATCAAGGTTCGCGTGCGCCGCGGGTGGCGGATCGTGCACGCGAAGATGACCAGCTGTTGGCCGATCTTCGCGTGCGCCTTCGGTGAACTATTCTCAGGGAACAACAGCATAAATCTAGATTAAAAACTAAGGAGTATGACGTGCGAAATTATAGCTATCAAAAGTCATTTGGAGCATTGTTTGTATTCGCTGCGACGTTCTTATCGGGAACGGCTGCAGCACAAGATACACAGGTCATCGTAAACACCGGTAACCCTGACGGCAAGCTCGGGGCGCTCACACGGCGTCCCAGCGCCAACAAATTGGAAACGGAAACGGCCGATGACTTTGTTTTGAAACAGACGACGGTCCTAACCGGAGCCAGCATCACTGGTTTGATCTCACCCGCAACGCCGCTGGCGAATATTGCCAACGTCGAAGTCGAGCTGTACCACGTTTTTCCTGAAGACTCGATCGATCCTCCGTCGGGCAATGTTCCGAGCCGAGTGAATTCTCCGAGCGACGTGGAAATCGATTCCGCGACTCGCGATGCAAGCTTGCGAACCCTTAGGTTTACTCCAAGCTTGCTGAATGCCAACTTCTCGGTTCTGAACACTGTAGTGAATGGCATTCAAAAGAAGCCTTTGAACACTACACACGGCGAGGGGCCAGCAACCGGCGAAGAGGTCGAGATCACTATCACCTTTACGAGCCCAATCGTTCTGTCAGCCGGTCACTATTTCTTCCGCCCGGAGGTCCTGGTAAACGGCGGCGATTTCCTCTACCTGTCCGCACCGAGACCAATCGTGGCACCGGGAGTGCCGATTGCGGGGGATTTGCAAGCGTGGATCCGTAACTCCAGTCTGTCGCCGGACTGGCTGCGCATCGGCACAGACATTATCGGAGGAGACACTCCGACTACGTTCAACATGACCTTTTCTCTGACTGGCGACGCTCTTCAGGCTGCCGGAACACCCGGACAAGCCAATTGTAACGGTCAGAGTATCTCAGCCTTGGCGGAACAGTTTGGGAGCCTTTCGGCGGCTGCCTCAGCGCTTGGATTCGCTAGCGTCAAAGCGCTACAGGATTCTTTCCAGGCGTTTTGCGAGCCGTGAGGACGCCGAAAGCCAGCGGCCTAATTGAGTTGAGGAACGGGCGGTCGAACGATCGCCCTTCGCTCAGCCAGCAATTCCAAATTCAACGCCATAGACATTCTTGCACCACGCGGAAAATGGCTGTTTCTAAATCCTTTGGGAGTCGGCCGAAATTGTCGGGCACTTCCAAATCTACGCTGATCTCGCTGCGTGCGGTAAGCCCTTCTGCATACCATCGGAGTGCGGAAGTCAGTCCAGTTTCGTCCAGCATTGGTGCGCCTACAGAGGACAGATTCATCGAGAGAGCCGCCAAGGTCTGCCCAACGCTGTCGTGCAATTCGCGAGCGAGTCGGCGTCGCTCCTCCGACTAAAAAAGAGTGCAGGAGGTCATGAACAGCATGCCTTGTCAGGAGGAAGCGCTTGGGTACAGCTTGGGTACAACTGAGAGGGAAAAACTGGCTTTGTCGTTCACGTAAGCGACGCCAGACAAAGCCTTTAGTATTTTTGCTACCCTATTTCGGGACCAGGAGGTCGAAGGTTCAAATCCTTTCGCCCCGACCACTTTCTCCCTTGTTTTCATCGGGTTATTCATTACGCTGCTGCCGTAGCGTCCAGAATTCGTAGCCCACGTAGCCCAAATAGCGATTCGGGAAGCTCGAAACCGAGACCAACCTTCTTTATTTGGTCCTGCCGGTAATCGATGTCCTCCACGAGTTGCCTGCCATAGCGGTCTCCCATACTTGGGTTGGAATGCCCCATCCAGTAATCGATCAGGATTTGCCGTACCTCACTGCGTTGCAGGACGGCTTCACGGAAACGCCGGAAAACATTGAACAGCGTCCCCGCTTGATCTCGGCCCATTTGCTTGAGAATGAGGTCAAGATTGTTCCTGCCTATGCTGCGTGGATCGAGCATGGTTCCGTTCACCGACTGAAAGAGAAAGCCACACTTTCGATCGTCGATGAAGTTGCGCAGGATTAGGGCAGCGTCTGGGTGAATGTCCACGTCTCGGCATCCGGATTCCGTCTTCAGATGTTCCTTGACGCGATTTGCACGTTTCTCCCTCTGCTGCCGAACGCGAACGATCGAGCAATCGGGTTCAATGTGTTTGCCTATTTCGATGGCGACGGCCTCCGATACGCGCAACCCGGTTACCACGCAGAAGAAATAAATCATCCGATACTGACCTTCTGCTTTGGAGAGCAACGTCGTCATTTCCTTCGCGGTGAAGGTGGGACGGCGCTGCTTCCTGGGATTGACGCGCGGCAAGCTGATGGCCGCAAGATTCCAGCTCCGGTGATGAACGGGATTGAAATTCCCATCCAGCGCCGAAGCGATGACCTTGCGGAGCACCAGTACTCAACTATGGTCTTTTCGGAGAAGCGTCGCTCGTCATCTTTCCCGCGCTCGGACTTCATCTTGGCGATGAGCGTCTTCGCTTGGGGGTTATCAATCGAAGCTAGCGGAATGTCCCCGATCAGTTCGTTCAGATAGGTCACGGCGTTCCGATAAGAATTGATGGTATTGGGATCAATCGGTTCCCCCTTCTTTGCGTGAACGATGTGACCATCAACCATCTCTTCGATCCACCATGTAGCTTGACCACGGAACGTAGCAGCCGGCGAGGCGCGTTCCCGGACCTTGGCTAGATCCAGCACCCCTGCATTATGCATTTCGTTCCGGAGTTTGAGCACAGCGTCGATTTCGTCGCGGCAGTATCCGAGAGCTACCCGGACTTCCTTCTGCCCGTGTTTCCCGGGAACGTCGATTCGATAACGACCGTACGCGCGTTCTTGAGGGTTCCACGGGTCGCCTTTCTTTTTTCCTTTCTGATAGACGTACCCGCGCTGGCGAAGCGTGGGTTTGCCCGTTTCCACATCTTGCACAATCTGACGTGACATGGATTTTCTCCTTGTACGTCGAACCGGCGTCGGATATGAGGCGCATAATTCTCTTTCATTCTTGAACTGAAGCCATTCCTGAAACGCAGGCTCTGCGATTCTTGCCGAGGTCGCGATTCGTTGAATGGTTTCGCCGCGGTTGCTGTTGCGCACCAGAACGCCACCGCTCCACTACCTCACGCGCAGCGTCCGCCGCACAAGCGGCTTCGTTCTTGCCGACAATCGAGAAACTGTCTCGCATAGCAGCTCGAATCAAGACGCCAGCGGTGGTACTTCTACGGATAGGCGCGTCTATCAGCCAAGTGGATTATTTCCGCTGTCGAAAGTAGGAAGAACCACTTACCTTCACTCGGTTCCGTGAAACGAGTACTATCCTCCCATCGGTATTGCCGCACGGATCTTCCGGCCAGCAGAATCCGTGTTGGCGCACTTAGGATTGACCGCTGCGGGCTTCCTGACGCTGCGTGCCGACAAGGTGTAGCTTCCATGCCTAGAACGTATCGACATATTTACTTGGATTTTAATGCCAGTACTCCCGCTGCGCCGGAAGTCGTCGACGCGATGAGGATGGTCCTCGAGGAGCCATACGGTAATCCTTCGAGCGGCCACTGGGCTGGCAGCCCGGCGAGGGAGGCGGTGGCCAAAGCTCGAATGCAGGTTGCTGGCGTGCTCGGCTGTAAAACCAATGAGATCGTATTCACGAGTGGCGGAAGTGAAGCTAATAATCACGCTCTCAAAGGGGTGTTCTTCGCATGTGGAAGAGCGGATGCTCACATCGTTACCACCCAAGTGGAACATCCGGCAGTGATAAATCCCTGTCGCTTCCTCGAACCGCTTGGTGCGACGGTGACGTACCTGCGGGTTGATGGCCTTGGACGCGTCGATCCTGAAGATGTCCGCCGGGCGCTGCGACGGAGCACCGTCCTTATTTCCATAATGCATGCCAACAACGAGGGCGGCACTATTCAGCCACTCGAGGATATTGCACAGATCGCGCACGAAGCTGGAATCCTTCTACATAGCGACGCGGCGCAATCGGTAGGCAAGATCGCTTTCACTGTTCAGGGGCTCGGGGTCGATTTGCTATCAGTTGCAGGTCACAAGCTTTACGCTCCCAAGGGGGTGGGTGCACTCTATATCCGCGACGGTGTTTCCCTTGAGCCGCTGATTCACGGCGCGAGCCACGAATCCGGCCGGCGAGCTGGAACAGAGAACGTGCTGTTAGCTGTGGCTTTGGGAGCGGCTTGCGACTTGGCCCGCATGTGGAAAGGCATGGACTCAGTTCGTGAACTTCGTGATCTATTCTGGGAGCTGTTGCAAAACAAGTTTGGAGATCGAGTGGTCCTGAACGGCCATCCGATCGAACGGTTGCCCAACACTCTCAACGGCAGCTTCGTGGCACAGGTTGGTGCGGAGATTCTGGCGCGCTTGCCCGGAGTGGCCGCGTCTACCGGTTCAGCGTGCCATGCCGGTTCGGTGGAATTGTCCCCAGTCCTGCGAGCCATGGGGATCGCACCTGAGATCGGAATGGGCGCGATTCGGTTCAGTCTCGGCCGTACAACGACCAGGGGCGAGATTGAAGCTGTAATCGAGGACTAGGTTCGATAGCTTGACTCGCGAGTTGAGCAAAGGTCTAATCCCAATTTTCGAGTGGAGGCAGTGCATCCGTGGATACAATGAGGCATTGGGAAAAAGTCTACACGGCCAATGCACCCGAATCGGTCAGCTGGTATCGCGCGCACCTGGAAACATCCCTTGCACTGATCGAGCGGACTGCAGTTGCGCGCTCAGCCTCCATCATTGACATTGGTGGCGGCGAATCAACGCTCGTTGACGACCTACTCTATCGCGGATACAAAAACCTCACCGTATTGGATGTCTCGCGGACCGCAATCGAAGTCACGAAAAAGCGGCTGGGTGCGGCCTCGGAGCAGGTGCGTTGGTTACTTAGCGATATCGTCGAAATTGAGCTGGAACCACTTGGCTACGACCTCTGGCATGACCGAGCGGTATTCCATTTTCTTACGGCGCCAGAGCGACGTCTTGCCTATGTCCGGCAGCTTACCCGCGCTGTCAAGCCAGGTGGCCACGTGATTGTCAGCACATTTGGACCTGAAGGCCCTACGAAATGCAGTGGGCTCGAAGTGATGCACTACGATGCCGAATCGCTTCACAGCGAGTTCGGTGGGCGCTTCCGCTTGGTCGAGAGTTCCAAGGAACTGCACCAAACACCATTTGGGACCACGCAGCAATTCCTTTACTGCTACTGTCGGTTCGAATGAAGCCTCGCTTTGGTACTTTCCGCATCCCGCGAACCGACAGGTCGATTCCAATTCTGTGGTATGCGCGTTGCTCCGGCGAATTGTGATTAAGTGACTCTGCTGGCTGTTAACCGAAGGGTTGCTAGTTCGAATCTAGCCCGGGGAGCCAAATTCTCCTTCTTCTTCAATTACTTACAGACGGCTGTTTCTCCTTCCTTCGTCGCATCCGGCCCACTGTAGTAAAAATGCAGTAATTTTCCTCGGCCGTACGCTTTCTTGTTGGATTTCTCCATCGCTTGCCGCACCTGATCCGTCATTCCCAACTGGTAGTGCCGCTTAGTTTCCGGACTCGTGTGCCGCATCGCTCGCTGCACAATGCCGTCCGGTGCGACTCCACTCAGACGAGTACAGAAGACGTGCCGCAGATTGTAGATGGGGAAGTGCGGTACGCCTGCCCGTCGGAGTGTGGCCTTCCACGCGGTCTTGACCGTGGAGATTGGTTGGTTGTGTCGATGCGGACTAGGAAAGACAAAAGGACTCTTCGCCGCTTGTTCCTTGTTCCATGCCCGCAAAACATCGCAAGCAAATTCGGAAAGGGGAACAGGTTCGGAAGAACCAGGCGTCTTCACATAATTGCCCAAGCGGATCAGCTTGTTGTCTAGATCCACTTGGTCCCAACGCAGCGAGAGCCCCTCGCTGTAGGTTCGTCCGCCCGTCTGAGAGAGCAGGATGATGGCCACCCGGAGATACGGTGGCGCAGCTTCCAAGATGCGTTGCTCTTCTTTGACGGTAAGCATTCTTCGCACCGGTCGCTCGCGGAGTTCGTTGAAGTGCTTCACCGTTGCGGCGGGATTTTCCGGTATGTATTTCCGCTTAACGGCGAGATCCAAAACACACTTCAAACATTCCAGCTCTCGGTTTACCGTTGCTCCTTTGATTGTCCGATTTGGGTTAAGTCGCGTGGGTTGCCGGCGACGGAGATCGCGATACTCCTCGACCATTTCGACGGTGATTCTATCCAACCTGCTCTCCCCGAAGAACGCTTTCAGATGCTTGAGATAGCCGCGATGACCTCGCACGGTGTTCTCGGTGAGGCCAGCGAAATGAGAACGTTCAAATTCAGCGACTAGCTGTTCGAACATCATTCGCTCGCCTGCCCATCCCACCTTGAACAGTCCCAGCACGATCTCGCTCTCGCGTTTCTTCCACACTTTCGTGGCGAGTTCCCTACTGTCCGTCTTGGTCGATTGGCAATACTGCTCACCGTTCATCGTGTAGCTCATCCACCAGAATCGTGATGCTTTTCTTTTGTACAGGCCCAATGGCGCTCCTATCACTTGCCGGAGCTAAGCGCCGGTCCGATTATAGCGCCGTCGCGCGAGCGACGCGGGGGCCGAAGCTGCTCGTTCTTGAATATTTCAAGGCTGCTGACTCGGTATTCGAGCCTTCCGCAAAACTTTCGCGATTCCAGCCGTTCCTGCTCGGCATGGTGATACAGCGTGCTTTTCGAAATGCCGAGATACCTTGCGGCTTCCGCATGGGAGAGCCAAGTTTCCATGCCTTGCTTGGAATCGGTCGGCGGCGCAAGCGACATGGTAGAGAGTCGCGTGATGTCGGTGGCGCCGTTTGCCAGGTCCTTCAAAACTGAGAGAAGAGATTCCGCCTGCTTGGGCATCAGGATGAAGCAGGCGAGCATCGCGGGCAGTGGAGCATCTTCTTTGTCCGAATGGTCTTTTGCCGGATTTGCGTCGTTGTCACGGCCATTCGCTGTTGCAGATGTCATCCGAGTTGTCGGGAGCATTCGTGCCTCCATGAGCTGATCAAGAACGTGGCCAAGAAGTCCGCTCAGTGTTCGAATTCCTTTTCGCTACGTGCCGATTGCGAGCCTTCGGCAGGTCGGCCGCCGTGCTGCGTGCCTGCGATTTCGGCTTGCGCCTTTTGAACGGTTAGGCGTGCGTAATACTGCGGGTCGGATTTATCGCCTGCGCGATGTTGCGCAATTCGCCGGATGACCTCTTCCGGATCGTTGCCGCGGGCAAGCGCGCGTTTCGCGAAAGCCCAGTCGTGTTCGGACTGGCTGGGGGTGGCGCGCGAAGAGGACTCGCGTTTGATGCGGTTGTTGTAGTGATGACGCGGGGAGTCCTGAGAATCGATATGCAATTTGAAGTCGCGAAGATGGTAGGTCTCAGCGGACTCTCTGCGGGCTTGGACATAGAAGTCCGTGCTGTACTTTTTGTTGGCGAAACCGGGGAGGCGCAAGACACGGGTCGCATCGGTGGCGGCTGAATCTCCACCGAACTCACGCGCCATGGCATGCAAGAGATTTTCGCC
>WNGL01002755.1_pt1 | contig 21170 bp, 15 predicted proteins | sample 5400591 | NCBI WGS metagenome assembly WNGL01 (sample SAMN13153377, study PRJNA577476) | soil metagenome | isolation source: 80 cm soil or saprolite under Garry oak tree replicate 1 | place: USA:California | collected 2016-06-15 | reverse complement strand
AAACCAGGAACCGGACCTGCTGCTTCCCGGGCTGCCGGCGGCCCGCCCGGCGCTGCGATGATGACCATACGGTCCCGTTTGACCAGGGCGGACGCTCTTGCGAATGCAACCTCGCGCCTCTTTGCAAGCGACACCACGCGGCCAAGCAGGCACCCGGCTGGCACCTCCGCCAGCCCCAGCCCGGCCACCTGAAATGGAACCTCCCCAGCGGCAGAACCAGAACAACAACCCCAACGCCCTACCCCGCCTAGGATCCGGGTGATGCGGGGGATGCGCCGACGGCGGGGCACGCCGACGGCGAGCATGCGCTAACGGCGGGATATGTGCTGGCGGCGGGTTTGTGCCGCGCCGGGTGTGCTGGCGGCGGGGTACGTGACGGCGGGGTATGTGTCGGCGACGGGGTTGTGCGGGGCGGGAAAAGGTGCTCGAGCCGTTCAGTCGTCTAGGGCCTCGACGAACATCCTTGATCCTGGCGGAGCGATCTGCCGGTAGTCGGCCGCGGTCGCCTTCCCCTCGGCAGAGGCGAATCCCGCCCCGAGCACCTGCTGGTCTGCGAGTAAAGTTCGGTGACCCGGTAATAGGTCAGCTCACCGGAGTCGGCCGCGGCCACGATCCGGCCAGTCTCGGTCCGCTGCAGGCCGGGAACCTTGCTCACAAGCGGCATGTGAACGTCGAGATAATGCCGGTCAAAGGCATCTGCGTCGTCAGGATGGGTGTACAGGACCACTAGTTTGACGGTCATGCGATGCACGTAGGCTGGAGCGGCGAATTGAGCAAGGCAGGCCGGCGGGCACAATCATGTGAACGGTGCGGACGAGACCGTGCGCGGGCTTGGGCGGTGCGAACGGTTGCGGTCGGCTCCCGGACTGGTCAGCGCACTCAGCGAGTTCAAACGTGTCCTGAGAGTAACTGACTCAGCTCCCTGCCTGCCCATCGACAACGCCGCCCCGGTGTGCACACTGAGAGAGTCGCGGAAGTCGTCCTCGGGCTCCCGCAGGCGGGGGCACGTCGAACGCCGCGGCATCGCGATGAGCTGGAGCGAGAGAATGTTCGAGAGGTTCACCGACCGGGCGCGCAACGTCGTGGTCCTGGCCCAAGATGAGGCCAGGATGCTGAACCACAACTACATCGGCACCGAGCACATCCTGCTCGGCCTGATCCACGAGAGCCAGGGCCTTGCCGCACACGCCCTCACGTCCCTCGGAATCGGCCTGGAGCCAGCGCGCCAGCAGGTAGCGGAAATCGTCGGCCGCGGAGAGAAATCACCGTCCGGGCATATCCCGTTCACCCCGCGCGCGAAGAAGATCCTCGAGTTCTCGCTGCGCGAGGCGCTGCAGCTTGGCCACAACTACATCGGCACCGAGCACATCCTGCTTGGCCTGATCCGCGAGGGCGAGGGCGAGGGCGTGGCCGTGGAGGTGCTCGTCAACCTTGGCGCCGACCTGAAACGGGTCCGTCAGGAGGTCATCCAGCTGCAAGCGGATAATCCGACAACGGAAGAGATGCCGCAGGGCCCCCAGGGCAGGGGCAGCGGCCGGGCCCACGCCGCCACTCAGGCCGCCCAGGCCGCCCAGGCCGCCCAGGCCGCCCAGGCCGCCCAGGCCGAGACCGCCAGGGCCGCAGTGGCCCAAGCCGAGGCTGCCCACGCCGAGGCGCGGGCCGAGAGCACAGCCCAGGCCCGGAAGCTGGATGAGATCCTGGATCGTCTCGACTCGATCAGCGACCAGCTGGCAGCGATCGAGCGGACGCTCAAACCTGGCGCCGCAGCGGACGACGACTGACCATCCCCGGCGGACGACGACTGAGCTTCCCTGGCGGACGACGACTGACCATCCCCGGCGGACGACGACTGAGCTTCCCTGGCGGACGACGACTGAGCTTCCCGGCGGACGACGACTGGCCATCCCCCGCGTCAGCCCGAGTTCGCCCGCGCCCGCAGGGCGGTGACCAGAGCCGGGATCACCTGGTTCAGGTCGCCGATCACCGCGTAGTCGGCGTGCGCGATGATCGGCGCGTCCGGGTCGGTGTTGACCGCCACGATGTGCTTGGCACTCAGGCAGCCCGCCATATGCTGGATTGCGCCGCTGATCCCGCAGGCCAGGTAGAGCTCGGGTGATATCCGGGTGCCGGTCTGCCCGACCTGCTGCTTGTGCGGCCGCCAGCCCTGGCTGGTGACCACCCGCGAGACGCCGAGCGCGCCGCCGAGCAGCCCGGCGAGTTCCTCCAGCGCGCCGAAGCCCTCCGGGCCGCCGACGCCCCGGCCGCCGCCGACCACCACGCGGGCGGTTGCCAGCGACACGCCGCCCGCACGGTCCGCTGATTCGGTCGCGACCACCGCGAGGTCCTCGTCGGCGAGGTCCGGCCGGTAGGCGTGCACGGTAAACGCGGCGGGCTCCGCAGCCGGCGCGACTCCGGACGGCGCGACTCCGGACGGCGCGACCCCGGACGGCGCCACCCCGGACGGCGCCACCGCAGCCGGGACCGCCGCAGCCGGCGCGACCGCGTCGACGGCAACCGTGAGCAGTGCGGGCGACGCATCGAGTGACGCATCCTCCAGCAGGCTGCCCGCCCACCGGTGCCGGACAAGCTGGTAGGTGCCATCCGGCCTGCGCGCCGCCGAGGCACAGTTCGCGGCCATAGGCAGGCCGGTAATCGCCGCGAGGTGCGCCATGATCTCGTTGCCGTGGTCGGTACCCGCCGCCACCACGGCCGTCGCCGACGACGAGGCGGCCAGCCCGGCGAGGGCGCGGGCCCAGGCCACCGGGGCGTACCCGGCCAGCCGGTCCGATTCGACCGCGTACGCATCAGTCAGGCCGACCGCGGCTAGCACGTCGCGGGCCGGGCCGGGCAGCGAGCCGAACATCACCGCGGCCGGGGTGTCCTGACTGCTGGCGGCCAGATCCTGGCTGAACGCGAACGCCCGCAGCGAGGCGTCGGCAATCCCGTCGCCGTCCCGCTCGGCCAGGCACAGTACCGTCACGAATACACCCCAAAGACCGTCACGACAACACCCTGAGCACCGCCGCCGAAAACAACCCAACCACCGTCGCGAAGACCGTCACGACAACACCCTGAGCACCGCCGCGACAACACCCTGAGCACCGCCGCGACAACACCCTGAGCACCGTCACGACAACACCCCCAGTTCCGTAAGCAGCCGGACCAGGGCGGGCACCGCGTCCGCGCCGGTGCCGATGATCTCCGCCCGCTTGGTTTCCCCGGCGGGCACCCGCAGCAGTTCCTTCCGCAGCCCCTCGCCGCTGTAGTCCGGCTGGAACCGCTCGATGACAGCCCGCTTCGCGCGCAGCCTGCCGGGCAGGGACGGGTACCTGGGCAGGTTGATGCCCTCCTTCACGCTAATCACGGCCGGCAGCGCCAGGTCGAAGCTCTCCTCGCGGCCCCGGTACTCCCTCCGGGCAACGGCCCGGGCACGGGCCGCGTCCTCGGTCCGGGTGATCTCCAGGTTCTTGATCCCGGTCACGCACGGCAGGCCGAGCGCGTGTGCGACCCGCACCGGGACCTGGTAGTCGCCGGTGTCGGCGGCCTCGTTGCCGAACAGCAGCAGGTCGTACGCACCCTCCGGCCCCGCCGCCCGGCGCCGGACCGCATCGGCGATCGCCGCCGCGGTGGCGATCGGGCCCCACTCCCGCCCGTCGGTCTCCAGCAGCACGCCGCGGCCGGCCCCCAGGGCCAGCATGTCCCGCAACTGGCCGGCTGCCTCCGCGGGCCCGAGCGTCAGCACCGTCACGGTCCCGCCGAGCCGCTCGGTGAGCTGGACCGCCTCCTCGACGGCGCACTCCTCGTGCGGGCTGACCGCGAACCCGGACATCCGGGTATCGACATCCTGGCCGTCCGGCGTGACGACGACCTTGCCGCCGACCATGGGAACCCGCTTGACGCAGACCAGGACCTCCATGGCCGGTCAGCTCCTGACCCGGGAGTTCTCCGGGTCGAACAGCGGAGTCGAGCCGGCCACCGCCACCGTCACCGGGTACTGCTCGGCCATGTACTCCACCGCGAGCCTGTTGCCCTCGCGGGCCTGCTCGGCGGGCAGGTACGCCATCAGCAGGTGCTTGCCGACCGACGGGCCGCACCCCGCGCTTGTCACGTAAGAAGGCCGGCCCTTCGCGTCCACCAGCCGCTCCCCGGCCTGGGTCAGGATGGGCTCGCCGCCCAGCATGTAGCGCAGCTGCCCGGCTGCCGACCGGTGGTCGTCCACCGTCAGGGTGCACAGCACCGCGCACGGCGGCGCCGCCCGCTGCCGGAGGTAGGCGTCCTTGCCGGTGAAGGGCTGCGGCTTCACCCTCGGGCGGGTCATCCCGGCTTCCACCAGGTTGTAGTCGGCCTCCAGCTCGGCGCCGTAGGCACGGTAGCCCTTCTCCAGCCTGCCGGTCGTGCCGTACACGCCGATACCGACCGGGATCAGGCCATGCGGGACGCCGGCCGCCCAGATCGCGTCCCACACCGCGCCGCCCTGCTCGATCGGTACGTAAAGCTCCCAGCCGAGCTCGCCGACATAGGAGATCCGGGACGCCAGCACCGCGGCACCGGCGATCTCGACGTCGCGGCAGGTGGCGAAGGGGAAACCGCGGTGCGAAAGGTCGGCGTCGGTGACGGATTGCAGCACGGTCCGCGCGGCCGGGCCCCAGATCCCGAAGGTCGCCCAGGCCGAGGTCAGGTCGGCCAGCTGCGCATCTGCTGGCAGCTGGCCGCGGAGCCACTGCTTGTCCATCATCCCGGTGGCCGCCCCGGTCACCACCCGGAACCAGTCCTGGCCGAGCCGCATGATCGTCAGGTCGGCCAGGAAGCCGCCGGCCTCGTCCAGCAGCGACGTGTAGACGACCCGCCCGGCCGGCACGTCCAGCTGGGCGACCGCGGCCGACTGGACCGCGGCTAGCGCGCCAGGCCCGGTGATGTCGAGCACCACGAACGCGGACAGGTCGATCAGCCCGCAGGCATCCCGCATGGCCAGGTGCTCGGCGTTGATAATGGGCGACCACCAGCGGGATTCCCATTCCGCCTCGCGCTCCATCAGCTGCCGAGGATACCGTTTCAGCAGGTTTTCATTCGACGCGTACCAATTCGGGCGTTCCCATCCTGCGGTCTCGATGAACACCGCGCCCAGGTCCTGCTCGCGGCCGTAGGCCGGGCTGACCCGCAGCGGCCGGCCAGACTCCCACTGCTCGGCCGGGTGCACGATCCCGTACATCTTGTTGAAGCCCTCGCGCGCCCGGGCGATGACGTGCGCAGTCGTGCGCTGGTGATCGTGGAACCTGGAGATGTCGGCCTCGTGGATGTCGATCTCCGGGGTCTTGCCGGTCATCTGCTCGGCAACCGCGCGGGCGATGCCGGGGCCTTCCTTGATCCAGCTCGCGGCTACCGACCACAGGCCGCTGACCTCGGGGGTCTCGCCGAGCGCCGGGTGGCCGTCCGGCGTCATCGAGATCAGCCCGTTGATCGCGTAGCGGATCCCGACCCGCTCGTCGCCGAGCAGGTCAGGCATCAGCTCCAGCGCCTGCATGAGCTGCGGGTCGAAGTCTTCCTGGGTGAACGGCATCTCGGTCGGCGAGAGCACCGCCTCGGCGATGGACGGGATGTCGTCCGCGCCGACGATGATCGGCCGGTGCGCGTAGGAGCCGACCTCCATGTCGCCGCCGTGCTGCCGCTCGTACATGTTGGTGTCCACGTCGCGCACGATCGGGTACTCGATCTCGCCGGCCGTGTCGGCGAACAGCGGAACCGGGCCCACGCTGATCATCTGATGCACGATCGGGGTCAGCGGGATGCGAGCGCCTGCCATCCGCGCGATCCTCGGGCTCCAGACCCCGCAACATATAACGCAGACTTCGGTGTCGATGTCGCCCTTGGTGGTCCGGACCGTGCTAACTCGCCGGCCCGCCCGGCCGCCCGGTGCCGTCTCGATACCGAGCACCTCGGTACCGGCGAGCACCTGCAGCGCGCCGAGCCGCTGCGCCTCCTCGCGCATCAGGGTCCCGGCCCGCAGCGAGTCGACCACGCCGACCGTCGGGAAGTAAAGCCCGCCGAGTATCACCGACTCGTCCAGGTACGGCACCAGCTTGGCGACCTCGGCAGGCGAGAGGTGCTGCGCGGGGATCCCCCACGCCCTGGCGGCGGAGCCGCGGCGGCGCAGTTCCTCCATCCGCTCCGCCGTGCGGGCGACCTCGATCCCGCCGCTTTCCGTGAACACGCCAAGCGCCTGGTACTGCTCGGTACTGTCGCGGGTCAGCTCCATCATCATCTTCGAGTACTCGATCGGGAAGATGAAGTTCGAGGCGTGGCCGGTCGATCCGCCCGGGTTCGGCATCGGCCCCTTGTCCACCAGCACGATGTCGCGCCAGCCCAGCCTGGCCAGGTGGCAGGCAAGCCCGTTGCCGACGATTCCCGCGCCGACGATGACGGCGCTGGCCCGGGTGGGGATGTCATTCATGCCGCTGGTTCCCGCCGTTCATCTCGTCGGAGTTGCCATCTGCCAGTCTGGCCCCGCTGCCGGGAATTCCCGGCGGCGGGGCCAGACAGCGCCCGCATCTAGGCAGCCTGCTGCTACTCGACCGGGATCTCCTTGTTGATCAGGCCCAGGTCGATACCCTGCCTGCTGCGTACCACCCGCGCGACGACGTAGATGACGATCGCCAGCACGTACATCGCGCCCATGTAATACAGCGAGTCCCGGCTGTTCACGAAGTAGAGGTCGTTCGAGAACCACTCGTACAGGTTGAAGCCAAGCAGCCCGATGGTGATGACCCCGGCCACCGGGACGATCGGCACGCCGAAGAGCTTGATCCGGCTGGCCGGCGACGCCCGCCACAGGTCCGGCTTGCGCCACGGCAGGACGACGACCGCGATCGCGCTGAACAGGTACGTCACGGCGATCACCAGCGTGGCGTCCAGCGTGTAGCTCCTGAACGTCGTGGAGTAGGCGTACACAGCGGCCAGCCCGACCGCCGGCAGCAGCATCAGGATCAGGGAGTAGAACGGAACCTTCCGCTTCTCGGAGACCTCGGCGGCCCGGTCGGGCAGCACCCGGTCGAACGCGGCCGCGAAGATGACCCGGGTCGAGGACAGGAACAGGGTGCCCACCCAGCCGAAGAACCACAGGCTCAGCACGAGGATCAAGGCGACCTGGAACGCCGTGTTATGCACCAGCCAGCCAGCGAACATGAACGGATACGGCCAGATGCCGAACTGCGGAGTGGCGTTGTAGTCCAGCGTGTTGAGGTTCTGGTAGAAGGTCCAGCCGACGGTCTTGGCGATCAGCAGCAGGAAGATCACGGTGAAGGCGACCGTCATCCACAGGCCGGCGAACATGCCGGTGAAGACGCGCTTGAAGTCGCTCGCCCCGCGGATCTCGCCGTAGAGCGTGGCGCCCCAGTTCGGCCACAGGATGAAGAACATCATGGCCGGCACGAGCAGCATCGTCGGCCCCAGCGGGCCGAAGCTCAGGGGCGACGTGATGGCCCCAGCCTTCGCGGCCGCGGCGTTGGTCGCGTGATAGGCGCCGTTGACGCCGAAGATTTTGTGCGCTTCGGTGTTGAACGAGCTCACGAAGCTGGCGTGCGAGTTGACCAGGAGCAGGACCACGACGACAGCGAAGCCGATCATGCCGCCGATGAAGCACCACTTCTGGATCCTCGCGTAGCCGGACATGCCCAGGGAGACCAGCACGCCGGCCAGGGCGATCGTGATGAGCGTCACGATGAAGATCCCGTTGTTGGTACCGAACCAGGCGGCGCCGCCGGCCGGCCAGGTCCATTTGAGTGTCGCCCACAGCGGCTCGAACAGCTGGACCGACAGGATGTTGCCGTAGATCGGCGCCCACAGCCAGAGGATGAACCACCACCCGGTGGCTGCCATCACGAAGCCGAGGCCGCTGCCGAGGATCCGGCTCTGCCAGACGTAGTCACCGCCCGCCCGCGGGATCGTGACGATGAGCCCCGCATAGGCGATGACCAGGAACGAGACCCATACTCCCGAGATGATCACCGAGGTAATCAGCTGGCCCTTGGGGAACGCGGGGCCGGCGAAGGTGAACTCGTAGATCCCGAGGGTGACGAAGTTGGTGGCCAGGCACGCGTAGATTATCGAGTCTCGGACCGACCAGCCCCGAACCAGGCCGGTCGCGTTGCGGAGGAATAGTGTCGGCGTCTCGCCGCCGACGGTTTCAGCAGCCATGCTCGCCCTCCTAAGTGATGAAATATCAGGATCAGATCGTAGCCCGGCCGTGCCCGCAGATCACTGAAGTCACTCGTGCTTAGCCATTCACCATGATGTATTTGGTGACTTTGCCCTTCTTGGGGTTCAGCTCAAGCACCGCGCCCTGCAGCACGCCGTCGCCGTAGACGCTGCCGGGGTTGATGGCGAGGGTCCGGCCCATTCGCTTGATCCCGCGGCTCTCGTGAATGTGGCCATGCACCGACAGCATCGGCTGGTGCGCCAGGATAGCGTCCCGCACCGCGGTCGAGCCGACCGCCTTCATCACCGCTCCCCCGTGCGTCGGCCGCAGCGTCGCGTCCAGCGCAGGCGCCTCGTCCAGGCCGCTGCCGTACGGCGGCGCGTGGAAATTGAAGATCGCCCGCTCCATGTCCGGTATCTGACCCACCACGGCCTCGATCTTGGCCGCGAGCTGGTCTTCGGGGGCCTCGCGGAAGGTGTTCCACGGGGTCGGGTTCGTCCAGCCCATCGAGACCAGGTGGAACCCGTCGAGGTCGAGCATCTTGCCCTCGCCGAAGCTGACGCTTGGCGATGCCTCGATGATGTCGTCGATCTCCCAGATGTCGTCGTTGCCGCCGTTCAGGATGCACGGGATGTCGTGGCCTGCCAGCTTCCCGTCGGCCATGTCCAGCCAGCGGTCCAGTGACTGGGTCATCTCGACGGTGAACCTGCGGTCGACCGCACCCTCGGTGTCGCTGAGGTGCCTGAGCTCGTCCGGCGTGACGATCGCCGGGTAGGACCCGGTGTTCCGGATCCGGGTCCTGACATTGTCCAGTTCCTGCTGGGTCTCCATGCGCAGCGTCTCGCCGCGCACTACGACCTGCCAGTACCCCGTATGGGCGACGATCGGCACCATCACCTTGCCGGTGACATCACCGCCAAGCACCACGATATCGGCCTTGTAGAAGGCGGCGGCGTTCAGGAACTTCCGCCAGCAGATCTCCGAACCGTGAATATCGGTGGCGAAAAAAACCTTCATGCACCATCACGCCCTTTACCGCGCTCCCTGTGCAACGGTGTAGCACCCGACGCAACCGGGCGTCAAGCATGTGTGCAGGTCGAAACCGTCCTGAGATGTGTCAGCCGGCCGGAGGTGTCAGCCGGCCCGGGACGTCAGCCGGCCGGAGGTGTCAGCCGGCCTGGGACGTCAGCCGGCCTGAGACGTCAGCCGGCCTGAGACGTCAGCCGGCCTGAGACGTCAGTGGTCGACTTCTTCGGGCAGCTCGTACCAGCGGACGCGGTCGCCGATATTTGCCCGCAGCCTCCACTTGACTCCCTTGGGCGCCGACTCGGCGATCTCGAGCAGCCGCTGGCTCTGCGCCACCGGGTCGAACGGCGGGCTGGGCGGCGCGATTTCCGGCTTCTCGGCGACCAGGCCGGGCAGCTTCGTCAAGTTGATGGTCACCGTGCGCCACCAGCCCCAGTCCGCGCCGAGGAGCTTCGCGAAGCGCCCGGTGTCGATGACAGGGCCGCCGGCGGCGGGGGCGGGCGCGTGCCCCCCGGCTGGCTGGCTGTCGCCCACCGGCAGCGCCCCCAGAACCTGCAGGATGTCCCGGACGTCCTTCTCGTTCAGCTCGACGATCTGCAGCTTGGACAGCAGGATGTCGATCACGTCCACGGTCAGCGGCAGCCGCCCGAACGACGGGCGGAAGTCGAGCGTGTGGCACATGGTCAGCCGGTCGACCATCACGTCGATCGGCCTGCCCGACGGCGCGGTGAAGTACATCTGCCGGTCGCCGTTGAGGTTGTTGAACCTGCGGTCCCCGGTACAGCCGGCCCGCTCCAGGTAGGCCGCCACGTCCTTGCGCCCCTTGGACATGCAGGCGAAGTCCATGTCCTGGTCCCGGCGCAGCCGCGGCGGGAAGTCCGGGCAGAGAACCCGGACCGCCAGCCCGCCGATCAGCTTCAGCCCGAGCCCGGCGTCCGCGGCGCCGCGGGTGAGGGTGAGCGCCTCGGGCAGCGGATCGTGCTGGTCGCCTGGTGTCAGGTCGCCTGAATTCTGAGTACCCACAACTGCTCCTCTGCCGGCCCGGCCGCGCACGGCGATGTCGGGCGCCAGGTCACAATATCGCTAGTTGACGCGAATCACCGAGATCGTCATCCTAGTTGCGTGACCGAGCACGACGTTGCTGCCGGCGCAACTTACCAGTCGGCGGAGCGGGCCCTCGCCCTGCTCACCACCTTCGACGAGTCCCGCACCGAGATCGGCGTCACCGAGATGGCCGAGTCACTCGGGGTGCACAAGTCCACCGCGTCGCGGCTGGCGGCCGCGCTGGAGCGGGCCGGCTTCCTCAACCGGGCCGGGAAGCGCTACCGGCTCGGCGTCGAGCTGATCAGGCTTGGCACTCTAGCGCTGCGCAGCTTCGATGTCGTCGCGACCATGCAGCCCGCCATGGAGAACCTCTCCAGGCATACCGGCGAGACGGTCAACCTCGCCGTGCCCGACGGAGCCGACATCCTGAACGTGGCCGAGCTGCCGAGCACGTACATCCTGAGCTGCTCAGGAGGCTGGACCGGCCGCAGGACGAAGCCGCATGCGGTCGCCAACGGCAAGGTGCTGCTCGCCTACGGCGCCATCGCAGTCCCCAGCCAGCTTGAGCAGTACACCGAGCACACCATCACCACGCAAGGCGCGCTGCGGGACCAGCTCGCCGCGGTCCGCCGCGATGGCTACGCAACCGCGACCGCCGAGCTGGAGGACGGCCTGGTCGCCGTCGCGGCCCCGGTGTTCGACGGAACCGGAGCGTGCGTGGCGGCCCTGTCCGTCTCCGGCCCCGCCTACCGGATGCCGCCCGAGCGCCTGGACGAGCTGGGGAAGCTCTGCGCGGAATCGTGAACCAGCCGCGGCCCAAGCGGCGTGAGACCCAGGACTGAGGCGAGCATCGTGCGCGAGCATCTGCTGTACATCGACGGGGCCTGGCGGGCCGGCCGCGGCAGGCCGGCGGCGGCGGTCAGCCCAGCCTCGGGCGAGACCTTCGCCTCGGTGGCGACCGGCACCCCGGCCGACGTCGACGACGCGGTCGCGGCCGGGCGGGCCGCCTGGCCGGGCTGGGCCGCCGCCTCGCCGTTCGACCGGGCCGCCTGCTGCCAGCAGATCATCGCCGGGATCACCGGGCGCCGCGACGAACTGGCCCGCGCCTTGACCGAGGACCAGGGCAAGCCGCTGCTTGCCGAGGCGTACGACGAGGTCGACGAGCTGGCCGAGTACTTCCGGATGGCCGGGGAGGACGCCAAGCGCCGCGAGGGCGGGCTGCCGGCCTCCACGTCGGCGGCCAGGCGGATCCTGGCCACCCGGGTGCCGCTTGGCGTGATCGCCGTGGTGAGCCCGTGGAACTGGCCGTACACGATGGGCGCCGAGCTGTTCGCGCCGGCCATGGCGGCGGGTAACGCCGTCGTCTGGGTCCCGGCCCCGACCACGTCGGCCTGCTGCGCTGTGCTCGCCGACGTGCTGGCCGGGGCGTGCCTGCCGGCCGGCGTGTTCAGCTTCGTGCCCGGTCCCGGGCCGGTCGTCGGCGACGCCCTGGTTGCCCACCCCGGCGTCGCGGGCGTCGGCTTCGTCGGCTCGGTGGAGACCGGCGGCCTGGTCGCGGCCCGGGCGGCCGGCAAGGCCCAGCTGCTTGAGCTCGGCGGCAACGGCCCGATGGTGATCCTCGCCGACGCCGACCTGGGCCTGGCCACAGAGGCGGCGCTTGAGGCCGCCTACCTCTGCGCCGGGCAGAGCTGCACGGCCGGCGAGCGGTTCCTCGTGCACGCCGCGGTGCGCGCCGAATTCGTCGAGCGGGTGGTGGCCGCCACCAAGGCAAAGATCAGGCTGGGCGACCCGTTCCAGCCGGAGACCACGATGGGGCCGCTGAACAACGAGGCCACCGCGGCGAAGTTCGACCGGCACATCGCCGACGCGCTGGCCGGCGGCGCCCGGGTGTGCTGCGGCGGCGGCCGGGTGCCGGGGCTGGCGACCGCGCTGTACGCCGAGCCGACCGTGCTTGACGGCGTCACGCCCGGCATGGCGATCGAGCGGGAAGAAACCTTCGGGCCGGTGGTGCCGGTGGTCGAGGTGGCATCGGCTGCCCAGGCGCTCGAGCTCACCAACGCCTCGCCGTACGGGCTGACCGCCGCGGTGTTCACCGAGGACCTGGAGCGCGGCCTGGCGTTTGCCGAGCAGGCCAGGGCCGGCTGGGTCAATATCAACGCCTCGACCAACCTGTGGGAGTCGCACCTGCCGTTCGGCGGCCGGTCCGGCAGCATCAGCGGCCGCGGCCGGGTCGGCGGCCGCTACCCGATGGAGACCTTCACCGAGCCCAAGACCGTGGTCTATCCCGCACCGAGATATGGCAACGACGCCAGATAAAGCGAGAACCCCCATCCATGCCGGGGCTGGCGTCGAACTCGGCCGCGGAGCGGATCGACATCGACGAGAACGGCGACGTGGTCGGCCTGTCGTGACAGCCTGGATGGCATGACGCATGATGGCCTGACGCTGCCCGGCATGCCGGAGCCCGACTATGCTGACATGCCGCTCGGACAGTTCCTCGAGGCGCTGGCCAGTGCCGCGCCAGCGCCCGGCGGCGGCGCGGCGGCGGCACTGTCGGTGGCGCTCGGGGCCGGCCTGTGCACGATGGCGGCGCGGCTGTCGGCCCGGCGGCTTGGCAGTGCGGCGGCAGGCCTGCTGACAACCGATGGATTACGGATCCTCCGGCGGGCCGCTTCGCTCATGCAGGCCGATGCGGAGGCTTATAGCCGGGTGATCTCCGCGATGCGGGCCCAGGCCGGGGCCGATCCGGCCGTCCGCGAGCAAGCCGTCGCCGCGGCGCTGTCGGACGCCGCCGACGTGCCGATGCAGGTCGCCGAGCTTGGCGCCGAGGCGGCCGGGCTGGCGGCCCGGCTGGCCGCCGAAGGCAACCCGGTGCTGCGCGGCGACGCCGTCGCCGCCGCCACGCTGGCCGAGGCCGGCGCACGGTCGGCCGCGGTGCTGGTCAGCATCAACCTGGCGTCGGTGCCAGACGACGAGCGGCACGCCCGCGCGGAGTCGCTGCTCGCCGCCGCGGCCCGCTCAGCCCAGGCCGCCGCGTCCGGGTAACCCCGACCCGCCCGATTTCATGATCGCGGAGTGTTTTGGGTGCCCGCGGACCCCAAAGTCGCCGTGATCTCAACCTGGTAGGAACGGGGACATGACGGGACGGGCTATGCGGACGGGCGTGATCCTGCCGGGCGGGACCGCCACCGAGCAGCTGGAGCAGGCTGTGCTGGCCGAGAGGGCCGGCTGGGACGGCGTGTTCGTGTGGGAAGCGGCGTACGGGGTTGACGCATGGACCCTGCTGGCCGCGATCGCCACCCGCACTACCAGGGTCCGGCTTGGCACGCTGCTCACCCCGCTGCCGTGGCGGCGGCCCTGGAAGGTAGCAAGCCAGGTCGTGACGCTGGACCAGCTCTCCGGCGGCCGGGCAATCCTGAGCGTCGGGGTTGGCGCGCTGAGCACCGACCTGCCGCTGACCGGCGAAGTCACCGATCTCCGCGGCCGGGCCGAGCGCCTGGACGAAGGCATCGACCTGATCCGCGAACTCTGGGCCGGGCGGCAACGCTATCACGGCCGCCATTTTGACTACGAGTGCGAGCGTGACGACCTCGCGCAGGTCGGCCGCCCGGTCCAGGAGCGCATCCCGATCTGGGTGGTGGGTGCCTGGCCCCGGCCCAGGTCCATGCGCCGGGTGCTGCGCTGCGACGGGGTGATCCCGCAGTACCACCTGGATGACCGCGACGGCACGCCGGATGACGTCCGGGCCATGCGGTCCTGGCTGGCGGAGCACGGCGCCAGGGCCGACCTCGACGTGGTCGCGGACGGCGAGACTCCGGCCGATGATCCGGCTGCCGCGACGGCGCTGATCACCCCGTGGGCCGAGGCGGGATGCACCTGGTGGCTGGAAACCCGGTGGGAGATGCCGCATCACACGCAGGACCGGATGACCGGGATACGGCACCGGATTGCCGCCGGGCCGCCCGCAGACACCGCCGCAGAATCCGGCGCGTGAATTCAGGCCGGCCCGGCCGAACGCGGGCTGCCTCAGGCGGCCAGCCTCGTCAGCTGCGTCAGGTCGCGTCGTCGTGCCCGTCCGGCTGGCGTGCCTCGGCGGCCGAGTGCGGGAATCGGGCCGGCCGGAAATGCGCCGCGCCGGCCGGGACCATCCAGGGCAGGACGATCACCGAGTACCGCCCGGCGATGACGGCCGGATCCGCTTCCTTCAGCGCCCGTGCCTCATCGACGGCTACGTTCAGGATCGACAGCCCGCGGAACGCGCTGTCCGCGCCGCCCATCAGCGGCCCGGCCGCCAGCAAGGCGCCAGCCTCGTGCAGGCGGGCCAGGTGGTCCATGTGCGCGTCCTGCAGCGCCGCCTCCTCGGCCTCGGTCAGGTCAGGGGCATCGCCGCGCAGCACGAGGAGCGCGATGGAAAACTGGTCGAAGTCCATGATCTGAACATAGGTGCTCACTGACGGATCCGGACGAGGGACGAGGATGATTCGGTCAGCTCGGTGAACGGCGTCGTCAGCATGGCATCTCCTTCCCTTACCGCTGTACCCTGCACCAGGATCCGATCACGGGAGAGCGCTTGGATCAGCTCAGCCTCGGAGTCATATCGCGGTCGCGGAAGGAAAACGAGCGCAGACTAGCGATCCACCCGCTGCACATCGAACGGATAGATGCTGACCTGCGGGAACGCATTTACCTTGAGCGCGGCTATGGTGAGTTCTTCGGCGTGCCCGACGAGCGGCTCGCGCCGTTGGTCGCCGGCTTGCGCACCCGTGGCCAGCTGGTCGCCGACTGCGACGTCATCCTGCTGCCCAAGCCGCAGCATGAGGATCTGGCCGGCCTGCGGGCCGGGCAGGTCCTGTGGGGCTGGCCGCACTGCGTCCAGGACGAGGAGATCACCCAGCTGAGCATCGACCGGCGGCTGACGCTGATCGCCTTCGAGGCGATGAATCACTGGTCTGCCGACGGCTCGTTCAGCCTGCACGTCTTCCACAAGAACAACGAGCTGGCCGGTTACTGCTCGGTGCTGCACGCGATGGAGCTGATCGGGACGACGGGCGAGTATGGCCGCCGGCTGCGGGCGGCCGTCATCAGCTTCGGGGCTACCGGCCGGGGCGCGGTGACCGCCCTCAACTCCCGCGGCGTGAACGATGTAAATGTCCTGACTCATCGTGACATCAGCGCGGTCGCCTCGCCGATTCACTCGGCGCGCATGGTGCACTTCGAGCGGGATCCCGGTGACCCGGGCCGCTGCGTTGCGCTCGGCGAAAGCGGCCGAGTGCCGCTGGCGGCCTTCCTGGCCGAGCACGACATCGTGGTCAACTGCGTACTGCAGGACACCGATGCGCCGCTGATGTTCGTCACCGTCGGTGACCTGGGTTCCTTCGCGGCTGGCAGCCTCATCGTCGACGTGTCCTGCGACGAGGGCATGGGCTTCGGCTGGGCGCGCCCGACCTCGTTCGCCGAGCCGATGCTCGTGCTCGGCGACAACATCCGCTACTACGCCGTGGACCACAGCCCGTCCCACCTGTGGGACTCGGCGACCTGGGAGATAAGCGAGGCTCTGCTGCCGCACCTGCGTGCCGTGCTCACCGGCCCGGAGTCCTGGGCGGCGCACGAGACCATCCGGCGGGCCATCGAGATCCGCGCTGGGGTCATCCAGAACCCCCGCATCCTGTCCTTCCAGCACCGTTCAGCGGACTACCCGCACCTGCGCGAACGCCGTTGAACCGGCCGCCGGCCGGGCGACAAGATCTGCACATGGGCATCCTCGTCGAGCAGGATGACCATGGCTGACCTCGCCGGCGCGCTCGCCGATCACGCCCGAGTCCCGTTCCGCACGCCTTCCGTATCCGGGATTTCCCAATCTTGACTCCTGACAGTCGTCCGTGTAATGGTCCACGCAGGGAAAAATTGCCTGCCAGCGTGCCGGATGCGCCGCGGGCGAAACCGCCGGGGGATCGATGGCCGTTTCAGCTGAGGAAAAGACTCCGTCTGGTGCGCTGCCTACCAGAGGCATCAGGGCGAGAAGGCGCCCTCGGTTCAGTGCGCTCGGTGAGTCCCCATTCCGCGTGGAGAGATCAGCCGCCCGGGAGCGATTCTGGTTCGCTGACGGCGCATGGCTGGATCAGGGACAGAGTGGGTCCGTTGTCGGCTTCGTGTGGACACACTGGCTCGCCGACCGGGGCCTCACGCTGCCTGGCATTAACTTCGACGCGGCGTATGCGATGGACCTTTACGCAAAATCCCAGCAGATCATGGGGCAAAAGGAAGATCCGGACACCGGCGCCTTCATGTCCGCCGGGGCCAGGGTTCTCATGGAGCGGAAGATCATCGAAAGCTGCTACGAATGCGGCGACATCGAAAGCGTGACACTTGCCTTGCTCGAACGCGGCCCTGTCGTGGCCGGCCTGTCCTGGCGGCAGTCGATGTTCACGCCAGAGTCAATCGGCGGCAGGTGGGTATGCAGCGTAACCGCGGACTCACCTATATCAGGTGGGCACGCGATCCTGCTGAACGGCATCGCTCTCGACCTGGAGATAGCCGGTGTTAAAGGGTTCATCCGGTTCAAGAATTCGTGGGGTCGGACCTGGGCGGATGAGGGGCATTGCCTGATCAGCATTGATGATCTGGCCCAGGTCATGGACGGGCAGGATTCGCTGCTGCCGATCCCGACGCGAGATGCGCTCGGCCCGTCCGGCCGTCAGGACGTCGCCATTACCGAGGCAGATGTCCGCTATGACGAGGAGGCGATCAGCAATGACTCCTGGACGACCTGGGACACGGCAGGCTACGCGCCCTACGCCGACGCCATCGCCCGGGGAATCCAGCATCCCGACACCCGGCCGCCGCTGACCATCGGGATCAGGGCCTCGTGGGGGGCAGGCAAGACGTCCTTGATGCGCATGATCCAGCAGCGCCTTGAGTGGCCGCCGGATGTCCTTTCCGCTGGTCCGGGGTCCCAGCGGCTCATCACCGTGAAAGGCGGCCCGGCCGCGAGGCAAGGTTCCCGCTGGTGGCCGTTCACTGCGAGCAAGGACCCGCCGCGGATCACCAACCGGGCACTGCTCCGCGGCCTGAAGTCGGCAGCAAAGGCAAGCGACAGCGCTAACGCAACGCCAGGGTTATCGGCGGCCCCCTCCCCTCCGTCGGATCAGGATGACCGCTGGCGGGCGACAGTGTGGTTCAACCCGTGGATGTACCAAACGGGCGAGCAGGTGTGGGCCGGCCTGGCTCACGAGATCATTAAGCAGGCAACTGACCGGATGAGCCCGCTTGACCGCGAGCGCTTCTGGCTAGCGCTGAACCTCCGGCGCGTGGACGAACAGGCTGTCCGCCGGAAGGTATACGGGCTGATACTGCAGCGCGTGCTGCCGTGGCTCGCCACGAGCCTCTTCCTGCTGATCGCCGGCACCGTTGTGTTTGCCCTCGGTCAGGGGCGTCATATTGCCGCAACGGTCCTTGGCGGGAGCTCAGGGCTCATCGTCATCGCCGGGGCTGTCCAGGCATTGAAGGTCATGCGGTCGAACGTCACCGGCAGCCTGTCCCGGGTCGTGACATCCGCCGCTGATTTCCGGAAGGCTGCCAGTGACCAGCTCAAAGGGGCGTACGACCAGCTCGTGGAATCACCCGACTACCGCGGCCAATCGGGCGTTCTCTACCTCGTCCAGACCGATATGGGGCGCGTTCTGGACCTGCTCGCGACACCGGAGCGGCCGATCGTGATCTTCGTGGACGACCTGGATCGCTGCTCGCCGGGGACTGTCGTCCAGGTCATCGAGGCGATCAACCTCTTCGTCGCCGGGCAGTACAACAACGTCATCTTCGTCATCGCGATGGAGCCGATGATGGTCGCGGCGCATATCGAGGCCGCGTACGGGGACCTGGCCAGAAAGATGGCGGAGATTGGCGGCTCAGATGGCCAGCCTGAGGATCTCGGCTGGAAGTTCCTTGAGAAGATCGTTCATCTTCCCCTGTCACTCCCGGTGATGGAGCCGGTCCAACAGACGGCTTTCTACGGATCGCTCTTCAACCCGGAGGCCACCTCGGACCCGGGCGCCGGAACGGCCAGCGAGGCCCAGATTCGGGACGCCGAGGCCGACCTCGCCGCAGCATCTCTCGGAGAGGTAGTCCAGTATGCCGAGGAGCCGATCAGCAATGACTTCCGGACGACCAGGGACAATGGCGCATCTGTCGCGGCAGTCAAGGAAGCCGTGCGCCGGACGGTGGAACGGCGGCTGACCCGCGGCGACCCCGATGTCGAGGCGGTCATCGCTTACGCCAGGCCGCTCCTGGATCCGAACCCCCGGGAGATCAAGCGATTCGTACGAGTGTTCCGATTCTTTGTGATGATCTACATGGAGCGGCGACTGCAGGGGCTGCCGGCTCCCGGTTCGCTGCAGGACGTTGCGAAACTCGCGGTACTCGCTGTCCGTTGGCCTGGCCTGATGGCCACGATGGCGGAGCCCGCCGGAGCGGACGAGCGGATGATCTTCGATCTCCTGGAAGAACCCCCGGTGGGGACCAGACGGGCAAAGGAAGCCCAGCACACGGCGGACCGTCGCGCGCTCCGGCAAGCGCTGCTGCGCACGGGCCTGGGCACGCCAGCCGCCGATAAGCTTCTCTCGGTCGAGTTCCGCGAGTTCATGAAGTCGATGCCGCGTGTGGGCGAAGCGGCACGAGGTTATCTATAGTCGCGGCGCACGCAGGCGGACATCGGCGACGCTCGAGGAGCTGGCGGCTCCAGAAACTAGGCGCTGATCACCTGGAGGGTGGCGAGGGTCGGATCCGCGGCGTAGGCGATCCGGCCGCCGTCGGCGAGCACCTCGCGCAGCGCATCCAGCGCGTCGGCGGTGACCAGTTCGCCTGGGGCGAGCACCGGGACGCCGGGCGGGTACGGCGCGATCAGTTCGGCGCTGGCCCGGCCGACGGCCCGGCTGGCGCTGACGGTCTCGTTCGCCGCGAAGAACGCCTCGCGCGGCGCGAGCACCGTCTCCGGCACGACTGTCCAGGCCGCGGCGGCGACCGGGACGCGCGGGCTGCCCCGGTGCCGCTCGACCGAGGCAATGAGCGTGTCGGTGAACGCCCCGACGGTGTCGGCGTCATCCGCCAGCGTCACGATCGGGATGACGGTGTCACGGTCGGCCAGCTCGACCGGCATGCCGGCCGCGATCAGGTCGGCCTCGACCGCATGGCCGTGCGCGCCGGTGCCGGCCAGCAGCACTACCAGTTTCGCCGGCTCCACGCCGGGGCCGTCCAGTACGTCCAGCCCGGGCACCTCGCGCAGCCGCCGCCTGGCGGCGGCGACGCAGCACAGCAGCCGGGCGCAGAGTTCCTTGCCGTCCCTGCCGAGCAGCGCCCGGGCCGCGTCGATGCTGGCCATGATCGAGCCGGTCGGGCTGGTGGTGTGAGTCGCCTCGAAGGCGCGGTCAAGCCGGGCCGGATCCAGCCGCTCGGTCCTGGCGACCACCAGCGCGCCCTGGGTGTACGCGGGCAGCGCCTTGTGCGCGCTGGTCACCATCGCGTCCGCGCCCGCGGTGAGCGCGTGCGGCGGCAGGTCGGGGTGGAAGCCCAGGTGCGCGGCCCAGGCGGCATCGACGATGAGCGGGACGCCGGCCTCGTGCGCGACCGCGGCATGCCCGGCCAGGTCGCCGGTAGTGCCGACATAGGACGGCTCGCCGAGGAACACGCCGCAGGCCCCGGGGTACGCCGCGAGCGCGGCCCGCACGGTCTCGACCGCGACCGGCCCCGGCAGCCCGGATGCCGGATCCACCTCCGGCCGGACCCAGACCGGGCGCAGCCCGGCGAGCACCAGGCCGAGCAGCAGTGATCGGTGCAGAGTCCGGGTGACGACTGCGTAATCCCCCGGTTTTCCGGTGGCCAGCGCCAGTGCCTGATTGCCGTGCGTGGAGCCGGCCACCGAGAACCGGCACCAGTCAGCCCCCCAGAGCCGGGCGGCTCGTCTCTGCGCGTCGGCCAGCAGCGTGTCCGCTTGCTTGATCGGGCCGAGGCCGCCGTACAGCGGCGCGTCGCCGGCCACCACGGTGCCGACGAGATCGTGGCGCTGCTTGTGCCCGGGGACGCTCATCGGCGTCAGCAGGCCGGCCTCCGCCTGCCCGGTGAACCGCAGCCAGGCGTCCAGCAGCGGCGCGTCGCCGCGCAGCCCGCGGGGGTCGCGCGGATCGCCGGGATCGCGCGCGCCGGGTTCGCGCGGATCGCCGGGATCGCGCGCGCCGGGTTCGCGCGGGTCGCGTGCTCCGGTGTCGGCCACCCGCCTAGTCTGCATGATCAGCCCGCGGCACAGCATGCTAGGGGAAAGGCGGTTCGGGGGCGGCCAGTGGCCGCGGCGGACCGGCGGGTTCGAAACGGAAGGCAGGTTCAGTGCGGATCTATATCAGCGCGGACATGGAGGGCGTGACCGGGCTCGTGGACGCGCATGACGTCCAGCCGGGCGGCCGGGACTACGAGCAGGGCCGGGTGATGATGACCGAGGACGTCAATGCCGCCATCCGCGGCGCGCTCACCGGTGGCGCCACGGAGGTGACCGTCAACGACGCGCACGGCCCGATGCGGAACCTGCTGCCCGAGCTGCTGCACCCGGCCGCGGCCCTGATCCGCGGCCGCCCGAAGCCGATGGGCATGGTGGAGGGCCTCACCGGCGAGTTCGATGCGACGGTGTGCATCGGGTTCCACGCCCGGGCCGGCGAGCTCGGCGTACTGAGCCACAGTTTCATGGGCCGCGAGATCGAGGACATGTGGCTGGATGACCGGCCGGCCGGCGAGATCGGCCTGGTGCATGCCAGCGCCGCCGCGGTCGGCGCCCCGGTCATCGCGTTGTCCGGCGACGAAGCTGCCTGCGCCGAGATGGCCGCCTGGGACCCGGCGGTGACGGCAGTCCCGGTCAAGCGGGCCAGCGACC
>WNGL01002753.1_pt1 | contig 21173 bp, 17 predicted proteins | sample 5400591 | NCBI WGS metagenome assembly WNGL01 (sample SAMN13153377, study PRJNA577476) | soil metagenome | isolation source: 80 cm soil or saprolite under Garry oak tree replicate 1 | place: USA:California | collected 2016-06-15 | reverse complement strand
AGCGGATGCGCGCCGCCCACCTTCACGACTGGAACGAGGCGGTTAAAAACGGCGTCATCACCAAGGCCGAGGGCGATCAGCTTGCGGCGGCACATGAAGCTGTTGCGAAGGTGATTGAGGTCGACGACTTCGCGCCCGAGATGCTGTCGCCGATTTACAAGAAGCCTGCCGCAGTGCATCAGTTCTTTCAGGAGCTCGGTGAAACAAGGGCCGCAGGCTGATGGCGCGACCGGTTTTCATTATCGACGGCAGCCGGACGCCGTTCCTGAAAGCGCGCAGCGGGCCGGGACCATTCACGCCGGTCGATCTCGCCGTGCAGTGCGGCCGGCCGCTGCTGGCCCGGCAGCCGTTCGCGCCCGATGCCTTCGATCAGGTCATCCTCGGCTGCGTCAACGTCATCGCCGACGAGATGAACCCGGCGCGGGTCGCCGCATTGCGGCTCGGCATGGGCGAGGCGATGGTGGCGTTCACGGTGCAGATCAATTGCGGCTCCGGCATGCAGTCGATCGACACGGCGTACCGCTATATCCGCGAAGGCGTCTCGGACCTGATCCTGGCTGGCGGTTCGGAAGCCCTGAGTTACGCGCCGCTGGTCTGGCCGCAGCAGGGCGTGCGCTGGTTCGCAGGCCTCGCCGGCGCCAAGGGATTTCTCGGCAAGCTGGTTGCGCTTGCGAAGGCACGCCCGGCTTATTTCAAGCCGATCATCGGCCTTGAGCGCGGGCTGACCGATCCGATCACCGAGCTCAACATGGGCCAGACGGCGGAAGTGGTCGGTCATCTGTTCGGCATCACGCGCGCGCAATCGGATGCCTATGCGGTCGAAAGCCACAAGCGGCTGGCCAACGCCCAGGCGCAAGGCTGGCTGAAGGGTGAGGTCGAAACCGCGTTTGCACGCGACGGAAAATTCTACGAACATGACGACGGCGTGCGGCCGGATTCCTCGCCCGAAAGCCTCGCCAAGCTGAAGCCAGTGTTCGAGCGGCCCTGGGGTCAGGTCACCGCCGGCAACTCCTCGCAGATTACCGACGGCGCATCATGGACGATTCTGGCGTCCGAAGAGGCCGTTGCCAAGCATGGTCTCGCGCCAAAGGCCGTGATCGTCGACAGCCAATGGTCGGCGCTCGATCCCTCTATCATGGGCCTCGGCCCGGTGCTGTCGGCGACCGAATTGTTGAAGCGCAATAAATTGTCGCTCGGGGATATCGAGACCTGGGAACTGAACGAGGCGTTCGCGACGCAGGTGCTGGGCTGTCTCGCCGCCTGGAACGACGACAAATTCTGCCGCGAGATTTTGGGTCTTGATGGGCCCGCCGGGCAAATCGACCAGGCAAAACTGAATGTCGATGGCGGCGCGATCAGCCTTGGTCATCCCGTGGGCTGCAGCGGCAATCGCATCGTGCTGCATCTCGTCAACGCGATGAAGCGGCTGGGCACCAGGCGCGGCATCGCCACCGAATGTATCGGCGGCGGGCAGGGCGGCGCCATGTTGATCGAGACGGTATAGGGAACGTCATGGAAAGCAGGATCATGGACGTTCTCGGCGACCGCGTGCTCGAACTCGGGCCAAAACCCGACGCCAGTGCGCTTTATCGCAATTTCAAGCTGACCCGCGATGACGACGGCATCGCCTGGCTGCTGTTCGACCGCGCCGGCGCCAGCGCCAACACGCTGTCGGCCGACGTCATCGAAGAACTCGATTCCGTGCTGGCGGTGCTGGAAGGCCAGCGGCCGTCCGGGCTTGTCATTCGCTCGGCGAAACCATCCGGCTTCATCGCCGGCGCCGACGTCAACGAATTTCGCGGCGCCAGCGATCCCCGGCCCGTCGAGACCGCGATCGGCCGTGCCCATGCGGCGATCGACCGCCTCGAAGCCTTGAAGGTCCCGACCGTCGCCGTGATCCATGGCTTCTGTCTGGGTGGCGGCCTCGAAGTCGCGCTCGCCTGTCAGTTGCGCATCGCGATCGACGGCGCCCGCTTTGGTTTTCCCGAAGTGATGCTCGGCCTGCATCCCGGTCTCGGCGGGCCTGCGCGTTTCACGCGTCTGGTCAATCCGATGCAGGCGATGACCTTGATGCTGACCGGCAAGACCATCGATGCGCGCAAGGCAAAGTCGTTGGGCCTCGTCGATGCCGTGGCGCAGGAGCGGCATGTTCGCAATGCCGTACGAGACGCGGTGTTCGGCCGCTTGAAACGCGCTCACCCCGGTGTTCTCAACACCGTTCTGAATTCCGGTCCCGTCCGCGGCTTTCTCGGCTCGCGGATGCGCGCGGAGGCTGAAAAGGCCGCACCGCATGAGAACTATCCCGCGCCTTACGCGCTGATCGATCTCTGGGAAAAGCACGGCGGCGACAAGGCGGCGATGCTGGCGGCCGAAAAGACCTCGTTCGCCAACCTGATGATAACGCCGGCGGCGCAAAACCTGATTCGGGTTTTCTTCCTGCGCGAGCAGATGAAGAAGCTCGCCGGCAGCGGCAACCAGATCAGCCACGTTCACGTCATTGGCGCGGGCGCGATGGGCGGCGACATCGCCGCATGGTGTGCCAATCAGGGCATGCGGGTCACGCTATCGGACATGAAGCCGGAGCCGATTGCCGGCGCGATGAAACGAGCATCGGATCTGTTCGGCAAGATCATGCGCACGCGCACCGATATCCGCGACGCGCTGGACCGGCTCGTTCCCGATCTCGATGGCGAGGGCATTCGCAACGCCGACCTCATCATCGAAGCGGTGCCGGAAAAGCTGGAGCTGAAGCAGAAGATCTATGCCGGGCTTGAGCCGAAAATGAAACCCGGCGCGATCCTCGCCACCAACACCTCGAGCATCCCGCTGCAGGATCTGCGCGCGACGCTGAAATCGCCGGAGCGGCTGGTGGGATTGCACTTCTTCAATCCGGTGTCACGCCTGCAACTGGTCGAGGTCGTCAGTCATGACGGCACCGACCCGCAGATGCTGAAGCAGGCGCTTGCCTTCGTCGGCGCCATCGACCGGCTGCCGCTGCCGGTGAAGAGTTCGCCGGGTTTTCTCGTCAACCGCGCGCTGACGCCTTACATGCTCGAGGCGATGGTGATGCTGGACGAACAAATCGACAAGCGCACCATCGACGCGGCAGCGGAAAAATTCGGCATGCCGATGGGGCCGATCGAACTCGCCGATCAGGTCGGCCTCGACATCTGCCTCGCGGTCGGCGACATGCTGCGTTCGAAATTCGGCGATTCCCTGCCGCCGACGCCGGCGTGGCTGCGCGAGAAGGTGGCCGCCGGCGATCTCGGCCGCAAGACCGGCAGGGGTTTCTACGTCTGGAAAGACGGCAAGCCCGACAAGATGTCCCGTTCGCCCGCCACGGTACAGCCGACGGCGGAAATGATCGACCGCCTGATGCTGCCGATGTCGAACGTCTGCGTCGCCTGTCTGCGCGAGGGTATCGTCGATAATGCCGACGTGGTCGATGGCGCGATGATCTTCGGCACCGGGTATGCGCCGTTTCGCGGCGGCCCCCTGAACTATGCGCGAACCCGCGGGCCCGAGGACGTGGCGTCGGCGCTGCGCGCGCTGGCGCAAAAATTCGGCGGCCGGTTCACGCCGGACGCCGGCTGGGACAGTTTCAAATAATAGAGCATGATCCGGAAAAGTGGGTACCGGTTTTCCGAAAAGATCATGCTCAAACAAAAAGATAGAGCGGGATGACGATTCGAAGAAGAGTCATCCCGCTCTAGAATTTCCGATCCGACCGACGGGGCGCCCCTCATGACCGACACCCAAGCCGTTCACACCCCGCCGGATCCGGAAACTGAGCCCCGCGGCGATCTGTCGATCCGCACGCTGGCGATGCCGGCCGATACCAATCAGAACGGCGATATCTTCGGCGGCTGGCTGCTCAGCCAGATGGACATCGGCGGCGGAATCTTCGCCTCCAAGGTCGCGAAGTCGCGCACGGTCACAGTCGCGATCGAGGCGATGAATTTTCGCAAGCCCGTGTTCGTCGGCGATGTGGTCTCGGTGCATGCCAATCTGGTCCGGATCGGCAAGACCTCGGTCACCGTCCATATCGAGGCCTGGGTGCTGCGCCGCAATGAAATGTATTCGATCCTGGTGACCGATGGCAATTTTACGTATGTCTCGATCGACGATCAGGGACATCCGCAAGCTATCACGCGGGATGGAGCGCCGATTTCGGCTTGAAACTTTGCCCGGAACTTTTTTTCGCCTCCCCTGTTATTTGCCCGCACTGAGCAACAGAGGCTTGGAAATGTCGGAAAATTTCATCATCGAAATCGGCTCGCAGGCGGCAGGAATCGTGGTGCGCAACCCGGACGGCTATCGCTTTTTCGCCGCCACCCACCGCTTCAATCCGCTGGAAGGCCAGCTGTTTCACAACGCGCGTGAGGCCGAGCGCGCGGCCAGACGCCTCGCCAATGGCGAGCTCACGATAGTGGCGTAAGAATCTCGCACGCTTGCGTCATTGCGCGGAGCGTAGTTCTGTAGCAAAGGCGCGCTTGCGCCGTGCCCACCTTTTTTGCGGAGCATGCCGGAAGGCAAGCCGCAGCGACGAAGCAACCCAGCTTTACGGGATCACAGTTTGGTTGACGCACGCGACAGAAGTTTCCAGTCCGCAGCCTGTTTTTGCCAGTTCATCAGGATGTGGAGATTGGTGGAGCTCTTCTTGCCATCGGCCACGGCCTCCTGTTCGCCCACCCAGTGGAAACGCACGATCGCTGCGGGGCCGACGACACGAATTTTGGTGTCTTGGTATTCCAACGACAAGAACTTCGATTTTCCGTTGGTGGCGTTGGCGATAAAGGTCGCCTTGTCCTCGACCCGGCCATCGCTGTGGCTGTAGCTGAGTTCAGCTGCGCAGAGCGAGGCGAGTGCCTCGGCGTTGGCGGCGAACTGCGCCGCGCGGAATGCCTCGACGCTCTTCGCGACCGCATCTTCATCCTCTGAAGCTGCGAAGGCCGGGATCACGCCGACCGGGACCACGCTCAGGAGTCCGAGCGCAAGCGCCGGCAAGATCAACTGGCGACGATCGATATCCATCGTTTCCTCCCTTCTTTTGATTTGAACGCAGTCTTGCAGCCACGCTGTGTTTTGTCGAGTACCCGCTTCGGTCCCCTACAAGACCGAACAATATGCTGCGTCTGCGAACGCGATTCTCCACTGCGGTGAGGAGCGAAGCGACGAAACAATCCAGGTCTTCGACGGCTATTTGTCGACGTGCGACGATCCCTCACAGTCAATTACGACCTCCCGGGTTCAGAGGTATACTTTATCAATATCTACCGATGACTCGACGCCCAGTTTGGCGAAGTTTTTCGCGAGCCAGTCGCCCGCACATTTTCGTCCCTGGTCGCGAAGAAAAACGAGAAAGTCCCAGTCGGCGTTGTACTTGCTTGTCGAACTGAGTGCCCCCATGAATTCGTCGTCCGCGACGCTGTGGATCCGCACATGCGGCAGCCCTTCGCCGACGATACGGTTTTGCGTGACGAGCCCGGTGACGAAGCTGACCGCCCGCATCTCCCGCATCAGAGATGAATTGAAGCTGATCTCGTTGATGCGGTTCAAGATATCGGCTGCGGCGCGCGGCACCTCTTTGCGAAACAGCGGATTGATATGAACGATGACGATGTCGGTGCTCTTGCAGTGGTAGATTAGCGGGAAGAGTGCCGGGTTTCCCATATAGCCGCCGTCCCAATAGGCTTCGCCGTCGATCTCCACCGCGCGAAACATCGTGGGCAGACACGCCGAAGCCATCACGGCAGACACGGAAATTTCCTTACCAGCGAAGACCTTCACCTTGCCAGTGCGAACGTTTGTCGCAGAGAGAAAGAGTTTGACCGGACAGTCCGGGCGCTTCAACACGTCAAAATCGATCGATTGCTCGACCACATCACGCAGTGGGTTATAGTCCGCGGGGTTGAACTCATATGGCGACAGCACGCGGGTCACGAAGCCCATCAGGGAGAAAACCGGCGACCAGGTCAACTTGTGATCCCCCAGCATTCGGTCGATGGGATTTGGCTGCAACGGCCCCAGCTTGGCCGCATCGCTGACGCGTTTCCAATAGCCGGTGAGCGCTTTGCGTGCCCCTTCGCGACCGTCGACCGCAAGCCCATAGGCAAAGACCGCCGCATTCATTGCTCCCGCGCTGGTCGCACTGAGCCCCTCGAAGGCAAGGTTTTTCTCGTCCAGGAATCGGTCGAGCACACCCCAGGTAAAGGCACCATGAGCTCCACCTCCCTGGAGGGCCAGGTTGATGGTCCTGACCTGGCTAGCCGGTTCGTGACCGGTTCCCCCAGTTGCCTCAGGCCTCTCCGCCGAGTTCCCCTCCGAAGTAATTTCCATAGCCGAATCCCACCCCATTTGCCTTTGCGAGGAGCGTAGCGACGACGCACAGCCCTTTTGCTTTGCTCTGGATTGCTTTCATTTCAAGACAATTGTGCCAAACCAAGCGTTGGTGTTGGCGCGTTCGAGACATCAAGTGATGTCCGTTGCTCGGTCGCTATCGGGGATAAGCGCACATGTCGCAGGCGAGCCGCGCATGGTCGAGCGCGCGCAACCATCCCGCGTGCAGGCGCTGGAATCGCCGCTACTTTTCAGCGCGCGTTCATCGGAAGGACAAAGACCTGGCCGGGATAAATACGATCTGGATTTCGAATTTGGTTCTGGTTCGCTTTGTAAACGACTGCGTATCGCATGCCGGCGCCGTAGGCGTTACGGCTGATGCGCCAGAGGCTGTCGCCAGGGGACACCACCGCGGTCACTGTCTTGGGCAAGACCAGGGCGGACGGTGAGCCTCCGTCTGGCGTGGCGGCAGCCAGGCGCGGCGGCTGTGAAACGGCCATGTCCTGCCGCTTCGCGGTTTGCAACGGAGACTGGGAGGACTGGCGCGTTTGAGCAGACCTAACGCCCTGGTCCAGCACGGAATGGTTGGTCCCCACCGTGTCCGGAACATTGAACGGCACCTCGGCGCGCGATTGGAGCGCGCCGGGGCTGGACCCCAGCTCGGCCAGCGCGACCGCCACGCTCTGTTTGGATATTGCCCGCTTGCCGTCCGGCTGTTGGGACCTCAACGTCAGATCATAGTCCCCAGCGGGAAGCCGGGGCGGCACCATGACGAATTGTCCGGATTTATCCGCGACCGTTCGATCGTGGGGCTCGCCATTGCGCAACAGTTCCACGATCGCACCCGGCGTGGCCGTGCCGGCAATGACCGCGTCACCCGTTCGCTCAATGCGGGCAATGTCGAAGGCGGGCAAGGACTCATCGGTGTCCGGCGCGCGGGGCGGTACGGCAAGTGCAGCCGCCGCGGCGTTCGCTTCAGCTTGTGCTGTTGCGAGCGCGGCCGAGCCATTATCTTGGGCCCCCGATGCAGGCGGTGAAACCTCCGGCGCCGCGATTGCGGCTCTGGTTTCAACCGGCGGCTCGCGCCATACGTGCATGATGCCGAAGCCGAGTGCAGCACCACATGCCGCAACAAGCGCCAGCGACGGCACGACTATTCGGGCTATCGATGTGGCAGTCATGATAGGCGCCCCTTTTGGCAAGAATCGTTGGCTAAGCCCCCCAGGGTGACCCTGCGCCGATTTGTCATGGCCATCAAGTCCGCCAAATCGGGTATCCCATCGGTCAGTCGCGCTGACCAATGCACATTGGCACGAAACCGACGTGCCGCGACGAGCAAAAGGCGAAAGTGAGTAGGACATCGCAAGACTGACGGGATTGAGCCGAAGCGGTGTTTCGTTGCTTCCAGCCCGTTGCCGCCAGCTATTCCACGACGTCAAGCTTGACCTTTGCGACACCCCCTCCAACCATTCCCAGTGTTCTGGCTGCAGAATACGAGACGTCGACGACTCGTCCGGGAATGAACGGTCCGCGGTCATTGACCCGAACTGTCACGGACCGCCCGGTCGCGACGCTTGTCACACGCAACCGAGTGCCGAACGGCAAGGTGCGATGAGCGGCGGTCAATTCGTTGGTATCGAACTTTTCACCGTTCGCGGTCTGTGTCCCTTCTGTGTAGAAGCTGGCAAGTCCATGTGACGCAACCTCCGTCTCGGCTGCATTCTTGTGCGAAACGAACGGGGTATGCTTTCTCGCGATCGCCACGCGCCTATTCGTCACGAATGATGTCTGTCGATTCTGTTCCAGCGATGCCTGCCGACTGGCGGAAACTAATTCAGATTTTCTGGTGACCACGGAGGACTGAGCGCAGGCCGCAAGCAAAGCCGCGATCAGCGCGACGGCAAACAGCCGAATGACGTTCCGAACACCCGCGGCCGAGACCAAAGGGGCGTCAAGATGAATACGGTTTGCTTTAATGTCGACGTACGCAATTCTGGCACAGCTGATGGAAGACATGTTGTACCCCCAACCCACCGAAATCCGACAAGTAACAATGGCGGAACGCAATAGGCGGCACTATGGCCAGATGAAAACCGGCAGGGGATCAAGCCCACAATTCATCGGAGTGTGGTCATTGTGCCACTACTCGCCGCGAATAGCTCAGGCTGCTGGCGTTTGTCTCGATTTTGCCGCATTCTAGATCACGATCGAACTTTTAGGTTGCAAGGCGTCCGACTGGTGAACGGGATGACCTACGTCGCAGCGACAGCTGATAAGATTTCGTCGGGGCACGGCATTTCATTCTCCGCCCCGATCGCATTGGTGATTGTTGCATTGGCATCCGGAGCGGCCTGGACTGCCTATCCGGTTGCTTTGGTCTCAGATTCCGCATCCTCTGAAGACATCAACACGTTATCGTTCGATGACCGGTTCCCAGCGGATTTGGGGTCCAGCTTGGCTCCAACGTACGTCGCGCTACCTGTTGTTCGATCTTTGCCGCCAGAACTCGAGATCAAACTTCAGCAAGCAAAAGACCAGCTCGCGCAGAAATTGCAGTTTCGAGATCATCAGGCAGCCCTGGTGGAGGAACCCACGCCGTCAAGCGTCGCCGCCGTTCCCGTTCCCAGGTCTCGTCCGGTTGAGGCTAACCTCGAGTTACGGGACAGCCCTCCTGCGGCACAGCCTGACAATCGCACGCTGCTGCAGAAGCTTTCCGATCTGCTCCCGGCCCGCGTCACGCTTGCGTCTCTATCTCCATCCTCCGATGGCGGGCTCCTTGGCGGCGGGCCAGATCTCACCGCTCTTGGCTACGACAATCTCACCGCCGTCTATGACATCTCGGCGCGCGCTGTTTACATGCCAAACGGGGCGAAGCTCGAGGCGCATTCAGGCCTTGGCAGTTTGATGGACGATCCGACACGTGTGAGCGAGCGAAATGCCGGAGCGACGCCACCCAACGTCTATGACTTGAAACCGCGGGAGCGACTGTTTCATGGCGTCCAGGCGCTCCGCATGATTCCGGTTGGTGACAACGACACGCTCGGACGGTCCGGGTTGCTCGCGCACAGCTACATGCTCGGGGCGAACGGCGATTCCAACGGCTGCGTGTCGATCAAGAACTATGAAAAATTCTTGAAAGCCTTTAACAGCGGTGAGATCAAGCGCCTGGTCGTCGTCCCGAGCCTCGGTGACAGCGCGTCGGCCGCGCGACGATCGGTTTCACAATCATGATGCTGGGGCTGTCGTCTTCCGCCCACTAACGCCATGGATTTGTGGGTTCTCACCCTGGCTCCGGTCGTCGGTTTCCAACGCTCGTCGCTTTAACCAGGATTCGCCTTTCGGCCGTCGGACCGCTTTGAGACCGATCTGCCGCGTTGACCGGATGGTGGAACCGCCGCACCATACGGCTCCTTACGCCTGAGGTTGTCCTGTGACTGGCCTTACTCACCGCCAATCGGAGATCCTGAATATCGCCCGCGCCTTTGGCCGGGTGATGGTGGAGGATCTCGCCAGGCGTTTCGAAGTCTCGGCGCAGACCATTCGCAAGGACTTGAACGACCTGTGCGATCATCGGTCGCTGACGCGGATTCATGGCGGCGCCATCATTGCCTCCGGTGTCGAGAATCTCGCCTACGAAGCGCGAAGGTTCGTCGCCGCCGAAGAAAAGAAAGCCATTGGTGCTGCCGCGGCGGCGCTGATCCCCAATGGCTGCTCGCTGTTCATCAACATCGGCACCACCACCGAAGAGGTGGCGAGCGCGCTGACCTCGCATGAGGACCTGCTGGTCATCACCAACAACCTCAATGTCGCGATGCTGCTGTACCGGCATCCGCGCATCGAGGTGATCGTGGCGGGCGGCGCGGTACGCCGCGCCGATGGCGCCGTGATCGGCTCGACCGCGATCAGCCTGATCGGCCAGTTCAAGGTCGATTACGCCATCATCGGCGCTTCCGCGATCGACGAAGAGGGCGCGCTATTGGATTTCGATTATCGCGAAGTGCAGGCGGCGCAAGCGATCATCGCCAACGCCCGCAGCGTGATGCTGGTCGCCGATAGCACAAAACTCCGACGTAGCGCGCCGGTCCGCATCGCCCATATCAGCCAGATCCAGACCTTTGTCACCGACGCCGCATTGCCGGCAGGGCTCGCCAACATCTGCCATAGCAGAGGCATCGAGGTGATCGAGGCGATGCCCAAATCCTCCGCCGACATCGACGAGCCCGGCATTGAGCCGCCTTCGACCGTCACGCGGCTGAGATAGAGGACAAACCGCATCATGCTGTGAGGGCGTGAAGCTGCGTGTCCCGGACGCGGTGCAGCGTTCTTCACGATGCAGCGCAGAGCCGGGGGCCCAAGGCGACGCGGAGGAAATGATGGGCCCCGGATCAGCAGCGCACCGCAAGAGCGCTGCGCAGCATCCGGGGCACGCATTCCTCATCCGTGGGGACCCGGCCCAATTCACGGTCGCCTTGCACAGATTTCCCGTTTTCGCTTGCTTTCGCTTTTGATTGTGATTTAGTCGAAACCGAAAGCGAAATCGCCAAAGTGAACTGGCGAACGCCGGGGAAGCGTCTTTTGGACCGAATTTTTGACCTCGCTATCATTGGGGGAGGCGTCAATGGCTGCGGCATCGCGCGCGATGCGGCGGGCCGGGGTAATTCTGTTTTCCTGTGTGAAATGAATGATTTGGCCAGCGGAACGTCGTCCTGGTCGACCAAGCTCGTGCATGGCGGCCTGCGCTATCTGGAGTATTACGAGTTTCGGCTGGTTCGCGAGGCGCTGATCGAGCGCGAAATCCTCTGGCAGATCGCGCCGCATATCATCCGGCCCCTTCGTTTCGTGCTGCCGCACCATAACGGGCTGCGTCCGGCCTGGCTGCTGCGGCTGGGCCTGTTTCTTTACGACCATATCGGCGGACGAAACCTGCTGCCGCCGACGCGTTCGGTCGATTTGACCCGCGACGAGGTCGGTCAACCCCTGATTCCCGGCCGCTACCTCAGGGGCTTTGAATATTCGGACTGTTTCGTCGATGACGCCCGCCTTGTGGTGCTCACCGCGCGAGACGCGGCGGATCGCGGCGCCGAAATCCGCACCCGTTCACGCGCGGTGGAAATTCGGCAGGTGGACGGAATCTGGCAGGTCACCGTCGAAAACACATCGAGTGGTGAGCGCTCTACGATTCGAGCGCGCGCGCTGGTCAACGCCGGCGGGCCGTGGGTCGAAGATGTGCTGAGGTCGGGCGCGGGCGTCAACGCGAAAGCAAAAGTGCGGCTGGTGCAGGGCTCCCACATCGTGGTGCGGAAACTGTATGCGCACGACCGCGCCTACATGTTTCAGAACAGCGACGGCCGGATCGTCTTCGTCATTCCGTACCAGGAGGACTTCACGCTGATCGGCACCACCGATCGCGACTTCGACGGCGACCCGGCCAAGGTGAAAGCCTCGACCGAAGAGATCAAATACCTCTGCGACTCCGTCAGCGAATATCTGGCGAAACCGGTCAAACCCGAAGACGTGGTCTGGACCTATGCCGGCGTTCGGCCGCTGTATGACGACGGCGCCAGCGAAGCCAAGGCCGCTACCCGCGATTACGTTTTCGAACTCGACACCCCCGGCGGTGCGCCGTTGCTGTCGATCTATGGCGGCAAGATCACCACCTATCGGCGCCTCGCCGAGGAGGCGCTCGAACGTCTGTCGCCATATTTGCGCAGCGCCAAGGCCCGCGAAGGCTGGACCGCCAAATCGCCGTTGCCCGGCGGCGATCTCGACGTTTCGGCAATCGCAGCGCTATCGGCGGAACTGGCGCGTAACTATCCGTTTCTGACGCCGGCGCATGCCAACCGGCTGGCGCATGCCTATGGCACCCGCGCCAGCAAGCTGCTCGGCACTGCGAAATCCCTTGGCGATCTCGGCCAGTCGTTCGGCGCCACCTTGACGGAGAGCGAGGTCCGGTACCTGATGGCATCGGAGTGGGCCTTGACCGCCGATGACATCGTATGGCGGCGATCCAAGCTGGGATTGCGGTTGTCGCCAGCCCAAATAGCCGCCATCGACGCCTGGATCGGGGCCCATGGTGTCGCTTCCGGACGTCCCCTGCTGGAAGCACGAGGGCGGACATGACCGTTACGCTCGAAAACATGACGCGCACCGTCGATGGCATTGCGACCATTCGCAATGTCTCGCTGACGCTTGAGCGTGGCACGCTGAGCGTGCTGCTGGGCCCGACGCTGTCGGGCAAGACATCGATCATGCGGCTGCTCGCCGGTCTCGACAAGCCGGCGACCGGGCGTGTCCTGGTCGACGGCAAGGACGTCACCGGCTTCGATGTGCGGCAGCGTTCGGTGGCGATGGTCTATCAGCAGTTCATCAATTATCCCTCGCTGACCGTCTATGAGAACATTGCCTCGCCGCTGCGAGTGCAGGGCAAACCGCGCGCGGAGATCGACAAGCGCGTTCAGGAAGCCGCCAGACTCCTGAAGCTCGAGCCGTATTTGAACCGCACGCCGCTGCAATTGTCCGGCGGCCAGCAGCAGCGCACCGCGATCGCGCGCGCGCTGGTGAAGGGCGCCGATCTGGTGCTGCTGGACGAGCCGCTCGCCAACCTCGACTACAAGCTGCGCGAGGAATTGCGCACCGAACTGCCGCGCATCTTTGAGGCGTCCGGCGCGATCTTCGTCTACGCGACGACCGAGCCTTCCGAAGCGCTGCTGCTTGGCGGCCGCACCGTCTGCATGTGGGAAGGCGAAATCCTGCAGGCGGGCGAGACCTCGAAAGTCTATCGCCATCCCAACACCCTGCGCGTCGCCCAGGTGTTTTCCGATCCGCCGCTCAACATCGTCGGGATCGAAAAGCGCAGCGGCTCGGTACAGTATGCCGGCGGCGTGCAGGCGCCGGCGTCCGGACTTTATGCAGGGCTTGGCGACGGCGCCTACCGGGTCGGCTTCCGCGCCCACCAACTCGAAGTCGCCCACGGCATTGCCGGCCGCCACGCGTTTCACGCCACCGTGACGGTGACCGAAATCACCGGTTCGGAAAGCTTCGTGCATCTCAACCGCGATGCTTCCAACTGGGTCGCCGTGCTGCAGGGGGTGCACGAATACCCGCCCGGGCACGTGCTGGACGCGGTGCTCGATCCGAACAATGTTTTCGTGTTCGACGCGGCCGACCGCCTGGTCGCCGCACCCGGCGCGATGTGAGGGACATGGCAGATGGCCCGCATTGACCTCGTCGACCTCGCACACTCCTACACCGGTAACGCCGCCGATCCCGAATCCTTTGCGTTAAAGCCGATCTCGATGACCTGGCGGCAGGGCGGGGCCTATGCGCTGCTCGGGCCGTCGGGCTGCGGCAAGACCACGCTGCTCAATCTGATCTCGGGCATCGTCACCCCGTCGCGCGGCCAAATCCTGTTCGACGGCGCCGATATCACACCGCTGTCAACCCAGAAGCGCAATATCGCGCAGGTGTTCCAGTTTCCGGTGATCTACGACACCATGACGGTCGGACAGAACCTTGCCTTTCCGCTCAGGAATCGCGGCGTGCCAAAGGCCGAGATCGACGCGCGGGTCGCGGAGATCGCGCGTCTGCTCGACCTCACGCCTTATCTGGCGCGCAAGGCGACGCGGCTGACGGCCGACGCCAAGCAGAAAATCTCGCTCGGCCGCGGACTGGTCCGGTCCGATGTCGCGGCGATCTTGTTCGACGAGCCGCTGACGGTGATCGATCCCGAGCTGAAATGGCAGTTGCGATCGAAGCTCAAGGCGCTGCACCGCGCGCTCGACCTGACGATGATCTATGTCACCCATGACCAGACCGAGGCGCTGACTTTCGCCGATACCGTCGTGGTGATGCATGACGGCCGCGTGGTGCAGAGCGGCACGCCGGCCGAATTGTTCGACAAGCCGGAACACACCTTTGTCGGCTACTTCATCGGCTCGCCCGGCATGAACATCGTGCCCGCCGTGGTTCGGGGCCGCGAAGCCCGGATCGACGGCCACACCATCGCACTGAAGCGGAGCTACGACAGTCTGCCACCGGGCGCGAAAATCGAGATCGGCGTGCGCCCCGAATTCGTCGACGTCGCGCCATCGGCGCCGGGCTTGCTGTCGGCCAACATCGAGCGGATCGATGATCTCGGCCGCGTCCGCTTCGCCCGCGTTCGCATTGGCGATGCAAAATTCGCAGCCAGGGTGCCGCCGGGATTTTCGATTCCCGGCGACGTCGCCGGGCTGATATTCGACCCGTCGCACGTTCATGTCTATGCCGACAGCCGTCTGGTCGAGGGATCGGCGTAATGGACAAGACCATCAACCAAAAGGCCTGGTTCCTGGTGCTGCCGGTGTTTCTGGTGGTGGCGTTCTCGGCCATCCTGCCGCTGATGACGGTGGTGAACTATTCGATGCAGGACACCTTCGGAAACAATCAGTTTTTCTGGAACGGTGTCGGCTGGTTCAAGGAATTGCTCGATCCGTCGACCGACCTCGGCGAGCGGTTCCTGGCGTCGCTGTGGCGCAATCTGTTTTTCTCCGCGGTGATCCTCGCGATCGAGGTTCCGCTGGGTATCGTGGTGGCGCTTTCGATGCCGCGCGAAGGCTGGCGGGTCGCCGCCTGTCTCGTGATCATGGCGTTGCCGCTGCTTATTCCATGGAACGTGGTCGGAACCATCTGGCAGATCTTCGGCCGGCCCGACATCGGCCTGATGGGCTATGTGCTCAACCACATCGGGCTGCATTACAACTACGTCTCCAACGAGCTCGACGCATGGGCCACCGTCATCGTGATGGATGTCTGGCACTGGACCAGCCTCGTCGCGCTGTTGTGCTACGCCGGGCTGAAATCGATTCCGGACGCCTATTATCAGGCGGCGCAGATCGACGGCGCCTCGCGATGGGCGGTATTCACCGCGATCCAGTTGCCGAAAATGAATCGCGTCCTGCTGATCGCGGTGCTGCTGCGGTTCATGGACAGTTTCATGATCTACACCGAGCCGTTCGTGGTGACCGGTGGCGGGCCGGGCAATTCGACGACATTCGTTTCCATCGAACTCGTCAAGATCGCGCTCGGACAATTTGACCTCGGCAAGGCGGCCGCGCTGTCGCTGGTCTACAACCTCATCATCATCATCGTCTGCTGGGTGTTTTATACCGTGATGACCAACGTCGGCGCCGAGCGGCAGGCCAACAAGGGAGTCGCATGATGCATTCGATTCCCGGCCGCCGCATCATCATATCGGCGTTCCTGATCTTCCTGCTGTTGCCGATCTATTGGCTGGTCAACATGAGCTTCAAGACCAACTATGAGATCGTCTCGACCATGACGCTGTGGCCGCACCAGCCGACCATCGCCAACTACATGCGCATCTTCACCGATGAGAGCTGGTACTCCGGCTACATCCATTCGTTGAAATATGTGCTGATCAACACCGTCATCTCGATTACGGTCGCCTTGCCGGCAGCCTACGCGTTTTCGCGTTATCGCTTCCTCGGCGACAAGCATTTGTTCTTCTGGCTGCTGTCGAACCGGATGGCGCCGGCGGCGGTCTATGCGCTGCCGTTCTTCAATCTTTATTCGGCGATCAATCTGTTCGATACGCCGTGGGCGGTAGCACTTGCGCATTGCATCTTCAACGTACCCCTGGCGGTATGGATCCTGGAAGGGTTCGTGTCCGGTGTGCCGCGCGAGATCGACGAAACCGCTTTTCTGGACGGCTACTCGTTCCCGCGCTTCTTCCTCAAGATCCTGGTGCCGTTGATCGCCAGCGGCATCGGCGTCGCGGCGTTCTTCTGCTTCATGTTTTCCTGGGTCGAATTGCTGCTGGCGCGCACGCTGACGTCAGTGGAGGCCAAGCCGATTTCGGCAGTCATGACCCGTACGGTTTCCGCGGCCGGAATGGATTGGGGCTTGCTGGCCGCGGCCGGCGTTCTGACCATCATTCCCGGCGCGCTGGTGATCTGGTTCGTCCGCAATTACATCGCGCGCGGCTTCGCGCTCGGCAGGGTGTAGGAGGGCCGCCGCAATGGAAAACATCGCATGGATGGCCTGGACGCCGCCGACCGCGATCTTTTTCGCGCTGTTGGCCACCACGTTGGCGGTCATGACCTGGCTCGCCGTGGGCTATCCGGAAGCCGAGCGGGTCGGTATTTTGCACATTCCGACGACGCGCGGCGACAGGCTGTTCATTTCACTGATCATGACCGCCGTTATCCATCTGTTGTGGATCGGTTTCGTCGGTACCGACCCGATCGCGACAATTCCGATCGGGGAAGGAATTGAAATATCGAGCCTGTGGCTCGCTACCGTGATTTCGCTTGTTTCGGCCGTTGCGATTTTCCGCACCGTCTGAGTGAGCGAATAAAGAGCAGATCCGGGGGCAACCCGGGCCTGAATATGTTTGTCGCTGCAACGGAGGAACCAACATGCGACACTTGAGGAGAAGGAACAGTCCCCTGACCAAGAATAGTTTTCTGACGATGAGCAGCGCCGCGGCGCTGATCGCGGCTTCCGTGACGATTGCCGCGCCTGCGTTTGCGGACGATGCAACCGCGCAGAAGTGGATCGACAGTGAATTTCAGCCCTCGACCTTGTCAAAGGCCGATCAGTTGAAGGAACTGCAGTGGTTCGAAAAGGCGGCCCAGCCCTTCAAGGGAATGGAAATCAACGTCGTCTCGGAAACCATCACGACGCATGAGTACGAGTCCAGGACCCTGGCAAAGGCCTTCACCGAACTCACCGGTATCAAGGTCAAGCACGACGTCATTCAGGAAGGCGACGTGGTTGAAAAGCTGCAGACCCAGATGCAGTCCGGCAAGAATGTGTATGACGGCTGGATCAACGACTCCGATCTGATCGGCACGCACTTCCGTTACGGCCAGACCATCGTGCTGTCAGACTATATGACCGGCGAAGGCAAGGAGGTCACCGATCCCCAGCTCGACGTCAACGACTTCATCGGCAAGTCCTTCACCACGGCGCCGGATGGAAAGCTGTATCAGCTTCCCGACCAGCAGTTCGCCAACCTGTACTGGTTCCGCTACGACTGGTTCTCCAATCCCGACTACAAGGCCAAGTTCAAGGCCAAATACGGCTACGAGCTCGGCGTTCCCGTGAACTGGTCGGCCTATGAGGATATCGCCGAGTTCTTCACCAACGACGTCAAGGAGATCAACGGCGTCAAGGTCTATGGCCACATGGACTACGGCAAGAAGGATCCGTCGCTGGGATGGCGCTTTACCGATGCGTGGTTGTCGATGGCAGGCAACGGCGACAAGGGCATCCCGAACGGCCTTCCGGTCGACGAATGGGGTATCCGCATGGAAGGCTGTCGTCCGGTAGGCTCGTCGGTCGAGCGTGGCGGCGACACCAACGGTCCGGCGGCGGTCTATTCGATCGCCAAATATCTCGACTGGATGAAGAAGTATGCTCCGCCGCAGGCGCAAGGCATGACCTTCTCCGAATCGGGACCAGTGCCGGCACAGGGTGCGATCGCGCAGCAAATCTTCTGGTACACCGCTTTCACCGCCGACATGGTGAAGCCTGGCCCGGTGATGAATGCCGATGGCACGCCGAAATGGCGGATGGCGCCGTCGCCGCACGGGTCGTACTGGAAGGAAGGTATGAAGCTCGGCTATCAGGACGCAGGATCGCTGACGCTCCTGAAGTCCACGCCGGCCGACCGCCGCAAGGCAGCCTGGCTCTATCTGCAGTTCATCGTGTCCAAGACGGTGAGCTTGAAGAAGAGCCATGTCGGTCTCACCTTCATCCGTGAGTCCGACATCTGGGACAAGTCGTTCACCGAGCGCGCGCCGAAGCTCGGTGGGCTGATCGAGTTCTACCGCTCGCCCGCGCGCGTGCAGTGGACCCCGACCGGCAACAACGTTCCGGATTATCCGAAGCTTGCTCAATTGTGGTGGCAGAACATCGGCGATGCGTCGTCCGGTGCGAAGACGCCGCAGGCGGCGATGGATTCGCTCGCAGCCGCGCAGGATTCGGTGATGGAGCGGCTCGAGAAGTCGGGCGTGCAGGGCGCTTGCGGACCGAAGCTCAACAAGAAAGAGAAGCCCGAGTTCTGGTTCGCGAAAGCCGAGAAGGACCACACCATCGCGCCCCAGCGCAAGCTGGCGAACGAGAAGCCGAAGGGCGAAACCATCGACTACGACGCGCTGATCAAGTCGTGGCCGGCCTCGCCGCCGAAGCGCGCTTCGAACTGAGAGCGGTAAGGGTGTCCCGGACGCGATGCGGCGCGCTTGCGCCGCTTCGCAGAGCCGGGACCCACACCTAGTCAGGTAGATAGGCGCCGGATCAGCAGCGCACCGCTTCGCGCTGCGCAGCATCCGGGAACGCAAGTAAGCGAAAGGCCGGGAGCGATCCCGGCCTTTTTTGTTTCGCGTTGCGCAGCTCAGTTACCGACGTCATCATCCGCGAAAGCGGATGACCCAGTATTCCGCGCGTTCCCGATTCCATCTCTGGCGGCGGCGATTACTGGATGCCCGCCTTCGCGGGCATGACAGGAGGAGGGCCGGGAGCGATCCCGGCTTTTTTTTGTTTCGCGTTGCGCTAGCTCGGTTTACTGACGTCATCATCCGCGAAAGTGGATGATCCAGTATTCCGCGTGTTCTCGATTCTATCTCTGACGGCGGCAGTTACTGGATGCCCGCCTTCGCGGGCATGACGTCCTGATATGCGGCCAGCCTACTGCGCCGCCTCCGCAGCCTCCAGCGTCGGATAATCCGTATAGCCCTTCGCCCCGCCGCCGTAGAACGTCGCCTTGTCCCACTCGTTGAGCGGCGCGCCCTTCTTCAGGCGCTCGACCAAATCGGGGTTCGAGATGAACGGCTTTCCGAACGCGATCAGGTCGGCCGCGCCCGCCGCGAGCACCTTGGTCGCGAGTTCGAAGTCATAGCCGTTGTTGGCGACATAGGCGCCTTTGAAGCGCTTGCGCAGACTGCCGTAGTCGAACGGCGCGATATCGCGCGGGCCGCCGGTCGCGCCTTCGATGACGTGGATATAGACAAGTTTCAGCGCGTTGAGATGATCGACGATGTAGTCGAACAGCGGCTGCGGATGAGAGTCGGAGACGTCATTGGCCGGCGTCACCGGCGAAATCCGGATGCCGGTTCGCTCGGGCCCGGCTTCGGCCGCGACGACCTTGGACACTTCGAGCATCAGCTTCGCCCGGTTCTCGATCGATCCGCCGTAAGCATCGGTGCGCTTGTTGGTGCCGTCCTTGGCGAACTGATCCAAGAGATAGCCGTTGGCGCCATGGATTTCGACGCCGTCGAAACCAGCCGCAAGCGCGTTCGCGGTGCCGCGCTTGAAACTCTCGATGATCCCGGGAATCTCTTCCAGCGTCAGCGCACGCGGCTCGGAAATCTCGGTGAAGGTGCCGCCAACGAAGGTCTTGCCCTTGGCGCGGATCGCCGAGGGCGCGACCGGTGCACCATCATTGGGCTGCAGCGAGGTGTGCGAAATGCGTCCGACATGCCAGATCTGGATGAAGATACGTCCGCCACGCTCGTGCACGCGGTCGGTGACCTTGCGCCAGCCCGCGACCTGCTCTTTTGAGTAGATGCCGGGGGTGTCCTGATAGCCCTGGCCCTGTTGCGAGACCTGGCTCGCCTCGGTGACCAAAAGCCCCGCGGAGGCGCGCTGGCCGTAATACTCTGTCGCCAAGGGGCTTGGTACCAGGCCCGCGACCGCGCGGTTGCGCGTCAGCGGCGCCATGACAAATCGATTGGGAAGGGTGATAGGGCCTAGCTTGTGGGGCTCGAAGAGTTTGGTCGGCGTGCTCATGTTGTGATGATTCCGAGGAAATTGCAGGTGAGAAACAGGTGGGTATTGTTATCGCCCCGGCAATGCCGCGAGCTATTCGGCTTTTGCAGGCTAGCCGCGCACGATACCGCCGGGATGGCCACCGTTGAAAGCAGCGAATGCGCGGTGGCGTAGGATGATTCATTCGAGATCAAGCAACGCGCAGCATGGGGAATCTTCCGGCTGGTGCCTCGATGGCCGGACCGCACTGTGTTTGCCGTCATTGCGAGCCAACGGGTCGCGCGAACGCGCGCCCGATGACAGGCTTCCGCGAAGCAATCCATAGCTCAACAAGAATGGATTGCTTCGTCGCTTCGCTCCTCGCAATGACGGCTTTACTCAATTCACCCCCAGAAAATCGCGCTTGCCGATTTCCACGCCGTTGTGGCGCAGGATGCCGTGGGTGGTCGCGGCGTGGAAGTAGAAATTCGGGAATGCAAAGCCGCTGAGGAATTGCTGGCCCCTGAGCGTCATGGTGTTGTTCGGACCTGCGGGAAAGCTGACATCGCGGCTGTCGGCGCCTTCGAACTGTCCCGGCTTGAACGACTTCACATAGTCGATGGTGTTGGCAAGCCGCTGCTTCAGCTCTTCAAACGTCTTTTCGGTGTCGGGGGTGGATGGCACCTCGCTCTGCGTCAGGCGCGCGCAGCCTTTGGCCGCGAAATCGCAGGCGAGCTGGATCTGACGCGACAGCGGCAGCATGTCCGGAAAAAGCCGTGCGCCGAGCAAGACGTCGGGCTGAATGTTTTTCGCCTTGCAGTGTGTCTCGGCCTTGGTGAGGAGGCCCGAAAGGCCATTGAGAATTTGCAGGAAGGCCGGAACGGTAGCGTCGTAGAAGGACATGCGGTGCTCTTTCGGTTGATGAGGAGATTTTCGGGTTTGTCGTGGCGGGAGTACGTTGCCTCGAGCATGATCCGGAAAAGTGGGTACCGGTTTTCCGAAAAGATCATGCTAAAAAAAAGATAGAGAGGGATGACGATTCGAAGAAAAGGTCATCCCTCTCTAGCGAACGGCCGATGATACCGGCG
>WNGL01004572.1_pt1 | contig 21183 bp, 24 predicted proteins | sample 5400591 | NCBI WGS metagenome assembly WNGL01 (sample SAMN13153377, study PRJNA577476) | soil metagenome | isolation source: 80 cm soil or saprolite under Garry oak tree replicate 1 | place: USA:California | collected 2016-06-15 | reverse complement strand
GGGAGAAGGCGACCCAGGCGTACGAGGACGAGGCCGTCGCAGACCCTCTGGCCAGCGCCGACGTCGTCATGTCCGGGCTCCCGCCGCTGTCGAGACGGATCTCCACCGTCGATGCGTTCGTCGTCGATCCGTGGGTGAACGCCCAGAGGTCTACCTCCGCGAGGACATACGCCGCGCTGGCGGCGAACGACTGGGCGCCCCATTGGTTGTCGAAGATGTCGATGCCCGAGCCGCCGATGGGATAGTTGGGCGGCGGATTGCTCACACCGTCGTAGAACTGGTAGGCGGCCGCGGAGACGGGTCCCCCGAGCACCGCCATGGCCACGAGGGCGAGGGCGAGCGAGGACGCCCGCGTGTAGGCACGCACCCCCCAATGCATCGGCGTCAGGTTGGGCGGCCGTGGCATCAAGGTTGTTGTGCGATTATCGAATCCCAAGTCGCGGCGTCCGGGGCGGCAGGCGAGAATGGGAATGTCGCGAAACGGTCTTTATCGCGGCTCTGCGCGTGGGGCGTTTGGCGGTCGATTTTCAAGGTCGTTGATATGAAGGGAGCCGACTCGCGACCGCTAGAAGAGGGCCAGGTGACCGCCGTACGCCCCCTTCTGTTCTGACGGCATTGGACTGAGCGGATGCGGGCTGTGTCGTTTCTGCGCCCTTGCCGGCCCTCTCAGGCCCCCCGCTTGCGCGGGGCCACCACTCCGAGGGAGGGGGGACGTTCCTCAGCGATCCCGAAAGACCACCGTCGGCCGTCCGCGGTCTCCTGGCCGGTCGAGCCCATCCGACGGCCCCTATTTGGACTTTGTTGGCGACCGTCGGTCGCAACCGCCTCCCCGGCGGGAAAGCCCGCGGGCCGGTGGCGCATACGGTGCTTTCGTCTCGTGGGTTCCGACGGGGCGCGAGCATCGATTCGACGGACTCATGGCCATCGGCGTTCTGAGCGGCGTCGCCTTCCCGGGATACCCCTGCCCGTCCTGCAAGACCTTCCTCGTGCACTACGAATCCGAATCGAAAGCCTCGAGAACCGCCGAGGATCCAAAGGCGGAATCTTAAGCGTCCTTCGCTATCGCGGCGTGTGGTCGGGCAACGCCGCATCCTCCTCGCGAATTCGATCTACCATCTGACGAACGACGGCGCCGTCACGGTCCTCGCGGGGCAGATCGCCGTCCTCCAAGCCGTCTTCGGCGGATTCGGACCCATCGAGGTCGGCCTCCTCGGAGGCTCCGCGCTCCTCGTCACGGCCGTCTTCCAGTTCCTGTTCGGGATCATGGCCGATCGACGCGACCCTTCGCGATTCCTCCCGGTTGGCATCGCGATCCTGGGCCTCGGTTCGCTGCTCGTCACCCTATCCTGGTCGTTCTGGACGCTCCTCGTCTTCGTCGCGCTGTCGCGGATCGGCGCGAGCTTCTACCATCCCGTCGGGATCTCTTGGATCGGCCGGGAGTATGAGGGACCCGAGCTCGATCGGTCGATGGGATTCCAGAGCGCATTCGGCGACACCGGCGTCATCATCGGCATGGCGAGCGGGGCGGTCCTCGCGGTGGCGCTCTTCCGTCGCCGATTACTTCGGCGTGCTGCGCGACGTGCGTCTGTGGCTCCTGCCGCTCGCCCTCGGCGGCGCGGCGTACAACATCGTCAGCTACTTCGGGCCGCTCCTGCTCGTCACGAAGTTCTCCCTGGCGAAGGATGCGGCGGGCGTGGCCGTAGCCCTCTGGATCCTCGCGGGTGCGATTGCCGCCTTCTTCTTCGGTCGCGTGAGCCGCCGCTTCGGACGGTATCGGACCCTCCTGGCGTCGTACGCAGGAATCGGACTCGCGGGACTGATCAGCGGCCTGCTGGACAATCTCGTCCTCGTGATCGCGATTCTCTGGACACTCGGCTCCGCGTTGTTCCTCACGTACCCGGGGATCTTCGCGTTCGTGTCGGAATCGAGCCACCGCCGCCTTCAGGGAGCGGCCTTCGGGCTCATCTTCGCCTTCCAGCTGCTCGGCGGCGCGGCGGGGTTGTTCCTCGCGGGCGTCCTCGCGGATCGGTTTGGGTCGACCCCGGGCGTCCAGGCATCGATTCCGTTCGTGGTCGCGGGCGTCCTCGGGCTCGCCGGATTCGTCGCGCTCTTCCTCAGCCGGTCCCGGGTCTCGAACGCGCGCAAGCCCGTCCCTTCGTCGGTCCCTCCGCTTTGAACCGCTCAGAGGATCGGGGTGGCTTTCGCGCGCAGCCGGGCGACGATCCCGAGTGCCACGCCGAGGATGGCCGGCAGCACGCTCAGGAGCAGGTCCACATTCCCCCGCCGAATCTGGACGAGGAGAAAGACGAGGAGCGTGAATAGCCCCGCGCCGGAGCCAATCAATATCAGGAGCCGCCCGGTCCGGACGCGGTCTTTCCAAATCAGGTACCCGCCCGCAAGGACCGCGAGCCCTCCAAGGGATGCGATCGCCACGAAGGCGTATGCGAGGGCGATCAGGAACGCCCGCGCGCCGAAGATGTCCACGAGTAGGTCGAAGAAATTGTGGACGGACCTCGCCCCCGAGTATCCTGTCAAGAGGAGGAACCCGGCGCTCACGGTGGCCAAGAGCGCGGCCTCGTCGTTGCGGCGCAACCCTTCACCGCTTGTCGAGGATGCGGACGAGCGCGTCGAGGTTCTCGGGGTGGGCGTCGAAGTACTTGCGGATCGGCGCAAGCTCCTCGTTCAGGCCCGCCGCGACGCCCGCCTTCAGGTCCTTCGGATGCAGCTCGCCGCCTCCGTATGCCTTGGCGAGATCCCCGAAGGAATCGTATGCGACGTCCCCGCCGAACTTCGGGTCGCGGGAGATCTTCAGGCGACCGCGACGCGGGAACAAGACCATGCGGGCGATCTCGAGGACCGGGTTGCCGACCGTCTCCTTCGCGGGGCAGAACGCCTTCCCGATCTTCCGCTCGATCTCCGGGGGCGGGTCGTTCAGGAGGAGGCTCGCGTCCGGCTTCGACTTCGACATCTTGCCGGCGATCAGGTCCATGCGCCCCTCGCCCTGGAGGCCCGGCAGGAGGGGCGTGTGCAGTGCGACAACCTGCTTCCAGCCGAGCTTCGGAGCGACGTCGCGGTAGAGCATGTGGGCGTGCCGCTGGTCCATCCCGCCGAGCGCGAGGTCGAGGTCCATCCAGTGGATGTCGGCGACCTGCATCGCCGGGTAAATGAGCTTCGACGCGTCGAGGTCCGCGTCCTCCTCCGTGCGGCCCATGATCGTCAGCGCGCGCCGGATGCGCGCGACGGACGAGGCTTTCGAGACGCGGATGACCTCTTGCCAGTACTCCGGATGCCGCGCGAACTCGTTCGCGTAGAGATACTCGACCGAATCCGGGACGCCGACCGCGCGGAAGGCGTCCTTGAAGTACTCGGAGCACACGCGGAGGTTCTCGAGATTCGATCCGAGCTTGTCGTTGATGTACGCGTGCCAGTCTGCCAGGAAGATGATCGCATGAAAGCCGGCCCGGACCAAGTCGCCGACCTTCGAGCCGATGACGAACGCGGTCCCGATGTGCATCAACCCGGACGGCTCGAGGCCCACATAGGCCCGAGGGGTGCCGGTCCGAGCGAGGAGCGTCCGCAGCTCCTCGCGGGTGACGACTTCCTCGGAGCCACGCACGACCGTCAGGAGTCGGTCCTCCGGGGCCACAAACCACCGAACCTACCCAAACAGGATAAAGGTTTCAATTCGCGCGCACGAAGGGTTGCGGAAATCCGACAATGGCCTTAAGTCGGGGAGCGGGCATCCTACCCCGGGGAACTGGTATGTGGGGGTTTGTGAGCCTGCTCGACCTTGGTTCGGTGACCGCGCTCCAGGGCGCCGATTTCGTCGGCGCGGCCGTCGGCGCGTTCGTCTTCGTTATCATCGTCCTCATCCTTCTTTTCGCCAGCCTCAAGGTCGTCAAGGAGTACGAACGGATCGTGAACTTCCGCCTTGGGAAGGCCCAGGCGGAGAAGGGCCCCGGGATCGTCGTCGTCATTCCGGGGATCGACAAGCCCGTCCGCGTGGACCTGCGGGAACGATACCTGCAGATCCCGCACCAGACGTGCATCACGAAAGACAACGCCCCGGTGGACGTCGACTTCTTCGTGTACTTCAAGGTCGCGAGCGCCGCGGACTCCGTCATCCGGGTGAACAACTTCGAGGGAGCCGCGATGGGGATCGCCACGACGACGCTCCGCGCCGTGATCGGCGACATCATCCTCGACGAGGTGCTTTCGAAGCCGAGCGGAGCCGGCGGGCCGTCGTCATCGAAGCCGACGGGAGGAAGACCGCCACGGTCACCATCGCGGAAGGGGACAAGCAGTCCGCGGTCCTCCGCGCGGAAGGCGCACGACAAGCCGCGATCCTGAACGCGGAAGGCTACGCGCAAGCCCTTTCGACGATCTTCGGAGCCGCGAAAGGGATCGACGAGAAGACCCTGATGCTCCAGTACCTCGACGCCCTCCGGGCGCTCGGCGCCAGCCCGGCCACGAAGTTCATCCTGCCGCTCGAGTTCACGGAGCTCATCCGGCCGTTCCGGGGCGTGCTCGCTTCGGCGGAGGGAGCTGCGAGAGGGGATGACAAGTAAAAGTCCGGATGCGCCGATATCGAGTCTCCTCGATCGGCTGGCCTTCGCGTTTCAGCAGACGACGACGAAGGTCATCACGCAACGCTACTTCTCCGGCGAGACGCTGATCGGCAAGACGGGGCGAGCCCTCGTCCCGATGAAGGCCACCGGCAAGGGCGTCGTGCACGTCGAGCACGAGTCGTGGAGTGCGGTTGCGGAGGACGACATCGCCCGGGGAGAATCCGTCATCGTGACGGCGGTCGATCCGGACAACGTCACCCTGAAAGTTCGCAAGCACCAGGCCTGAACGAAGAGCCTATGGCGACGGCGGGGTGGCGGAGGGCTCGTTCGATTTCGGCGGCCCCGGCTCTCCCGGCGAGTCGACCGTGACCTGGACCTTGCCGTCTACGTAGGCGGTGACGCGGATTAGGGAGCCTTTTGGGATGAACCGGTCCGACTGCGCGGTCCAGTCCTCGGCTCCGACGTTCGCCACGCCGTCCTTGCCGGGAACGAGGTCCGTCGTCGCTCGACCCGTCATATTGACGATGCGACCGGGATCGATGAGCTTCGGCTGGGCCATGAGGGCGCGTCGGATCCGCGTGAGGTAGAGGAACGCGACCACGAGGGCCGCCCCGGTGCCGCCCAGGATCACGTACTGCTCTACGCCGTACGGAGAGGGGGAGTACCGGACGTTGTAGGCGAGCAGGTACGTGCCGGCGACTCCGAGGCCGATGCCCGTGACGGCGAAGAGGCCGTGGCCTGCCTTCACCTCGAGGATGACCAGCGCGGCCGCGATGATCAACATCAGAATTCCGACGATCGATGCACCGATGACCTGCGCGCCCAGGAAGCCGAGCGCGATGAAGATGACCGCGACGACGCTCAGGAACAGCGTCCGGTGGAAGAGGTCCAGGACGAGGGCGATGATCCCGACGAGGATGAAGAGCCCGTCGACGGTCGGGTCGCTGAGGAAGCTGAGGAACTGATCGTACAACGGTTCGTTGAAAGTCGTCAGAGGGACGCCGGTCAGACCGACTTGCGCGAGAAATGATTCGAACGTCTCCGCCATCCCGCTGACGAGACCGATCGCGGCGGCTTCGGACGCAGGGTATGCCACGTTGTTCTGCGCCATGGCTGCCGCCGCCGTCACGTTGTATCCGTTCTTCTGTGCGAGGGAACTGATGTATGCGATCATGGCGTTCTGCACGTGCTGCACTTCGCTCGGATCTCCGCCGACGATGTACGGCGTCGAGGGGCCGATGATCGAGCCGCTCCCCATGTAGGTCGCGTTCGTCGCGAGGGCGATGTAGCTCCCGGCGGAGGCGGCGAGCGCGACCGGCGGGACGTACGTATAGACGGCAAGGCCGGCGTCCTGCACCGTCTGAATCGATCCGACGATTTGGATCATGTTCGCGAGCAGACCGCCCGGCGTATTCATGACGAGGATCAGATCCGCCCGGTCATCGATTGCGAGCTGCGCGGCGTGCTGCACGTAGTCCGCGGAGCCCGCGTCCACCGGAACGTTGAAATTCACGACGATCGCGCCCGCGGGCGCGGCAAGCACCCGGGGCGATGCGGCGGCCACCGAGGCAGGGGACAAGACAACCGCGAGGACGCAGGCAAGGAACAGGGCTTCGACCAGCGGCCTCGCACGCCGACGCATGGCCATGCTAGGCCTTGTTGCGTAGAAAACGGTTTGGATGGATTCCCCGCGGCCCGAGCCGCTTCGGACCGGCTAGTGGCCCTGTACCCTCTCCTTGACGCGGCGCGCAACCGATTCCGTCGTCTCCGCCGCCTTCGTGACGGCCGGCTTGACGGCCGCGATCGTCTTGTCCGCGACTTCCTTGGCGACCTTTGCGGTTGTCTCCGCCGCGGGTCGGACGGCGTTCGCGACGTCCCTCGCCGCCCGGGCCGTCTTGTCGGCGAGCGGCTTGACCGTCCTGGCGACTTCCTCGATCGACGGCCGGACGGCGCTCACGGCCTTGTCGAATGTGGGTTGGAGCTCTTTCGCCGCCCGATCCATCGCCGCGCCAACCGTGTCGACGGCCTTCTTGGCGGCTCTCTCGGCGTCTCGCAGAAGCCGGTCGATTTCGTTCCGCGGCGCGCCGCAGGCCGGGCAGAAAGCGGCTCCCTCGGGCAGATTGGCCGCGCACTTTGGGCAGTTCATTCGATCCCCGGCGTCTCTAGCGGGTCATCCCTCATCTGCGTTTCGGTCGCGCTTCCACGAGTTTGGCGGGTAACCTCCACTTCTGCGGCAGAGTGCACGATTCCCGGGGCGTACGACTTCACGATGCGCGTTCTGATCGACCGCACGTCCATCCAGTTTGCACGGGCCGCGGCCGCGAGTCGGCGCGTCAACGCATCGGGATACTGTTCCTTCGCGCTGAGCTCATGGTAGACGATCGTCCCGCGACCCCGGAGCGCCCGGAACGCGACGTCGAGGTACTCGCGCGCGTCGAAGTGGCCCATGAGCACCCAGTCCGCGACGCCGTGCGGAGCCGTCCGGCGGCAATCGCCGAGGAGCGGGATCACGCCGTCCGCGCGGTTGAGCCGGACGTTCTCGATGAGGTATCGGAAGCTGAGCGGGTTCCGTTCGCAGGCGTAGATGGCGGACGGCCTCGATCGGATCGCGATCGGGAGGGTGAAGTACCCGATCCCGGCGAACAGATCGACGACGACCTCGCCGCGGTGGACGTGCGCGGAGATCCGGGTCCGCTCTCGGATGTTCCCGGAGGAAAACATCACTTGCGCGACGTCGAGACGGTATCGCACGCCCGCCTCGGAGTGGACCGTCTCCGTTCCGTCTCCCCACAACACCCGGATGTCGGGCGTCCTCAGCGACCCATGGATGCCCGATCGGTCCTCGACGACCGTCCGTGCGCGCAACGCGCGCCCGAAGGCCTCGGCGATCATCGAGGCGTGGGCCTGTCCTTCGGGAGGCACCCGAATGACGACGACATCCCCGATCCGCTCCCATTTCGTCGGCGCAATCCCGGACGGGATACCCAGGGCCGCGAGTTCCGCCATCAGCCGCGCTTTCGGGTCGCGAGGACGGACCCGCGGAGCCAGCCGGGCATCCTGGACGATGCGAGCGCCATACCGCGAGAGGTCGACCTCCGGTTCCGTACGGAGCGGGATGAGCACCGAACCGCCGCGTTTCGAAATCCGTCGGCCCGGATCGACGAGGTCGCCCGACGAAAGTTCGCGCAGCACCGCCGCGGCATTACGCTGCGGCACCTCGACCGCGTTCGTCCCGTCCACCGTCGTCCGTCTCCCGGTTTGCCTTTCTCCGCGATACAATCCGCGATATCTATATGAGGAGCGACCCGCTTCGGCGCGCATCATGCGGGCCCCGGCCTTGGCCCTCGCCGCCCTGATCGTGGCCTCGCTCCTCGTCCCGTCGGCTTCGGCCGAGGATTTCGGCGACGTTTCCAAGGTCAACAAACTCGTCCGGATCCAAGACACCCCGGAACTCGCTCCGGGAGACAGCGGGCGGCTCGACTTCTACTTCAACTCGACGTACACGGATCCAACGTCGACGATCTACGACGTGAGGCTGAACGCGAGCATCTACCGCTACGCGACGATCGATGAGAGCGTCGCGGTGGACGCCAGTTGGCCGTACGCGTACCCGCAGATTGCGGGGAGCACGTCACCGGGCCGCAGAGAATGGGTTTGGACCGCTTCGACGGTCGCCAGCCGAGAATCGCATGCGCTGAACTTCACCATCGTCACCGCGGCCAGCTCGGACGACATGCCCCACGGCTCGATCTTTTCGCAGTCGAGCTACTTCGTCCGGTTCTGGCTCGAATTTAACGCGACGGTGGGGGCGAACCTGACCCGATTGCGGATGGTGTCGTTCGGGTTCTTCACGCCGGCGCAGTGGGACGCCGCGGCGGTGCCGCCCCTGGATCCGTGCAATCCTCCAGACTGTCGTGGCCATGTCAACCTGACCATGCTGGCCGGGTTCCTCGGAGTGAACCGGATCGACGGCATCATCCCCGATACCGCATTCGGGGTGAAGGATCCGATTCCCCGATGGCCGTTCTACCTGCTGATCGTCCTCGCGGCGTTCTTCCTCGTGCTGGCGTTCCTCTTCTGGGTCGAGGAGAACCCGGGGGCGTATCCCCGGATCGAGACGTGGTGGGCGCGGACCCGCGGGCGGCTCGCGCGGACGACCGCGCCGCTCCGTCGGAAGCGGCCTCCGAAGACGTGAAGCGAAAAGGTTTATGGTCGGCCCCTCTTTGCTCGCGACGTGGCCGAGGTCCCCTTCCCCCGGAGCGTGGCGTTCTGGTTCTACGCGCTCACGTTCCTCGGCGGCATCATCTTCTATTTCATCTGGGGCCTCTCGTACGGATCGTGGAATCTGCTCCGGCCCGAGTGGGTCGGCGCGTACGCCGTCACGGTGGTGCTGGTGGGTTTCGGCATCGTCGGGATGCTCCTGTACCGCGAGACCCCCGCCCCGCCGCCTCCCGGTACGGACCGAGATTCCTGAAATTGAGATTCAAATAATCGGCCTTACGGCGGCGGCAACGCTATGGTCGCGAGGTTCCCCGCGGTCACGGCAGGCGTTGTTGCGCGGGCCTAGTACGCCTTCGCCACGTACACGACTTGCTTCGTCGGCTTGCCGCAGACGATGCACACGCCCTTGAATTCCTCGGGGTAGAAGGGCGTGCCGAGGACGCTCATGCCGGTCTGGTCGGCGATCGTCTTGCCGCACGCCTCGCTGCCGCACCACCCCATCCGATTGAAGCCGTCCTTCGCCTCGTTGAGCGAGGTGATCGTGAAGGTGTTCTGCCGGATCATCTTCTCTGCGCGATCCCACATCGCGATTTGCATCAGCTCGAGCACGGACCGCAGGCGGTCTCCCAGCGCGTCCCGCGGCAGCTCCCTCTTGTCGCCCGTGTCGCGGCGGACGACGGTGGCCATGCTCTTCTCGATCTCCCGCGGGCCGAGTTCCACGCGGAGCGGCACGCCGCGCGCCTCCCAGTAGTAGTACTTCTCCCCCGGACGTATGTCTCGATCGTCGAGCTTCACCCGCATCCGCTCCCGGAGTTCGAGGAAGAGCCGCTGCGCCTCGAGGAGCATCTGCTCTTGCCGGCCCTTCTCGAGCACGGGCACAATGACGGCCTGGATCGGGGCGGCGGCGGGCGGCAGCACGAGTCCCTTCTCGTCCCCGTGGATCGCGAGCAACGCCCCGAGGATGCGCTCGCTCATCCCGTCCGTCGTCTGGTGGACGAACTGGTGTTCGCCGCCCTCGGCCTCGTACGTGACCTCGTACACCTTGGCGAAGTTGTCGCGGTACTGGTGGAACGTCGCGAGCTGGAGCGACCGCCCCGCGGGCAAGAGGGTGTCGGACCCGAGGCTGTAGTGCGCCCCGGGGAACTTGTCCCAGTCCGGACGCTTCGAGACGATGTACGGCAGCGCGAGGAGACGCATGAGACGTTCGTTGATTTGCAGATCCTCCCGGATCTGTTGCTCGGCGTCCTCGAACGTCGCGTGGGCCGTGTGCGCCTCGAAGAAATGGATCTCCCGGACGCGCATGAACGTCCGGGTCATCTTCGTCTCGAAGCGGAAGACGGGCACGATCTGGTACACTTTCAGCGGCAGGTCCGCGTGACTCCGGATCCAGAGCTTGAACATCGGATACATCGCCGTCTCCGACGTCGGTCGAAGGAGGAGCTTCACGTCAAGCTCGTTGAACCCTCCGCGGGTGACCCAGAACACGTCGCCCTCGAAGCCCTTGACGTGTTCCGCCTCCTTCTGAAACTCCGTCTCCGGGATCAGCACGGGGAAGTTCACCTCGCCGTGGCCGGTCGAGTCGAACTCCTCCCGCATCGCCTGATCGATCAGCTTCATGATCGACCAGCCGTAGGGCCGCCAGACATTCATCCCCTTGATCGGATAGCGCTTGTCGCTCAGCTCCGCGCCCTCGACGAGCCCGTTGTACCACTCGCTGAATTCCTCGTCCTTCCTCATGGAACGCGCCCCCAACGGAGGTGGGCGATAATACGCTTACGGTGAGGGTTTTCCTTCAGTGAATGAGTAGCCGCAGAAGAAGCACGCGACGTCCTCCGCCTTCACGATTGTGTGGCAGCGGGGGCAGGCTTTCGTCGACGCGGTTGCGGCGGGGGCCGCGGGCGGGACGGTCGCCGGCCCCAGAGGCGACGGTTGGGGCGGACCCGCGGGCGGCGGTCTGGCGGTCGCCTCTTGTTCCTTCTTCCGCGCGCGGAGGAGGCCGTACACGAGGAACGCGAACAGCACGGCGGCGATCAGGACCGCGATGAGGATCGCGAACGGGGTCTGGCGCGTCAGATTGAACGTCCGGCTCGCGGACGCCTTCGCTCCGAACGGATCGACGACGTCCACGTGGACGACCACCCCGTCCACCGCGATGTCCGGCGCGGTCCAGACGACGGACGTCGCTCCGGCCGCCGCGAGGAGCGGCGTCGTGACGTTGCCGATCGTCACGTTCGCCCAGACGAGGAGGTCGGCGTTCATGAAGATGTCGTCCGACATCGTCCACGCGAACGTCACGGCCGACGCCGCCTGGAACGTCTGCCCGTCCGTGGGCGACTGGATCGTGAGGGTCGGCGGCTGGTTCGCCGGCAGGCCCGGCTCGATCCCGAGGGAGAAGTCTTGCGGCGAATTCGAGTCCGTGCAGGCCGCGTCCCGCTCGAGGATCCGACCGACCGTGGGGGCGGGGGCGTCGCCGAGGATCGTGTTCCCGGGCTCCCACGTCAGCGTGCCGCCGCTCGTCCTGTTGAACTCGACCCGATCCACGACGATGTCGCCGCCGCCGGCGGTCGCCCCCGCGCCGCCGGGGTTGCGGTACACGAGCTTCAGAGCGTCGCCGGTCGGGATCAGGCTGAGCGGCAAGGACAGGTTCACGCGGAGCGGAGATTGCGCCGGAATCGTTCCCGTGAGCGAGAGGGACGGCCCGTGGTAGGTCCCTGGCCGGTCCACCTCGAGATAGTAGTCCGCGAGCGACACCACACCCGCGGTCGGGTTGCACAAGAAGACGTACTGGCTTCCGCCGCGGGCGGGCCGCGCCACGATGCCCTGAAGCTTCAGGGGCTCGGGGGTCGACGCGGCGGAGCCAACGTGGACGTCCATCGTGAGGACGGATCCGGGGGACCACGCGGACGTCTCGAGGAGGACGTCGGTGGCGGTCGAGAAGTCGCCCGCGGCATAGATGACGGTATCTCCGAGGTTCGCGCCTTCTTGGATCGACGTCGTCTCGGAAGCGCCGCCGCTCGTGACCGTGTTGCCCGTCGTCAGGATGGCGAACGAGCCCTGCGCGTCCGAGACGCTCGGGCCGTTCGAATAGTCGACGCCGTCGACGAACGTCCGGATGGGAGTGCCGAGCGGTAGCGGCGCGCCGCTCCGATCCAACGCGTGGCCGTCGGTCCGCATGGGGATCGGCGGCGGAGCGGCGGTGGGCACCGCGAGAAAAATCGCCAATGCGAGGACCGCGAGGAGGACGAGGCACCCCTTCGTGTTCGCGTGCCCCGTCGTGTCGCCACCTCGTTCGAAGGCGTCGCGTCGTGCCACGTTGTTCTCTTTACTTATACGTTTCCAACCGTGGGCGCGGCTCCACCGAGCCGAGAAAGGTTTTAAGGAATCGTCGGCTTCGTCGCGTTCTCTGGAGCCGAAGATGGTCGAGGTCGTCGAGTGCGTGCCGAACTTTTCCGAAGGGCGCCGCAAGGACATCGTCGACGCGATCGGGTCCGCGATCGCCTCCGTCGCGGGAGCGCGGATCCTCGACGTCCAGATGGACGCGGATCATAACCGCTCCGTGATCACGTTCGTCGGCGACCGCGGGGCGGCGTCCGAAGCGGCCTTTCGAGCCGCATCCGCCGCGGTCGAGCGGATTGACATGAACGTGCATCGCGGCGAGCATCCTCGGGTCGGCGCTCTCGACGTCCTTCCGTTCGTCCCGATCGCGGGCGTGACAATGGAGGACTGCGTCGCCCTCGCACGGTCCGTTGGCAAACGGATCGCGGACGAGCTCCACCTCCCGGTCTATCTGTACGAGGCCGCCGCGAGCCGGCCGGATCGGCGCGCCCTCCCGGACTTACGGCGAGGCGAATACGAAGGCCTGAAGGCGGAGATCGAGACGAACCCGGACCGGAAGCCGGACTTCGGCCCCGCGCGACTCCACCCGACCGCCGGCGCGTGCATCGTCGGGGCCCGGCCGGTCCTGATCGCGTGGAATGTGAACCTGCGGACGGCCGACGTCGGGGTCGCCAAACGCATCGCGAGGGCGATCCGAGAGAGCGACGGTGGACTCCCCGCGGTCCGCGCGAAAGGCTTCGCGCTCTCCGAACGGGGCCTCGTGCAAGTCTCGATGAACATGGTCGACTACCGGCGGACGTCGCTCGCCCAGGCGTTCGAGGCGATTCGAGCGCTCGCGGAGAAGGAAGGCGTGGAGATCGCGGAGAGCGAGGTCGTCGGACTCGTCCCGCTCGATGCGCTCGTCGCCGGCGCGACCCAATACTTCAAGCTCGCACGATTCCATCGAGACCAGATCCTGGAGACGCGGCTGTGGGAGTGAAGGACCAGACCGTGGAGGAGTTCCTCGCGTCGGTCGCGGTCGCGACGCCGACGCCCGGTGGCGGGAGCGCGTCCGCCCTGGCCGGCGCGCTGTCCGTCGCGTTGAGTCGCATGGTGGCGGGCCTCGCCCGGGGCAAGAAGGGGTACGAGGAAGCCGACTCGGAGCTCGCCCAGATCGAATCGAAGGCCCGTGCGACGCAGGCGAGCCTCGAGGCGCTCGTCGATGAGGACGCGCGCGCGTACGAGGCGGTCCTTGCGGCGATTCGGATGGCGAAGGCGACGCCCACGGAACGGGCTGCGCGGGTCGAGGCGATGCAGTCGGCCTACCGGAAGGCGACCGAGACGCCGCTCGAGACGATGCGGCGCTGCATCGAGGCCCTCGAGCTCGCGGAAGCCGCGGTGAAGAAGGGAAACCGCGGCGCGACGACGGATGCGGGCGTCGCGATCCTCCTCGCCGAAGCCGCGATCCGCGGTTCGAGCCTCAACTGTTACGTGAACCTGGCGGCGATCAAGGACGAAGCGTTCCGGGATCGGGTCGAGGAAGAAGCGGACCGGCTGCTAAAGCGCGCCGACGCGATCGGGCACGAGGCGATGGCCGTCGTGTCTTCGCGGCTCTGATCCGCGGGCGCTCATTGCAGCCGGAAGAACGCGGTCAGGTGGACGCTCGTGCAGCCTTGCGCCGGCGATGCGCACGCCGTCAACGCCGACATCTCAATGCGGTACTGCCCCGGCTCCACCGGCGCAAGGTCGGGTCGGTCCCCCGTTGTCTGGCTGACCCAGCTCCAGTTCCGCGTCTCGCCGGGGGCCACAGCCACGATCACCGCAAGGCAGACGTGCGCCTCGACCGGGTGCCAGCTGCCGTCGATCTCGCGGGAGATCTGCCACGGAGCCGTGCACGCGAGGTACACCGGTTCCTTCAATCCGTTGCGCAGAGAGAAGCGGATCACGTCGCCGACGTGGTACGTCGCCCGGTCGACCTGCAATGTAACGGCCGGCAGGACGTACGTCGCCACGACGACCGTGGCCAGGACGATGGCGAAGGGCACGATGAGGATCGCGATCAGCCGGCGGTTGGTGAACGCCATGGACGGCTCCCCATCGTCGCCTCGCCCCAAAGTATCTTGCGATATCGGTAGGACGGAGCCGAGCCCCGATGTGCGGGAAAAGGCTTTACTCCCCGCCGAACGTACGGTCCGTCGGCATGGAGCGGATCAAGGCCGCGCGCGGTCCCGGTCTGCGGTGCCGAGGCTGGCGGCAGGAGGCGATCCTGCGCATGCTCGAGAACAACCTCGAGAACGCGGAGAAGCCGGACCAGCTCATCATCTACGGCGGCACGGGGAAGGCCGCGCGGAACTGGGAGGCGTTCCACCGCATCGTCGAGACGCTCAAGAGCCTGCGGGACGACGAGACGCTCGTCGTGCAGAGCGGCAAGCCCGTGGCGGTCTTTCGGACGCATCGGGACGCGCCGCGGGTCCTCATCGCGAACGCGAACCTCGTGCCGAAGTGGTCCAACTGGGAGACGTTCTACGAGCTCGAGCGGCTCGGCCTCACGATGTACGGACAGATGACGGCCGGCGGATGGTCGTACATCGGCTCGCAAGGGATCGTCCAGGGGACGTACGAGACGTTCGCGGCGTGCGCACGGAGGCACTTCGGCGGCTCCCTGAAGGGCCGGCTCGTCCTGACGGGCGGCATGGGCGGCATGGGCGGCGCGCAGCCCCTCGCGATCAAGATGAACGAGGGCGTGTGCCTCGACGTCGACGTCGATGAAGCTCGGATCAAACGACGGGTCGCGAACAAGTACTGCGATCGGATCGTGTACCATCTCGACGAGGCCCTGAACATGGCGCTGGAGGCGAAGGCGAGCGGCACTCCGCTGTCCATCGGACTCGTCGGGAATTGCGCGGACGTTCATCCGGAGTTCGTGAAGCGCGGCATCAAGCCCGACGTCGTCACGGACCAGACGAGCGCGCACGATCCGCTGGGCGGTTACATTCCGGGCGGTCTGACCGTCACAGAGGCGGCGGAGCTCCGGGCCTCGAATCCGGACGAATATGTGCGGCGGTCGCGGGAATCGATCGCGATCCACGTGCGGGCGATGCTGGCGTTCCTCCGGAGCGGGAGCGTGGTGTTCGACTACGGGAACAACATCCGGGGGCAGGCGAAGGAGGCGGGCGTCGAGGACGCCTTCGCATTCCAAGGGTTCGTGCCCCTGTTCATCCGTCCGCTCTTCGCGGAGGGCCGAGGTCCGTTCCGATGGGTCGCGGTCACGGGCAACGCGGACGACATCGTCAAGACGGACAGCGTCGTCTTGCGGGAGTTTCCGGAGGACGAGACGCTCGCCCGGTGGATCCGCCTCGCGGAGAAGTACCTCCCTTGGGAAGGTCTCCCGGCCCGCGTCTGCTGGCTCGGATACGGAGAGCGCGCGCGCTTCGGGAAGGTGATCAACCGGATGGTGGCATCGGGCGAGCTGAGCGGGCCGATCGTCATCACGCGCGACCACCTGGACGCCGGGTCGGTCGCCTCCCCGTACCGGGAGACGGAAGGCATGAGGGACAAATCCGACCCGATCGCCGACTGGCCGATCCTGAACGCGCTCCTGAACACGGCCGCGGGCGCCGACCTCGTCGCGGTGCACAACGGCGGGGGCGTCGGCATCGGCTACTCGACCCACGCCGGTGCGCTGGTCGTCTGCGACGGCACGGAGGACGCCGAGCGGCGGATCGAGCGGGTCCTCACGACGGACCCGGGAATGGGCGTCGTGCGCCACGCGGACGCGGGGTACGAGGACGCGATCCGGTTCGCGAAGGACCACGACATTCGCATGCCGTCGCTCGAGTGATCTCGATGCCGCGGGGCGGCCATCCCCGGGTGGCGGTGGACGGCATCGTCCTCCACGATGGCAAGCTCGTCGTCGTCCGCCGTCGGAACGATCCGTTCCGTGGGATGCCCGCGCTGCCCGGCGGCTTCGTGGAACTCGGAGAAAGGGTCGAAGACGCGGCGGTGCGAGAGGTCCGTGAAGAGACCGGCCTCGGAACGCGAGTCTTGCGGCTCGTCGGCGTGTTCTCGGAGCCGTCCCGGGACCCGAGGGGCTACGTCGTCTCGATCGCGTATGCGCTCGAGGAGATCGGCGGTGTCTTGAAGGCGGGGAGCGATGCGGCCGATGTGATGCTCATCAATCCGGACGATCTTCCGAGGATGGCCTTCGACCACGGTGAGATTATTCGGCGATGGAAAGGCGACTAGAGCTCCGCCCGAGGCCCGGCCCAAGTCTGTTTCGCGGTCCCCGGCAACCATCCGAGGACCACGAGGGCCACAGAGGCCGCCAGGAGGATTTCGATGCCTTCTGCGGTCACCACCGCGCCGGGCTGCGTCTGAGCCGCGATCGCGAAAGCAAGGACTCTGCCCACGAACCCCGCGACGCCGGCGATCAAACCGGCGCGCGATCCCGCGGCGACGCTCACCCACACCACCCAGGCGGCGACGACGATGAGGAAGATGATCGAGAGGCCGTAGGGGAAGATCCGTTCGTTCCCGGAAACCAGCACGGGGATGGAAGGGACGGCCAACACGAAGGCGATCATCGCGAACAACGCGCGATACACGCGACTGTATCCGTAGATGGCCCGATAGTGGCGGCCCACTTCTCGCGGCGAACCGAGTCCGGAGAACGCGGCGGTCGGATTGCCGCCGTTCGCCGCCATGGATTCCGCGACGTGGCTCCGGAGCTCGCGCAAGATGTCATCCCGCACCGCAGGCTCCATGCCGGACATCGCGCGACGCACCTGGCTCAGGTAGTCCTCCTGCGGCGTCATCGGGCGTCCTCCAGGACCGCTGCGGCGCCCGCCGTCATGGCGTCCCAGATCCCGAGGGCTTCCGTGAGCGCGACCCGGCCGCGGTCCGTGAGTCGGTAGTACTTCCTCGGCACGCCCGTCTCCGGTTCTTGCCATCGGCTCTCGACAAATCCCCGCTCTTCCAGGCGCCGCAGGGCCGGATACAACGTCCCTTCCTTCAGATCGAAGAACCCGTTCGACTTGTCCTTGAGTTCGTGCAGGATCTGAAATCCGTACTTTTCCTGGCTCGAGAGCAGGGCGAGGAGGCAGAGCTGGATCGAGCCCTTCTTCAGTTCGGCCGTCCACTCCGGCGAGACTTCGGGCATCCGCGGCGCCTCGTATCCGTGCCTCGCTATTTCGGCTTTCGTGACCCGATTGCGTCGGCGAGGGCTGATTCGTCATCGGCGTCCATCCCTCCGAAGACTTCGATCATCGCGCTGGGATTCGAGAGAAAAAGGGGGAGGGGAGGCGCTACGTTTGGCGCCTCGCCTTCACTCGCAGGTACAGGGCGGGACCCATGGCGATGGCGACAACCGCCAGCTGCGCCGCGAGGATCGTCAGGGGAGTCAGGTTTACTGCGGACGGCAGATCGACGAGCGCCTCCGTCGAGAGGACGGGGTCATGCTCGATTGTCTGGCCCTGCGGATACACGAATGCACCCCGGAGCCAGAAGCCCACGAAGTACGCGCCCCCGTGCTCCAAGAAAAGCCTCCCGCCGCCCTGGAGGTTGAACGTCATCGTCGACGGCCGCCCGTCTACCGTGACGCTCGTCGCCCACTCGAACCGGCCGATCCGCGTGTAGTTGTCGTCGAAGTACACGCTGTCGCGCGTGTAGAGGCGGGGCCGGGTCTGCAGCGTGTCGTTCAGGGTGCGCGCATCGCCGACGGTGCTGTTCCCGTCGTCGGCGCGTTCACGAAGGAGCGCGTGGATGAAGTCCGCCGTCCGTTCGGGGATGTAGTTCCCGATGATCAGGTGGGTCTCGAGCGCAAGCCGGCTGTCCGGGTACGCGAAGTCCCAGCCTTCGATCAGGTGGTCGTACTTCGCGCCCATCGCAACGGTCGGGCCCGTGACGTTCCTGTAGCCGAGGAAGTCGACGTCTGTGATGTCGTAGCGGTTGCCATCGTCCACGGTCACCTTGAACCACGGGATCTGGGCGCTCTTGTCGCGCGTGTCCACGGTCAGGTGGAACGTGAACGCGACGTAGTTGAGCATCCCGTCTCCGAGGCTCGTGTTGTCGAGCACCCGCGTGTACGGCAGGTCGGGCGCACCGACAGTGAAGTTGACGTAGGTCACGTCATCGACCGTCTCGTTCGTCAGGCCGCTCAGCGTCCACGCCGTCACGAGGCTGCGCGCTTTGATCGGGACATTCTGCGTGAGTGGGATCCCGAGGGTGTCGACGCTCATCAGGTCGAATCCGTCGCTCGCGTTCACGGTGCGGAACTCGATGAAGCGGTTCAGGCTCTGCGCCAGGACCGTGTACACCGGCACGCCGCGCGTCGCGATGTAGTTGCCCTGTTCATCTACGATCTCTGCTCCGCCCAGGAACCGCTTGTACTCCGCGAAGATCACGACGTCGTTCACATGAGCGGTCGTTCCGTACCGTACGCCGAAGACCGCGTCCCCGGCTTTCACACCGACGAGATCGCCGCCGCCGAACCGGTCCGTCGAGATGGGACCGATTACGACCGGCGTGAGGTCGCGCGGTGGGGCCGCCGCGCTCGCCGATCCCATGAAGCCAAGGGGGACCGCGAGCAGGGCCGCCACGACCAATGCCACCACCAACGTGCGCATGCGTTCACCTTCCCCGTGAGACGATATATCGCCACACTATGGACATAGTGTCGCTATGATTGTATCTGTACTTAAATCCAGCGAAGCGGTTCTCCGGTCAAGCCCATATAGTTCGGCACGGATGCACGAAAACGGTGTCTCGGCTCATCTTGCTCGACGCGAACGCCCTCCTGATGCCTTTCCAGTTCCAGGTCCACCTCGACGCGGAGCTGCGCCGAGTCGTGGGCGATGTCGAGGTCGCGGTCCCGACGCCCGTGCTGGCGGAGCTGGCCGTCCTCGCCGAGTCCGATCGGGACGCCCGGTCCGCGCTGCGTCTCGCAGGAAAGTACCGCCGGATGGAAGGCCACGGGTCCGCGGACGACGCGCTCCTCGACCTCGCGACGACGCATCGCGCCGTCGTCGTGACGAACGACCAACCGCTCCTCGAACGACTCCGGGCGGCGGGCGTCCCGCGCGTCTTCTTGCGATCCCGCAATCACCTCGTCGCGGAAGGCCTGTGACCTGAGAAAGGCATAAGTCCGGGACGGCCTGTCCCGCGCCGCTGAAGCCGTACCACGTCGAGACGCTCAAGGCGATCGCCCTCACGGGCGGGCTCAAGGACTACGTCAACTTATCGTCGCGCGACCTGGGCAAGCTCGTCGGGGTGAGCCAGCAGAGCGCGTCCCAGCGGATCCTCGAGCTGATCCGCGACGGCCTCGTGGCACGCGACTTGGCGACACGCCGGCAGCGGATCCGCTTGACGCCGAAAGGCGCCGACGTCCTGCGCAAGGAGTACGCGGACTACCAACGCGTGTTCGAGATCAAGGAGACGTTGACGATCGCCGGGAGCGTGGCGAGCGGCCTCGGGGAGGGCGCGTTCTACATGAGACAGAAGGGCTACAAAGACCAGTTCCGCAAGAAGCTCTGGTTCGAGCCGTACGAGGGGACGCTGAACCTCAAGGTCGGAGGCCCGGACCTCGCGAAGCTGCGGATCCTCGAGGAGAACCCGGGGATCGAGATCTCGGGGTTCGAGGCCGCCGGCCGGACGTTCGGGGGCGCGAAATGTTTCCTCGCCACGATGGGCCACGTCGATTGCGCGGTCATCATGCCGATCCGGACGCACCACACGGACGTCCTCGAAGTGATCTCGAAGCACTATCTCCGAAGCGCCGCCGGCCTCAAGGACGGGGACGTGGTGGAGCTCACGGTGACGCTCTAGGGGTTCGCGGCGGAAAACCGCGATGTTTATGGACTCGCATGGACAATAACTCGGACCGTGCGAGCGGCGGCCCGGGTGATCGCGGTGATTGTGTCGATCGTCGCGACGCTTATCGTCACATCGGCGCTGCCCGATTGGGTCTCGCCGGAGGCGCGGGACGGTCCGGCGGTGGCCGTCGGACCCCGGCTCTCCCTGAGCGTCATGACTGACAAGGTCTTGTTGAGCGCAAACGATTCACTCGGCATCACGGTGACGGTTCGCAACAGTGGGCAGGTGCGGACGTTGCTTCCGTTCCCCACGTCGTGCCATGCCTCCTTTACGGTCTCCGGCGAGGACGGTTCCGTCGTGTACAATCAATCGTTGCATGACGCGTGCTTGCCGCTTGCGTCCCGACTTGCGCTCGGCCCTGGGGAGGCCACGAGCTTCGAATTCGTCTGGGACCAGGCCCGGGACGACGGTCGCGCGGTCCTCGGCGGCCGATCGTACCGCATCGACGCGGCACTCCTAACTTCCGATGCGTCGTCCCGGCTCTCGGCCGAAACCACGGTGGCCATCGAGCCGGGCGCGGGAACGATCACCTTCTCGTTCGAGGCGCGAACCGATCGCGACAGGTACGCGCCGGGAGACCTCGCGAACGTCACGGCCATCCTCACGAACACCGGGACAGCGACCGCCCACATCATCGTTCCGGATAGCTGCGACTTCGGGTTCTACGTCCTCGACCGATACGGCTCGGTCGTCTACTCGGACCCGTACGATGAGACATATGGTTGTGAGATGGTCATCTCGTCATTCACCCTCGCGCCTGGCGCCTCGAAGGTGGAGCGATTCGTTTGGGACCTCCGTACATCGAATGGAGCGGTTCTCGCCCCCGGCTGGTATGCCGTCTACCCCGCGCTTGTCCACGCAGAGGTCAATCCCGACGACATCACCGACTTCGGAATCGCGTTCTTCTACATGTCCCCTTGAAGGAACGACTCGTCGTCCGACCTCCCGCGGTCACTTCACGGCGTCCGGATCGGGCGCGACGTTACGACCTTGCGGTTAGGTCCGTCCGTCCTCGCGGGCGATTCGCCGACGGCGTGCCACCACGGTCGCGGTGGACCATGGATTCGGCGCGAAGAGCGCGCGCGGCATGATCGCGAGGCTACGCCAAGCCAGTCCGACGACCAGCAGGACGATGCCCAGCCCGAGCAGCGTGCTCACGAAGAACCCGTATGCCGTCGCCAGGATGCCGAATTGGAGGCCGGACGTGAGG
>WNGL01010274.1_pt1 | contig 21185 bp, 17 predicted proteins | sample 5400591 | NCBI WGS metagenome assembly WNGL01 (sample SAMN13153377, study PRJNA577476) | soil metagenome | isolation source: 80 cm soil or saprolite under Garry oak tree replicate 1 | place: USA:California | collected 2016-06-15 | reverse complement strand
CCCGGCTGCGGGAACCCATAGGGAAACGTCACATCCGCCGGATTATGTGCCTGCATTTCAGGCATACCATTGGCGCTATCCTGCAGATTCTTCTGCGCCATCATCAGCGCCGCCATCGGCGCCGACCCTGCCGGATGCACGTGAGCGAACACGCTCAAATCATTCCGCAGAATCACCAGATGGCCTGCCATACCCATATAGGGCTCGAGGTCCTTTACGAGTTTTCCGTCGCTGCCTTCCAAGCGGAATCGCAAAATGGCCGGCTGGTTTGCGCGCAGCGGCCCTGCATCGCCTCGAACCCAGACCATTCGCCCGCCGTGTTCCAGCGGCGCGATCATCCGATCCCCGGTGTCGGAGGAGAGGGCCAGGGCCGCAGCCTCCGAGTCATCTCCCGTCAGTGGTTTGCCCTCGATCTCCGGTAAATCCATTTCCGTCACCATCGTGTCCGGAAATCCCGACTCCCGCACCACGTCGGCAAACAGCTGATAGTGTCCCGCAGAAATGTTCGGCAGGTCTTGCACAAACGTATTCGCCTCAGTGCGTTCCGGGTGCAAATGGTAGAACGCGTCCAGTCCCGGAGTGCGCACCAGGAACAGGTGCATCACGTGGTTGTGGTCGGGAATGAGATTCACAACAAACATATCCCTGCGAGTTTCGTGCCACGACGATGGCCCCATCTGCAACACGAGCCGCCCATCTGGTTGAAGAGAGGCGGTCAGCGGCGGCGCTTTGTAAATCATCCGGTTCGCGCGGTCGCTGGCCTCGGCGTTCCACCACATATTTCCCAGGTACAGCGCCGCCGCGACCACCACGGCAGTTACCACCATGGACTTGAGCGCCCGCCGCCGGTGGCTCGCCTCCGGTTGTGCGCCTGGCGCAAGTTTCCCCTCGCGCGCCGCTGCGCCGAAAATGCCGATCATGCTCATGACCAGCAGGAGCATCAATCCCAGCAGCAGCGCTCCAATTCTTTTTTGCATGCGCATGGTCCGCCGTGCCGCTGCCGGAACCGGCACCGCCAGTTCGGCTTTTCCCTGGGCGCCGAGAACTTCCATGCGCACCTGCCACGACCCCGAGGCCATCAGCCAGAGCTGGCCGGTGAAGTATTGCGGGTCGGTCTTCGACCGCAGCATGGGGTCCGGCGGCGGCGCAAATTCCGCCCCGGGCCCCACCAGACGCAGCGGGACAATGCGCAACTCGCTCACATCGCCTTCCAGCACCCGGGCCTCAACTTCTGCCACGCCCGGAATCATTTGCGGGGTCCGCACCGTGACATACAAACGGTACGGGCCGGCGGCGCCCTCATAAAACACGTCCGGGCTGCCCACGTGCGCGAATAAGGGAATTGTCAGCAGGAAAAGAAGGGCAGATGCTCCAAGCAGTTTTCTCATGCGAGCCGTCGCGGATGCCGCGCGCTGGTTTACCTCCGCAGTTCCCGCATCCATTGGCCCCACATCAATCCAATGCGCGCCGAAACGATGGCCGCCACAAGTCCAATGCCGAGATTCAGCCAGAATATCTCCCGTGTTTTTTCATATACGCGGAACTGATGAGCGTACGGTTTGTAGAACTGCGGGGAAAGCATGTACGGATAGTAGTCCGTCCCGAAGATCCAATTCTCCGCGCGCGGCGAAACCAGAAGACTCCCCATCGGCCATTGCGCCACAATCATCCCTGCCAGGAATCCCCCGCCTACCACCGCTGCCTGAAGCCACTTCGGCCGCGCGCTGAGCCGGTTCAACAAGACGTCCATCGCCAAGGCTCCGGCAATCACCAGCAGCGGAAACCCCAGCGGCACCAGGTGTGTAATGCGCGTGTTCACCGGCCCCAGCTTCGGCTCCGCGGGCACCAGCGGCACCAGCCATTCCGCCGCCAGCCACAGCGCGGTGTACATCCCCGCCGCCATCGTGCATGCCCAGCGGTATCCCGACGCCCGCGCCAGCCCAACAAGGATCATCGGAATTCCCAGCGCAACCGTGCGGTAAAAAACCCCGCTGTGCATCAACGTATGGTCGGTGTACTCCATGATGAGCATCATGTGGATGACCAGCAGCAGGCAGCCCACGTACAAGAACGCGTAATTCAGCCGGTTGCGAAGCTCGCCCTGCGCGCGGTTCATCAGCGCGGCAATCAGGATCAGCCCGCCAAACCCCAGCACGAAAATCCCCGCACCCAGCACCATGTGCGGCGGGCTGATAATCTGCACGTCCAGCCCGAACGCGTTGTGCCACCAGTCGTCAAAGGGCGCCGAAGTCAGCATCGCAAGCCCGCCCCAGAGCGATACAAATGTTCCCAGCGGCCCGCGAAATCCCCATAGCCTCACAGAAGACTCTCGCGCGGCCCGGTTTTTCCCAAACGTTGTTGTCAGAATCAGGTAGATTGCCGACGTCACCGCCACAATGGCGCCGAAATGAATCGCTAAGTGCGCCGGGGTCCAGAAAGTGTCGCGCCCAATGGACATGTGCCAGGAAATATCCCAGTAGAGCCCCGCCGCGATCGAGGTCACGGCAATCGCCGAAGTCCAGGCATACCAGGGAATTCCACTGCTTCTCTCGGATGTTGGCGCGATGGCTTGCTCCATGCTGCCCGCAGCTTAACAAAGCCCTCTCGCCCCGGCAACCCACCGCCGAGAAGCCGCGCCCTTCGATTCCAATCGTTCCGGTCCACCGCTAGTACGAAAGTACTATCTCCCGGAACTTTGGAGCCATTTCCTAGCCACCCCGCCTTATTGCATGCTAGTCCCTACCCGGCCCGAGCAGCACAGAGTGGTGTGAGGTCTCGTCCGATGCAATTGGGACGGTACGAAATCCTGGAAACCATCGGCCAAGGGGCCAGCAGCAGTGTCTCCAAAGCACGGGACACTCTGATAGGGCGCACGGTTGCGTTGAAAATCCTTCACACCGGCTTCCACGGAAGCGAATGGCGAGACCGCTTCCTCCGCGAAGCCCATATCGTCGGCCAGCTCTCTCACCCCCGGATCGTCAATATTTACGATGCAGGAATCGACGAAGCCTCCGGAGCGCCCTTCCTGGTCATGGAATTCATCACCGGCCACACCCTCGAGCAAATCCTGGCTGAGGGCACGCCATTGCCGGATCGCCTTTTTACCTGGGGCATCGGGCTTGCGCGTGCGCTCGACTACGCGCACAGCCAAGGCGTGATTCACGGTGACGTCAAGCCCGCCAATGTTCTCATCAATGAAGACGGCCGCGTGAAGCTGACCGATTTCGGAATCGCGCGCCTGGCCACGCAGGCCACTCACAGCGGCCGGCTGATGGGCACGCCCGCCTATCTCGCTCCGGAACAGATTGAAGGACGCGGCGCCGACGCGCGCTCGGACCTGTTCTCGCTCGGCATCATTCTGTATCAACTGGCCACCGGCCACCGCCCCTTTCAGGGCGATTCGCTCCCGGCGGTCTGCGCGCAGATTCTCAAAGCCGTGCCAGCGCCGCCCAGCAGACTCAATCCGTTGCTCCCTCGCCAATTGGATGGTGCCTTGGCTCGCTGCCTGGCCAAAGATCCCGCCAGGCGCTTTGCTCGCGCCGAAGAATTGGCCGCCGAACTCGAATCCATCGCCGCCCCGGCCTCTGCAACCGTAACAACTGCCCGCCGGAAAAAATCCGCCCCGTTTTTGCGCGGATATGTGTTTGCTTCGAGCCTGGCCATTCTGGCGCTTTCGGTTTCGCTGGTGCGCGGCTACGCCCGCAATGTCCTGCGCGTTCCTCCGCCGCCGGCCGCAGTTTTCGCGGAGCCAAGACCGCCATCCGAATTCCCCTCAACTGCTGTTCCCATTCCAGCAGAAGACTTGTCCTCGAAGGAAGCGTCTCATGCGCTCCCAGCTTCCCGTAAGTCACCCGGGAAAACTCGCAGACAATCGTCGGGCCCAGCCCGGGTTTCACTTCCGATGCCTTTGCCCGTGTCCTCCGGTCCGAACACTGCGCGGGCCGCCGTGCCCGCAACAACTCCCTCATCTGAGCCAGGCTCCTCGGAAGCTTCTCGAAAGTCGGCCGCCTCCCAATTGACCGTCGCAATCGTTACGAAATCAAGCGACGACACGCTGGTGATCCTCGCGGACCGCCAGGTGTTGCTTAGTTTTCATCTCGGCGGGACGTACGGTGACGACGCCTCTCCCATCCGCCGGACCTTTGCTCTCCCTCCAGGTTCGCATCAGATCAGCGTCGCGTTGTACAAGGAAGATAAGACTCTACGCAGCCAGAAAGATGGCCTCGCGGAATTGCGCGCCGGCGAACCAAGCGTCCTCGTCATTCATGTCGGAAAGCACTCCAAGATACTGCCGCTGTTCGGATCGGGCCTCGGCGTCACGTGGCCCAGCAAGTCTGCGTCCGGCGGCGCTCAACGCGTCCCGCGCGGCTAAGCCTCTGTTGCTTCCTTCCGGCAGGTTCTAAGCACGCGATGAAGATGTCTCGCCCTTCAGCTCGGGCCTTGGTCTCATCTGTTACCCGGCTTGCTTCGAATCTCCTCCAGCTTGGTTTGCTGCTCCGGCGTTAATTTATTCTTGATCCGCACCAGCAGCGTTACCTGCTCCCTCTTGATCTCGCGCTCCACGGTGAGCACCTTTTCCAGCTGCGCCAGAACCTGTTGTTCCTCTACCTGCGGTTGTTTGATCAGCGATACCATCTTTTCCATTTCGTCTTGCAGCTTCCATTGCCAGTCGGTGAATTTCAATTGCGCCTGCCGGATCTCGTTCCGGAGGTAGCTCTTCTGCTCGTCACTGAGCCCGATCGCTTCCTGGTTCTGGATCACCAGTTCCGGGGCAAAGAAGCTCCGTCCGACCGGGTCCGGGCCGGGCTGCAGCCCTGGGGCTGGCTGCTGCCCGCGAACCAGGCCCGCCGCAAGAAACAGCAGAGCGCACGCAAAACAAATTTTCGTTTTCATTTCATTTCTCCTCACTCGTCTTGACTGGAATCCTCATGTACGACTCACCCAGTTTCGGCGTAGTTCGCAGAATCTCTTGCCCCGGAGTCTCCAGCAGCGCGTCGCTTGGCGCTTGCCATTCCGCAAGCTTTTGAGCGGCGGCGACTTCGGTATCCGGGATCATTGGCGCTGTTGTTCGGCGCAAAACCAGACCAGTCGTCGCTGCGGCAACGACCCCCGCCGCTGCTCCGGCCAGCACCCATACGCGCCACCGCCTGGCACGCTTCCATCCGCCCGCGGCCTGCGCCGCGGCCAGCACTCGCGCGCCAAATTCCGCCGGCGGCTCTGCGCCTCGCGCCACCAGCGGCAGCAGCGCGTCCAACTGCTCCCGCCGCGCCCGAAGTGCCTCCAGCTCTTTCGCGCAATCTGCGCACGACGACAAATGCCGCTCCAGTTCGCCCGCGGGCGTCCCCGTCAGCGCGGCCTCCAGGAGCTCCTCTTTCCATTTCGCGCAATGGTTTTTCATCTCATCGCTTCCAACAAGAGTTTCCTCGCCGCGTGCAGCCGCGACCTCACCGTCCCCGCAGGAATTCCGAGCGCCGCACCGACATCTGCGGCTTCCATGTCTTCCACGATGGAAAGCAACAGCACCGCGCGAAGTCGCCCCGGCAGTTTGTCAATCTCCTCCCGCAGGCGTTGCAGCAGCACGCGGTCTTCCGCGCTGCGCTCGCCGTCGGTCACATTTGGAGTTCCCGCCGCGTACCACGCATCGTCCCGCGCCATGCGCCGGCCCAAACCGCGCCGCCGGTTGAGGGCCAGCCGGAAGACGATCCGGCTGACCCACGCCCGAAACTTTCCCGCCGCGCGCAGCGAACCCGCTTTCCGAAACGCCTGAAGGAACGCTTCCTGCGCTACCTCTTCTGCGTCTGCCGCATTTCCCAGCACGCGGTAGGCGATCTGGAAGACTCTCCGCTGGTTCTCCGCCACGCGTGCGGCGAATCCACCGTCGTCCTCGCCGGGCTCGGCTCTTGCGATCAGCGTTTCCACGAACGCGATGGTCACTCCGCTTGCATCCCTACTTGTTCTGACACCGCGGCACGTCACTCCGTTCAATAAAATTGTCCATGCGTTTCTGTTGATTTAATTTGGCCCGGCGCCCGCGGGAAGAAAAGGAGGAAAAGCTACAGCGTGAGCTTGATTCCCGGCAGCGTGCGTCCCGCTCTGGTTTCCTGCCAGGTGTACAGAATGCGGTGGATCACCGTGATCGTCGAAATCACGGAAATCACCCACAGCACCGGCGCCATGCGGTTGAACGCGCCACCCAGGATCAGCAGCACCAGGCGCTCGGGCCGCTCCATGAAGCCCACCTTGCACGTCGGAATCAGCGACTCCGCCCTGGCGCGCGTGTAACTGACCATCACCGACCCGGCCGTGGCCACCGCCGCCAGCACCACGTAAGACGTCCGCGCGCTCACTGCGTAGTACACCAGCAGGCCCATGTACAGCGCCATGTCCGAATAGCGGTCCAGCGTGGAATCGTAAAACGCGCCAAACGCCGTGACGCGATTCTGCCGCCGCGCCACCTGTCCGTCCAGCATGTCCAGGAACCCGGCGAAGAAAATAATCGCCGCTGCCAGCCGAAAGCGCCCCGTAGCGAACATCGCCGCGGCCCAGAAGTTCACCACGAGGCCGAGAAACGTGAGGAAGTTTGGATTGATCCCCGTCGCCGCGAGGGCGCCAACGATTTTATCGAGCAGCCAGCGGCTGCCCTCGCCAATCCATTTCGTAAGCATTCGTCAGTAATCGCGCGGGCCCCGGCGCAGCCGCAGCCCACCGCATCATACGATACCTGCTCGCGCCCCTCAAGTTTCCGCCATGGCGTTCTGCCGTCAACCTTTTTCTCTTTCTCCCCAACGCTGCTACACTGGTCACCCTCAAACGCATGTCCTCGCCCTCTTTGAACGCGATTTTTTCCACTCGCTCCATGCGCCGCCGCTACGAAGCCTGGTTTCTCCGCTTCGCCCTTGCCGACGGCTCCGGCGCGTGGTGGCTGCGTTATATTTTGCTGAACCTCGGACGCTCCTGCGCCGGGGGCTGCGGCGGAAAATTCCGTTTCCCGGGCTATCCCGTGCAGGTGTGGGCGACGTGGTTTCCCCGCGGCGCAGCGCCGCAAAGTTTCATCGCCGGATTTTCCCAGGGCGATCTGGCCACGAGCGGCCGTTTCGCTTCGCCTTTCTCTCTGGAATGTTCCGGCCAGCGCATTGACGAAAACTCATGCCGCGCCGCCATGGAAGTCGGCACCCACCGCATTTCCTGGGACTTGCGCTACCGTTCCTCGACAGCCTATTCCATGAGCGACAAGGGCTGGATCGGCTTCACCCGCACTCCGCATTCCGACGCCGTCATTTCCGGGCGCATCACCTTCGATGACCGCACCTGGCAGGCCGACCCGCTCGGTTGCGGCCTTCAGGGTCACAACTCCGGCTATCGTCATCGCCGCTTGTGGACGTGGGCGCACGTTCTTGCTTGCACGGAGTCGCGAAGTGCGCAGCCGTCCGGCGAGGGAAAGTTCAGCGCCTTCGAAGCCCTCGAATACGAAATGGGTCTCGGCATGCGTTTCCGCCGCGCCATACTCCGCCACGAAGGAGTCCTGTACGATTTCGGCCGCCTGAAAATGATCTCCACTGCGCGCGCCGCGAAGACAACACCACGCTGGTCGCCATCCTCGATGGCACCGGCCCGTCCGTGCATTGCCTCCCCTACGTGAAAACAAATTGCTCCGGCACGTTCGATGTCTTCAACAACTCGCTCGCCTCCGCAAAACTGTATCTCAAGCGCCCCAACGAACCCGCCATCGAACTCCGCACCGACACCGGCACTGGGGGCGGCGCCGTCCTCGAAATGGCCGGCAAGTAGCCCCGCGCCCAACCACTTCTCGCTCTGTAATGCCGTCTTCCCCCGGATTCATGCGCGCGCGGCCTCTTCTCTCATACCGCCATCCATCCCTGGCCTGTGCACCATCAGACCGGCCGTGCTAGAATCACGTTTGCCGTGGGCCTGTAGCTCAGGTGGTTAGAGCGCACCCCTGATAAGGGTGAGGTCGGTAGTTCGAGTCTACCCAGGCCCACCATTCCCCTGTTTTCGCCCGCTCGAACATCATGCCGAGGGCTTGCTTTTCTTCCCCGTTCAGCTCTACCAGCCCCCGACTATTCGAATCGGTCATACGCTGAGTTACTATGCCGGCATGGAACCTCGGTCGTGTCGGCTCTATGTCCACGATAGCTGGCCAAGATGGCTCGCTGTCTTGCTCGGTCTACTAGCCCTCACAGTTGTTGCGCTTTACTTCGCCGCGCCCGACGTTCCCAAGTTACCGGCAATCCCATTTCTGGCGCTTCTTGGTTTCTTAGTATTCGCAAGCCATCGAGCATCTCAGTCATGGGTTGAAGTATCCTCAGACGGCAAGGCAATCTCTGCTATTCCTTCCTGGTATGCCCGCTCTCTCGCCGGGGAAAGCGTAATCACCCAGACGATTCTGCCGACAGCCGAATTACTGCTCTGTCGGAATACGGCTTACGACAGCTTCGATGGGTTTTCCGCTATCCTTCGTGGGCCAGGCGGCTCTGAACAGACAGTGTGGAAGGGGATGCGCGGAATGGATTACCGCCGCTGCCTTGGCTTCAGCAAAGAGATCCAGCAAAGATTCGGTTTGCCGGTGCGGCTTCTATCTCGTCGCGTGACAGACCGTCGAGTTGAAGAGACTGAGTGGACTCCGGGGACTGGCAAGATCAATAGCAAGGCGATGGCCTTTGGGTTGGCAATGTTTCTTTTGCCTTGGGTTGGCATCGTTGTGCGTCTGTCTACACCAAACTATATCCGCCTCGCAGTCGGTGGCGTGCTACTCTGGATTTCCGGGTTGGTCTTACTCTGGAGTCTCCGTCGCATCTGGCCACGCAACGATCAGGACCCAGCGTTGGGTTGGACCATTCTTGTGTGGACGCTCGAATTTGCGCCGCTCTACGTGGTGGTTGTTCTTGTCACTGGCACATTGCTTAAGGACTGATAAACGCGTTCTAGCGAATTTCAAACACCATCGAAGTTCTAAGACCGTCAAGTAGGCCGACCGTCTTCTGGCATTCCCTTCCCGTATCTCGTGGTGGACTCACCCTCCGTGGTCCAAGCGGCTGAAAATCCTCCGAGGGACTTGTATCCGGCCGCAACCTAAAATAAACTCTGGGGTCATTTCGCAGGGATGAACCGGGGGCTCGCAGTGCGATTGCCGCGTGCGCGGCAATGGACACCAAAATTTGTGAAACCTTGATTGGGGTGGCGTTCCGAGCCGTTTTCACCCGCCGCCGTGGGGTGCTTCGAGATTACGAAAAAACTTGGATTTTCTGGTAAGGTATCTTCAACCGGTGAGCGTCAATCAGGAGGAAATGATGCGATTCAGCGCGCGAGTTCTTGCGGTAATGGTTCTTTTTATTCTTGCGGGGATGACAGCTCTTGCAGATGACACGGCGAAACCGAAAGACGCCGCCAAGAAGTCCGAAGCGGGCAGCGCGAGCGCGTCCGCGACTGCAACGAGCGAGGCAGCCACGAAGCCGCAGCCCGCGGCTTCCCCCCTGGCGCCTCGCCCCAAGCCCGCCCCGGCGCGCGCATCTTCTTCCTCCATGCGCGGCGACAATACGCCCGCGGTCGAAGGATTTGCAGGCTATTCGTATGTCCGGTTCAATGTGGGCAATCGGCCGGTGGTTCCTTTTCCTATCGTTTCTGTGCCGGACCATTTCGATTTTCACGGCGGAACAGGGGCTATCACCGGCAACTTCACGGATTGGGTCGGGCTCAAGGCGGACATCAGCGGATACACCCTTTGGGATTCCCCGCTAAGCGTCCACACGTTTACCTACCTCTTTGGCCCGCAGTTCTCTTATCGCAAGAGTGAGAGAGTGACCCCCTTTGCCCATGCGTTGTTTGGCGTGGCTTCGGCTCGCGGGACTGCGAGCGGAGGGGGCTTGACGCACCGAAACGCCTTTGCCGATGCGCTAGGTTTCGGGCTTGACATCAACACCAGCAGGCACAGTGCCTGGCGCCTCGTCCAGATTGATTACCTGGGCACCAAATTCCGCGACGGCAACAAGAATCTGCAAAACAACTTGCGCATGTCCACGGGAATTGTCTTCCGTATGGGCTACGCATCGGCGCCGCCGCTCGCCTCCGCCACCTGTTCGCTTGACAAGCCGGAAGTTTGGGCTGGCGAGCCCGTGAAGGCCTCAGTCGCGCCGCGTAACTTCGATCCCAAGCACACCCTAAAATATGCGTGGGCAACCAATGGCGGCAAGGTGCAGGGTCAGGGAGCCACGGTGACCGTTGACACTGCGGGCATCGCGGAAGGGCAGTCCTATAACGTCAGCGTCCACGTCACCGATCCCAAGAGTAAGAACGCTGCGGCGAGCTGCCAGACCACATTCGCCACCCAGAAGCGTTTGCCACCGACAATTGGCTGCTGCTGCTCGGCCAATCCAGCCAGCGTGATTGTGGGCGGCGCCGTGGCGATTCACTGCGATGCCGCCAGCCCGCAGGGCGGCCCGGTTTCGGTGGCCAGCCAGTCGGATTGCGGCGTCACCGGGCAGGGCACTGATTTTACAGTGGACACTGCAAAGCTCTCGCCCGGCTCATGCGCCGTGCAGAGCACAGTCACCGATGATCATCAGCTTACTGCCACTACCACCACATCATTTAGGGTGCAGGCTCCTCCTCCGCCGCCACCGCCGCCGCCGAAGCCGCAGCCCACGGCCATCGAATTGCGCCTTGCGCTCCACAGCATTTATTTCGTTACGGCTCAGCCCACTCCCGCAAACCCCACTGGCGGCTTGGTCCTCAGCCAGCAGAGGACGCTGATTCCTGTGGCCGCCGATTTCAAGGTCTATCTCGAAAGCCATCCGGATGCCAAACTGATTCTCGAGGGTCACGCCGACCCGCGCGGCGCCCCCGAATACAACCAGGGGCTTTCCGAGCGGCGTGTCGCGCGCACCAAGGCCTTCTTGGTTGAGCACGGCGTTCCTGCCTCGAGTATCGAGACCAAGGCGTACGGCGTACAAAAGAATATGACCGACGCCGAAGTGAGAGAAGCAGTCAACTCGAATCCTGACCTGACTCCGGGAGAGCGGCAGAGGATTCTCCGCAACGAGCGGCTCATTATCCTGGCCAGCAACCGCCGGGTGGATATCGCTCTGAGCACCACCGGTCAGGTCTCGATCCGGCACTTCCCCTTCAGCGCCGAAGATGCTTTGACGCTGATCGGCGGAAGGGAGAAACCCAAGCCGGCGGCAAGGCCGGCGCCGAGGAGAGCGAGGCCCGCCCCCGGCAAAGCGCCACGCAAAGCGGCGCCCAAGAAGCAGCAATAGCTGATCGTGCCATACGGGTTTGATTCCGGCGTGCACCGCCTTGCCGCTTGATGGTCGGGGCTTGAATAGTACGAACGTTCGTGCTATTCTGCCTCTGCCATGGTCACCCTCTCTCAGCTACCGCCTGTGGCGGCCACTCTTCCGATCCGTTACCTCACCAGATTCTCCCAAATCCCATCATGGGCGCGAACTGTAGCGCTCGGCCTTCTCCTCTCTCCTCTGTTCCCGGCATCTCACCCATTCGCTCAGAACCCGCGTCCCGCTGGAGATCTCCCCATCGAAATCCCCATTGCCCGCTGCGATGGTCTGCCGGTTATTCCAGTCCGCATCGGCAACGCGGAGATGCGTTTTCTTATGGATACGGCCGCCAATTCTTTCCTCAATCTGAAATCCTTCCCCTCCGGCCGCGCCCGGCAGATTCATGTCCGCGCATGGAACGGCCCCTCCTCGGCCAATGCTCGTGAAATTTCACTGCCGGAAATCGAATTAGGCAATCGCCGTCTGCAAGACCTGAAACTTCCGGCCATCGACTTGAGTCCGCTCGAACAGTCCTCTGGCTGCCGGATTGACGGGATTCTCGGCGTCGAGCTTCTGGATAGCTTTGGCGTCACCATCAATTTGAAGCGTCAGGTCGCCGTTCTCGACGCCATGCCGGCAACGTGGCCCGCCGCTGGCCTCTCCGGCATCGAGGCCAAGTCTGTTGAAATAGCCGACGCAATGCATTACTGCAAAATTGACCTCATTCTCGGCAATAAGGACTTTTTCAAAGAATGCCTGGATCCGGAAATCGTCTTCGCCACTTCGCGGGGAAAATTCCGCGGCCGCAAGAAAGTGACCGACTACCTGATGCAGCGCTACCTGAAGTTTGCCACCACGGTGCGATATGAAATCAATCTCCAGGACCTTCAGAGTGCGGATGACACGATTCGCTATTCATTCAAATATTCGGCGGATTCGTCCAACGAACGCTCGGCGGGGGCGGGCACAGCGATTTGCCGCCGCAGCGGCGGGCGCTGGCGCATCGTGTATATCCAGGACTCCTCGATTGGGGCTGTGCCCGGCAATTAATTCCTGATAGATTCTCTTGTGAGTTTCTTCTGATGGTTCTGGAGAGACAAAGGAAAAGTTTGACTATGCCAGACCTGAGCGGCGCATCTACAAAAAATCTCCCCGGGCAAGGCAACGCCACGCGGGAAGCGATCTTGCGGAAGGCCGTTGAAATAAGTTCGATGGAGGGTTTGGAAAGCCTTTCCATCGGACAATTAGCGGCCGCACTTCGCATGAGCAAGAGCGGTCTCTTCGCGCACTTTGGATCGAAAGAGGAGCTGCAATGTGCCACCGTCGACAAGGCGCGGGATATGTTCATTGATGAGGTCATTCGCCCCGCCCTTTCCGCAACGGGCCTGAAGCGTTTACGGATGCTGTGCGATCGCTGGTTGTCCTACGTAGAAAGGAGAGTCTTTCCGGGCGGTTGCTTTTTTTGTGCGGCCTCCCTCGAGTTCGACGATCGGCCAGGAGTTGTCCGGGATCGAATTGTTCAGGTAGAGAAGGAGTGGCTCTCCCTGCTCGAGAAAACAGCTCGTGAAGCGCGGGCTGCTGGCCAACTCGAAAAAGCTGTGGATTCTCATCAGCTCACTTTCGAAATAAATGCCATTGCCATGGGAGCAAACTGGAGTTTCCGCCTTCTTCACGACAACACAGCATTCAGCAAAGCAAAGAACGCCATTCTAAGCCGGATCGATCAAGCGGCTCGTCCCGGGAAACGCAAAAGTAAAGGAGCGCGCCAATGAACCTGTCTCATTTTTTTCCGCTTTGTCTCGCCGGCGGCTTCCTGCTCGCCGCCGCCCATGCTAAAAACAGGCCCGGAAACGATTCCCGCGTCCTGATGGACCAGATGACCACCACGGAAGTCCGCGACGCCATCCAATCCGGCAAGACCACCGTCCTGCTTTTTAACGCCAGCACAGAGGCCTCCGGGCCTCATCTGGTTTTGGGGAAGCACACTTTCCGCGCGCGCTATCTCGGCGAACGCATCGCCCGCGAACTTGGCAACGCTCTGGTCGCCCCGGTGCTGCCCTTCGCGCCCACCGGCGAAGAGATGAAGTCTCCGGGCACCGTAAATCTTTTGCCGGAGACTTTCTCGCGCGTCAACGAAGAGGTCGCCGACAGCATGGTTCGCGCCGGCTTCCAATACATCATCTTGATGGGCGATCACGGCGGCAACCAGGCCCCGCTGAAAGACCTGGCTCCCAAGCTCGACGCGCGCTATCACTCGCAGGGGGTCCGCGTGTTCTTTTCCAGCGACGCCTACGCCAAGTCCGACCAGGAAATCGCGAAGTATCTCGACGACCACGGCTTTCCGCCCAGCCGTCACGGCGGCATTGCCGACACTTCCGAATTGTGGGCCGCCGGAGCGCAGTACGTTCGCCGCGACAAGATCGCAATGGGCGATCCCCTCGAGCGTCCCTATCCCGCGGGGCTCAGTCTCGGCCCCATCGGCGTCGAGGGCGACCCGCGCAAAAGTTCTCTCGCGCTCGGCAAAATGTTCATGGATTGGAAGGTCAAAAACGGCGTCGCCGAAATCCGTAAGCTCATCCACGACGCGCAGCCGGCCAAGTAGCGCATCCCGCCAGCGATAGAGGCGCCGCAAAGGTTGCTCGAAGGTTCTACGCGGTCGCCGAGCGCAGCGACCGCAGAGCGATCCCGCCTAAAATCAACACCGCCGCAAGTATCGCCGCCCAGAGCACAGCCGGATGACGCTCCGACCAGGGACGCTCGTCCGGACGCCCCGTGTACGCAAGGTTCGCCTCTTCAGCGCCCAGTTGCACTTGACCCGCACCCGCGTCCTTCTGGAACAGCTTGGCGTAGTCATACACGGGCGCTCCGAGTTTTTCATCGCCATAGTAGAGCTTGGGCTGCGCACCGGCCGCGGAATCGAAATAGATTCGCCTCTCGTATTGCTGCACGTGCGCGCCGGTGATTCTCAATGGCGCGTCATCTCCATTGTGGATGATTGCTCTCAAGCTTTTCTGGCTGGCTCCCTGAATATCAAGAGACGTCTGCTCCACGTCAATCTTCCGCCCGTTGCGCTGCATGTGGATGCGGCTGATCTCGCCGGACCCCAACCACCGTCCTTTGTCGGCTTGCATTTCCATCTCGCGCCGGAAATTCACCTGCCCCGGGTCAACCTCAAAAACTACCCTCTCCACCGGAACATTCGCCGGAACTGAGAACGTCAGGACCGTATCTTTTCCCTGCTGCGCTTGCTGCGGATCGCTGCTGATGGTTCGCCATACGGCCTTTTGCGGACGGGTTATCCCCGCAGTCCCGCCGCGCACGTCGGAGGGTTTCACGGAGTTGTCCACGGTGACCCGCAAGTATTTGTACGTCGTCGGCGGAATCTGCAGCGTGCTGTTGTGCCCCAATTTTTCATCCGACAGGTCGTAAAGAGTGGTGCTGCCGAGAACGGCCCAGTGTGTTCCGTGCGGGTTGTCCTGGCCTTCCACACGCGCGTGCGCGACAAAGTTTTTGGCCGTCAGCTTCAATGCAACGCGGTCGTACTCCGGCACGCCGGACATGTCCAGGAGAAATTGCGTTTTTCCTCCAACCGTGGCGGGTTGCAGCACCAGGAATTCCTTCTGCTCGGTTTCCGAGCTGCCCCATTCGATTTCCAATGTGTAGGGGATTTCCCTTTCAGCCGAATACAGCCGCAGATCCTGCAAATCTGCGCGGGCATGCTGCCACAGCGTTTCGTCCACGACCGCATAGTGCTGCCCGCTGGAATTCGCGGCCTGCACCGGCCGCTGGTATTGGAAATACGAAAGAGAAGGGCCTGTCGCCAAAACGGCCGCCAGGGCTGCCGGCAATCCCCAGGCCGCTCTCATGGCGATGTCCCCTCTGCGCGTTTCTCCGGGGAGCGCGAGGAAAGCTTCAGCCAGTCGCGCTGATAAATAAAGGAAATTGCCAAAAGGACCGCACCGAGGGCGATAAAACTCAAAATCCGGTATCCCTTTTCGAGGGCGGACACGTCGTAGACAAACACCTTCACGATCGTTACCGCTATCAGAACCAGCGACTGCCAGCGCACAAACGCCGACCTCTTCCAGAATCCGATGGCCATCAGCGCCGCGCCATAAACCAGCCAGATCGCGGAATAGCTGAAGTCGCGCGCAATGCGAAGCTGCGCATAATAGTTGACGTAGCCCGGCCGCGCGTCGGAGTGAGCCATCCACTGCCGGTCGAAATAGTCCGAGGCTTCCCAGGTCAGCGCGATCAACGCCAGCAAATTCAACGCAACCAGGGCCACATCCAGAAAAGGCTTCTCTCGCTCCGAAGCGTGCCGCTTGCCGAATCCCACAATTCCGCCCAGGACCGCAATGGCCACCGCATACGTGGCAAATCGCGCGTTGAACACCAGCGTTTCCGTGTGAAACCGGTCAAACATCAGGAGCCTGAGAATTCCCAGAACAAGGGCGCCGGCGGCCAGATACCGCAGAAAACCGGTCTGCATCCTCACGCTGATCCACAGCAGCGCCGCCGATTCGATCAGCCACCCGATGGTGATCCAGTGGGCGTCCAGCTTCAATGGGATGGCAATGGTAATGAATGCCATGGCGATGGCCACGTGCAGCAAGCTGAGGAATTGTGTGTCTTGGTTTGGAAAGCGCTGTTTGAACAAGCCGCTGATTCCCAGATACACCGCCGCCAACCCCAGCGCGTACCAGGTGAGCGTGACCGTCTGCCGCTGATACATTGCATAGAGCGCCAGGAAAAATGCTGCGGCGTTCAGCAGCGGGAGCAGAGTCAGCGTAATCGAAGGCCCGGGAAACCGCGTCGAACGCTCGTAGCGCGTCGCCAGCGGAATCGCGGCAAAGATGGCGGCAAACAACGCTGCAAAGAAAACCGTGAGCGCCCGCTGGTCTTTGGAATAATAGTCCCCGTACCAGCCGACATAGAGAAAGATTGTTCCCGCGAAACTCCCCCACAGCAGGCGCCGCCAGGGCTTGGCGGCAGCCATCGCCAGGATGGCGACGTCCAGCAGGCCGACGTAGGAAAACAGCACCACCTCGTGGTTCTGTCCCGTAGAAAGCAGCACAGGCGTGGCGAAGCCGCCAATCAGCGCAAATCCGGCCAGCAATTCCGCGTCCTGGCTTAGAGCAAGTGCAATCGTCGCCGCCGTCACGATCACCATCGCCACGAATGCCGCCGCCGATGGGATCAGGTGATAAACCTGAAAGGCTCCCCACAGCGACAGGTAAAGCGTACCAATGCCCACGGCTTTCAGCGAATAGGAAAACGCCTTATACCCGCGGCTGCGGAAACGCTCGCTCCAGATGAGCAGACCGATTCCCGCCAGCAAACCAATCGCGATCCGTCCGCCCGGACCAATCCAATTATTGTCAAACGCTAATTTAATGAAATAGGAAACTCCGACCAGGATGGCTACAATCCCGATGCGGTTCAGCCAGTACTGGCCTATCTTTTTTTCAAGATTGGCATCTCCCGCTTTGGAAGCCGCCGGTGTGCTCAAGCTGGGCGGACGGGAAGTTGGCGAAAGGGAAGGGCCCGAAACGGAAGGGGTTGGCCTGGAAGGTGCTCCCTGCGGAACCGCAGCAGGCTTCTGCGGTTGCGCCTCCGAAACCAACCCCGACATTTGCTCCAGCTTGTAAATCCGGCTGGTCAGCGCTCGGACCTGCGCTTTCAGCGCCTCGATCTCATCTTGGGGGTTGCCCATGTGCGTACACTAACCCATCTGTTATCGCGGGGCAAAGATTTTACTTCGGCCGCAGTCTTGGCAACGACTGTCGCGCGCGCGCTTCAATTCGCGGTACAATCTGGCTCCGATCTTGAGCCAGCCGGGGGAATCATGAAAAAACTCATTGTTTTGGTGTTTGTGGCCGCTTCGACGGTGCTTCTTGCGGCAAACCCACGGCGCTCGGACCAGCCCGCCCATGCTGCTCCGCCTGTCGCCAACAAGATCCATACCGAAAACCACATTCACGGAGGCACTCTGGTGGATGACTATCGATGGCTGCGCGAAAAGTCCAATCCCGAAGTGGCCCAGTATCTCGAGACTGAAAACGCCTACACCGATGCCATCATGAAGCCCACCGAGCCTCTGCAGAAGAAGCTCTACGACGAGATGGTCAGCCACATCAAGGAAACGGACGTGAATGTCCCTTACAAGGACGGCGACTCCTTTTATTATTCGCGCGTCGAGGCGGGGAAACAGTATCCGATTTTCGCGCGAAAGAAAGCGAGCCTGGATGCTGCCGAGCAAATCACCCTGGATGTGAATGCGCTTGCCCAGGGCGAGAAGTTCATGGCTTTGGGGGCCTACGATGTCAGTGAAGACGGCAACCTGCTTGCCTATTCCACCGACAACACCGGCTTCCGGCAGTATCGCTTGCACGTGCGCGACCTGCGCAGCGGCAAAGACCTTCCCGATACGGCGGAAAAGACCGGGTCCATCGTCTGGGCCAGCGACAATCAAACTATTTTCTATACCGTGGAAGACCCAGCCAAGCGCCACTATCGGCTCTACCGCCACAAGCTCGGAACCGACAGCAAGAATGACGATCTGGTTTACGAGGAAAAAGACGAGCGCTTTAATATCGGCGCCGAAAAGTCCCGCAGCCGCAAATACATTTTGCTGGCTTCGGCGAGCCATACCACGTCGGAGTTCCGCTATCTGGATGCGGGAAATCCGGCGGGAGAGTGGAAGCTGATTGCGCCGCGCGAACAGGATGTCGAGTATTACGCCGACCATCTGGGCGACAGCTTTTACATCCGCACGAACGACAAAGGCCGCACGTTCCGGCTGGTCGCTGCCCCGGTCAGCGACCCGGGCAAGAAGAATTGGAAAGAAATTGTTCCCGTACGCGCCGATGTGATGCTCTCCGACTTCGAGCCATTTCAGGACTTCTATGTCCTGGTGGAGCGCGAGAACGGACTGCCGCAGCTCACCATCGTGGACCTGGCCAGCGGCGCGAAGCAGCGCATCGCTTACCCGGAACCAATCTATACCGCTTCTCCGCAGGTCAACCGGGAGTTCAAAACGAAATTCTTCCGCTACAGCTACCAGTCGCTGATCACTCCGAGTTCGGTCTTCGACTACGACGTGGAAAAGCACACTTCCACGCTGCTCAAGCAGACCGAAGTTCCCGGCGGATACGATCCTTCGAAGTACAAATCCGAAAGAGTCTGGGCCACCGCGAAAGACGGCACCCGGATTCCCATCTCTGTCGTTTACCGCAAAGATTTGAAGAAAGAGGACGGATCGAATCCGTTGTATGTCTCCGGATACGGCTCGTACGGGTTTTCTCTGCCGGTGACGTTCAGCGGCAATCGCCTCAGCCTGCTCGACCGCGGGGTGGTCATGGCCTACGTGCACATTCGCGGCGGCGGAGAAATGGGCAAGCCCTGGCATGATGCCGGGCGCATGATGAACAAGATGAACACCTTCACCGATTTCATCGCCTGCGCCGAATATCTGGCCGCAAACAAATACGGAGCGCGCGACCGCATCGCCATCGAAGGCGGCTCTGCGGGCGGATTGCTGATGGGCGCGGTCACCAACCTGCGTCCGGACTTGTTCAAGGTTGTGCTCAGCCACGTTCCGTTCGTGGACGTGATGAACACCATGCTCGATGCTTCGCTTCCGCTTACCGTTCCCGAGTATGAAGAGTGGGGAAACCCCCATGAGAAGCCCGCGTATGACTACATGCTGAAATACTCGCCCTACGACAACCTGAAGAAAGGCGCGTATCCGGCGATCCTGGTGAAGACTTCGTTCAACGACAGCCAGGTGATGTATTGGGAGCCGGCAAAGTACGTGGCCAAGCTGCGCACGCTCAAGACCGACAACAACGTTTTAATTCTGAAAACCAATATGGCGGCAGGGCACGGCGGGTCGTCGGGGCGGTATGACCGGTTCAAGGAAGTTGCGTTCGATTATGCGTTCCTGCTGACACAATTGGGAGTGGAGAAATAAAGGCATCGAAAAAATATTCAGACGATTGCTCCGGGCGGAATGGAAGAAGCGCCAGGCGCCCTGACCAAGGATTCGTTGCGGATTTGGATGCGGCGCTGTCTTTGAACGAAAGCAACAAGAAGCGAGATGGACCGCGCGCGCTGTTGGTAAAAGTAAAGGCCAAGCCCGCAGAGAGCCAAAGCACATCGCTGCCATGCAGCTTTGGAGCGGGCTTGCTCGGAGACATTACTTCCAATTCTCCCTCGGCGAGGACGACGAGCAAGCGATCGAGCGGGGACGCGGAATCGCTGTGGCTGGAACCGCCGTCAAGAGTCGCGAGGTCGGCGCGGACTTCCTCGGTTTCAAACCATCCCCTCGCCTTATAACCGATCGGGCCTATTCCCGGTCTATCCTTCACGTCCAGTTTGGTGTCGCAGTCGCCGAGCGGGCCTTCGACAATTTTCTCGCAGAGGTTGCGGACAGCGCCCTGGGGACGGAGCAGCGCGATGGTGACGTTGTGGAAAGATACGTCCGATAAATTCCTGGCGACATGGGAAAAACCGCCGCGCGCGAAACGCACATCGCCATCTTTCAATTGCACGTGGATTTCCGGCTTGTCGAGGACGGCATTGAGAACGTCGGCGGGGCCGATGGCCACGTAGGCGTAATCCTCGTCGTGACGGTGCAGCAGAGTGGACTCGCGCGCAGGAACGATGACGTTGTACGCGCGCACGTAGCTGTTCTCGAGGACGAGGTGATGGTGCTGTTCGCCGGGGGCATGGCCGCGCGCGAGCGGCACGGAGCCATCGGCGAGCGGCGTGGGGGCCTGGGCGCCGAGTGCGCCGCAAAACAAGAAAAAGAAAAGCAAACGCATCGGTTTCCCGGCGGTGAATTTTATTCGAGCGCGGAAGCAGCTCATTTCAGTCACCGTTTTGCCCGACAGCTTGCGCGGAAACCGGGACGCCGGCGGACGGCTGCTGCATCCAGCGCTGCAGCGCGTGCATATCCGCAGCCACGGTCTGCGAAGCGGCGAAGAGCACCGCGGCGAGAAGCAGGCTGCAAGCCGGCATCAGGTACATGGCGCTGTGCAATCCGGCGGCGCGAAACGGTTCCGCCATGGCAGTGGCTCCGGCGGCGAGCATGGCGCGCCGGGCGAGGAAGTCGCTCAGCCGCCCGGTGAGCACCGGCCCGAAACTGCCGCCCAGCAAATACATCGCGCAGAAATACAGGGCCATGGCTGTGGCGCGCAGATTGGGCTCGATGACGTCCTGAACGGCGGCATACACTCCGGAGTAGTACACGAACTGCAGCATCCAGCCCGTCCCCAGCAACGCCATGAACGGGACGAGATCGCCCGCCGACCGGCGCAGCGCCAGGTACATGCAGGGCGCGGCGAGAAAGAGCGCCGCTGCGGAAACCAACAGACGCCCGTTCGGCCGGGCCCGGCGCATGCGATCGGCGGCCCATCCGCCAAGCAACAGGCCGGGTACGCCTACGGCGCCCAGGACGACCGCGGCGATGGCCGCGGACCCCCGCAAGCTAAGGGCGTGATAGCGGCTGAGAAATGCGGGAAGGAACGTAGCCATGGCGTAGGCCATGAAGTTGGAGACGGCGCCGGAAGCGATGATCCACAACATCGTGGGAATACGCAGCACGTTCCAGTAAGGGGAAGAATGCCGGGGCTGTTGCGGCATGGGCGACGACTCGGCGGCGCCGCGCTGCGGCTCGGGAATCAGCAACGCCAGCGCGGCGAGAAGCAGGCCCGGAACGCACGCGACGAAGAATGGGAAACGCCAGCCATACGAAGCGGCGAGCCGGCCGCTGACCAGGTTGGAAAAAAAGATTCCCAGCGGGAGGCCCAGCATGAAGATGGAAAGGGCGCGCGCGCGCCGCGCGGCGGGATAGAAATCGCCGATCAACGAATTCGAAGCGGGAGCGCA
>WNGL01002750.1_pt1 | contig 21187 bp, 23 predicted proteins | sample 5400591 | NCBI WGS metagenome assembly WNGL01 (sample SAMN13153377, study PRJNA577476) | soil metagenome | isolation source: 80 cm soil or saprolite under Garry oak tree replicate 1 | place: USA:California | collected 2016-06-15 | reverse complement strand
AGCACACGCGCCGCCTCGCGGTCGAGGTGCGGCACGCCGCCCAGCGCCTCGAGTCCCAAAACGCGATCCTCACCACGCTGAACGACAAGCTCGAGGAGCAGCACGCCGAGCTGACCCGCTTGAACGCGGCGCTCGACCAGGCCAGCAAGCTCAAGGACCAGTTCCTCGCGAACGTGTCCCACGAGCTGCGCACGCCCCTCAACAGCGTGATCGGGTTCAGCGACCTACTGCTCACGATGGCGGCGCCCGAGAGCCCGCCCCTCACCGAGACCCAGCGCGACTACCTCGAGACGATCGCACGCAACGGCCGTCACCTGCTCGAGCTCATCAACGAGCTGCTCGACCTCTCGAAGATCGCCGCCGGCCGGATGCAGCTGCGGCTCGAGCCGCTCGTCCTGGACGGCGTGTTGCGCGACGCCGCCGACACCGTGCGGGCGCAGCTCGAGGCCCGCCACCACAGCCTCGAGCTCGAGCCGCCCGAGGAGTCCGTGACCGTCACCGCGGACCACGGGCGGCTGCGCCAGATCCTCCTGAACCTGCTCTCCAACGCGATCAAGTTCACCACCGACGGCGGCTGCATCACGCTGAGCGGCCGGCTCGAGGCGGGCGGGCGGAGCGTGCGCGTCGCGGTGACCGACACCGGCATTGGCATCGCGCCGGACGACCAGGCCAAGCTGTTCCAGGAGTTCGTCCAGCTCGACGCGAGCCCCAGCCGGCGCTACGAGGGGACCGGCCTCGGCCTCGCGCTCTCGAAGCGGCTCGTCGAGCTGCACGGCGGCACCATCGGCGTCGACAGCGAGCTGGGCAAGGGCAGCACCTTCTGGTTCACCCTGCCGCAGGCCGCGCTCCGGCCGGAGTCCGCGTGATGGCGACGATCGTGGTGGTGGAGGACCAGCCCGACAACTTGAAGCTCATCACCGCGCTGCTCACGATGAAGGGCCACCGGGTGGTGGGACTCACATCGGGAGAGCTGCTCGTCGCCACGCTACTCGCCGAGCAGCCCCCCCCTGCGCTCGTACTGCTCGACATTCAGCTGCCGGGCCGCGACGGGTACAGGGTGCTGCATGACGTCAAAAAGATGGAGGGCAACCACCCCTGGAAGGTGGTCGCCCTCACGGCACACGCGATGCCCGGCGACCGGGAGAAGACGCTGGCGGCGGGGTTCGACGGCTACGTCGCGAAGCCGATCGACGTGCGGAGCTTTCCCGCCGAGATCGCCCGCTACCTCACCCCGGGTCCCTAGGTCGCCTTCTTCAGACTGATCGCGCCGTTCACAGTGGTGATGTGCACCTTGCGCCCGCCCGCCCCGACGATGCCCCGGAGGTGCTTGCCGATCTTGCCCGTCACCTCGAGCGGGTAGTCCGTCTCGATCGACCCGTTCATCGTGGTCGCTTCCACGTCCGCGTCGAGCCGCCGGGGCAGCTCGGCGGTCGCGGCGCCGTTCACCGTGAGGAGCGACACCTCGCCCGTATCGCCGAAGGCGCTCATGCGGGCCCGCACGCTGCCGTTCACCGACATCGCCCGCACCGGCCCGGCGGACGTCTCGGCATCGATCGCGCCATTCACCGTGGCGGCGACCAAGGGCGCGCTCGCATGGGCGACGCTGACGGCGCCGCTGACCGTCATGGCATCGAGCCGCGCCCCCGCGGGGAGCCGCACCCGGAAGTCCACCGCGACGTCGTTACGGCGCAGCGCGGACGGCTTGAAGTCTCCGGCCGCGCACTGCCCGCCGCCCCCCTCCCACAGCGCGCAGATCGCGATGCCTTCAGGCGACGAATCCGTCTCGATCCGTACCCGGGCGGGGTCGGACCGGTGGTACGTCTTCACCGCCGTCACTTCGAGCCACGGACCCTTCGCGGGCTCCACCGTCACAGACCCGTTCGTGTTGCCGATCCACACCCACTGCCGGGGGCCCAGCCGGCCACGATAATGCCACTGATCGGCCGCCGTGTCGCGCGGGCCGGCGCGAGGGTCTCGGTCCGAATCGATATCGATGCCCCTGACGTGCTTCAGCTCGCTCAGCTTCTTCAGCTCCCGCAAGTCTCCCAGATCCTTCAGCGCGACCGGCCACTGCTCGGCCACGCGCTGCCGCACCCGCACGACGGCGTAGCGCACCAAGAAAAAGAGGACGAGGACGGCGCCGAACAGCGTCGCCCCGCGAATGATCTCCTTGCGCCACGCGTCCCAGAACGCGCTCATGATCCCACCCCCAGCGATCTCGCCTTGATACTGGCAGGTCGTACGGGAGTTTGGGAGATGGGGTTTCCGGGAGAGAGAAGAAGGAAAGGGGGGCCGGAGCCCCCCCCAAAACCGCTAGGAAACAGCCGTGAAGCAGTGCGCGGCGGGGCGGTCGAGCAAACGGCTCTTGTTCACCACGGTGGTCTTCGCGGGACCGCCTCCCGACTCCACGGTAATCGGGTCGAGCACGCCGCCGTACCAGATCCGGTCCGTCGCGTTGTCTGCGGCCGCGGCCGCCGCGGGCCGGCTGTCGGCATGACGATTGGTGCCTACGGACGACACCGCGACCTGGGCGGCGTACCCGTAGGCGCTGGTGAAGACGACGCCGAGCAACAGAGCATAGATCCGCATATGGTGCCTCCTAAGAGCTGTTGCGACGGCGCAACGACGGCTTCGTCCTGTAAGACGTAGGAGGCCCCGAAAAGGTTGCACGGTCCGGGTCAGGAGATTGTCAGGTCCCCGCGCCCCCTGTTACACTGCCGTGACTCAACGCAGGAGCGTCATCCCATGAAGCAACACCTCATCGCCGCCGGGCTCGCGCTGGCGCTCACCGCCGCGGCGTGCGAGCGGAAGCCGCCGCCGGCGACCGGGGCCACCCGGGTCCTGACGGTGCCGGGCTTCAAGACGCCCGAGTCCGTCAAGTACGACCCGGACTTGGACCTGTATTTCGTCACCAACATCAACGGCAATCCCTCGGCCAAGGACAACAACGGCTTCATCAGCCGGATCCGTCCCGACGGCACGGTGGATTCGCTCGCCTTCGTGGCCGGGGGGCGCGGCGGCGTCACGCTCAACGGTCCCAAAGGCACGGCCCTGGTGGGCGACACGCTGTGGGTCGCCGACATCGACGCGGTGCGCGGTTTCAACAAGCGCACCGGCGCGCCCGTCGCGACCGTGGATCTCGCGAAGCTCGGCGCAAAGTTCTTGAACGACGTGGCCGTCGGCCCGGACGGCGCGTTGTACGTCACCGACACGGGGATTCTGATCGATGCCACGGGCAACGTCAGCCATCCCGGTCCGGACCGCATCTTCCGGGTCGGCGCGAAGCGTGACGTGAGCGTGGCGGCGCAGGGCGACACCCTCGACCGGCCGAACGGGATCACCTGGGACGCTGCGAACTCGAGCTTCGTCGTCGTGTCGTTCGGTGGGCCGGCGGTGTTCTCATGGAAGTCGGGCGACAAAGCGCCGACCGTGATCGCACGGGGGCCGGGAGCCTGGGACGGCGTCGAGGTGCTGGCCGACGGGCGGATCATCGCCTCGAGCTGGGCCGACTCGACCGTGGACGTGGTGGCGAGCGGAAAGGTGGCGCGGCTGATCAGCGGCGTGCCCTCGCCCGCCGACATCGGGCTCGACACCAAGCGCAACCGCGTGCTGATCCCGATCTTGCAGCAGGATCGGGTGGAGGTGTGGCAGCTGCCGGCTAAGTAGGCCCGGGGGCCGACTCCTTCCAGCCCACCTGGAATTCTCCGCGACAGCGCTGGCAGGTCATGCGGCGCGGGCTGCCCGCAAGCTGCTGCCGCTCGCGACAGCTCGGGCACACGGCGTAACGGTCTCCCCAGGTCGCCGGCAGGCGCACCGCGTCACGGGGCCGGGGAACGACGGTCCACTTGCGGGGCGGCTTCTCGATGACCTCGATGAATGGGGCGGGCACCTCGAACTGTCGACCCCGGACTTCGATGATGGCCTGGAGCGACCCGAGCTGGCGGATGCGATACCACGCACCCCGGCGGATCTCGATGTTCAGATCGGTCTGCAACCGGGCCCACTGCACGCGCTACACGCCCCCTCGGCAGGTGCGGAGGTTGTGGCGATGTGCTGGATTTCGCGGGGGCGCGCCCGGTCCGCACGGTGGATACTACTGTGGGACAATGATATAGCATTCGACCGGGAGTGCCGTGCGCTGGGTCACAACGAGGATGCCGAGGGCAGGATGGCCCGGCGTGATTCAATGACACCTCACGGCACCCGCAGTTGCCACCTCGGGAACGCCGCGCCGATGAGCGCGCCGATCAGCGCCCCGGCCGTGCCACCGATGAGCAAGCCTTCGAAGAACGGAGCGGGTCCGCAGCCGCGCCCGTACCTTGGCTCGTTGCACCCTCCCTCCGCGTGGGAGAACCCCTGGGCAAGAACGCCCAACCCGATGCCTAAGACAGCGCCACCGATCAGCGCCCCTGTCCCCGCGTGCGACCCGCCGCGCGCCCACAGTGAGTCCAGCCGGGAGGCGGGCAGATCCATCAGCGTCCCGTCCGTCCGCAGTCTGAGGAGGTTCGGCGACGCGGCCATCACCGACCCTTCGACGAACTCGCTGTCCCTGGTCACGATCCGCACCCGTTGGCCGGCTCCGAGGCGCGCGAGCGCGAGACCCGCTCGCTGCGCGGCGCTGAGCGTATCGGGCTCTTGGGCAGCGAGCGCCGTCGTGAGAGCGACTAGGCCTGCGACCGCGATGGCGAAATGGAGCAACCGCATATTGCCCCTGTGAGAATGAGTGTAGCAGCATGATCGTGGGGGCGTCTCAAGTGAACTTCAAGAGACCTAGCGCGACGGGGCGTTGACAAGCCGCGCTGCGCGCTAGAAGCCGTCGCGCTCGCCGGTAGTCCCGACAGGCCGTGCGACCTCATCGTCAAGGAGGCTTATCGAGCCGTCCGGCGCTGGACGCGGCGGCCCGATCGTCGAGAGAGGTAGTGCTCGGGGCAGGACTCGAACCTGCACGGGGTTGCCCCCCCAAGGGATTTTAAGAGCGAGCGCTGAGCCAAGGGTGTCAGCGAATCCGTCAGAGCCGTCCTACCGCCCTCAAATCGGGATGGCCAGACCGACCGATAGGACGAGGTCGTTCTGGAACTTCGCGATGGGAGAGGTTGACTCAACGACGTTGCACAGGAATGGCTGCCCCAAGTTGCGGCACTGGAGCGAACAGGTCACACCCCCCGCGCGCAAGCGCGCGCTATACAGGTAATCGTCGGCATCGAGCCGCAGCGCCGACGCACTTCGACCGATCTTGAGCGCCGTGCCGGCGCTCACGACCGCTGCGACGTGGTCCGTTCCGCAGACATTCTCGGTGCCGTTGCCTGGGCCGCTGCCTGTGTACGCACCACCGCCCTGCGACAGCAGGCCGACGCCGGCGCCTAGGCGGAGCCATGGGGATGATCCACCGGTTGGGCTGATCTGCATTACGGCTCGGGCGCTCGCGGTGATGACGCGGGCGGAGCTATCGAACGGTTGGGCGCCGACCGTGGACACCCCACTCGGGGAATAGCCGAGGGTGGCCTCAGCGCCAAGGTGCCTAGTCCACCACACGGTCAGACGACCGCCCAGGGCGACCTGCCGCTTCTGTTTCAGCGAAACCTGGCTGGATGCGGTGAACTGATCCACGAGCTTCTGCGTCGGAATGTAGACCCCCGCATACGGAACGAGCTCAACGTGGACCTGCACCGCCACGGCCGGAGTCACGACCAATACCCCCCCGAGTGCGGCCGAGAGGTATCGGAACATCGACGGGTGACCTGGCACCACGCACCTCCTGCTGGCGGGGCTGCTCAGCGGGGAACTGTTGGAAATGTGGCACCACCGCCTTGGACTGAGCGTGCCAAGAGGGTGCCACCCTGGGTCTGACACAATGAGGGCAGCTGAGTTAGGCAGCCCTGGGTGTTGGTGGCGCAATGCCGAGGGCAGGACTCGAACCTGCACGGGGGTTGCCCCCCAAGGGATTTTAAGTCAGGACCCGCGTTGGGAGCCAACGACACTCAACGACACATCAAGTAGAAGGAGCAAGCAGTTAGGGGGGCCCGCAAGGGCCCCCGTTCTCTATCTAGACCCGTCTAGTGCCATCTCGTTTGACACACCGTTGACACACAGCTCTCTCACGCGCGTCGCGGCTGCCTTCTCGCCGTATCGCCCGCGTGCTCACGCCAAGGGATTAGAAATCCACTGGGCCCGCAACTGCGCTTGGAGGGCAAGCCCTATCAGCGCCGTTGTGTCACCGTTGTGTCAACGGAAGCGGCGCCATAGCAGCACCTGTTCCTGCTTTCGCCAGCCATGAGCCTCAAGCACGTTCGTTCCCGTCGCCGTCGCAAGCGCATCGCAAGCCTGGGTGGGAAGGCACGCGCCGCCAAGCGCAGGGAGAAGCGCGCACCGCTCCAGCCGTACGTAGGCTCCATCCTCGACGCCATGGATGCCGCGGGCATGGTGGGCGAGAGCTGGGCGGCGTGGCGCGTGGTTGCGAAGGCGATCCATGCCATCCCGATGACGGCGGACGAGCTTGTGATCTACCAGCGGCACACGGGGCGGACCACGTCACCGACCACGCCAGTCGCCGAAGCGTGGCTTATCGTGGGCCGACGTGGAGGCAAGTCACGCTTCGACGCCGTGAGTGCGCTCCACGCGGGCATCCGCCGGGACTACCGCACCATCCTGGCGCCGGGTGAGCAGGCTACCATCCCGATCATCGCGGCCGACAAGAAGCAGGCGCGCACGGTGATGCGCTACCTGCGTGGGCTCTGCGACCTGCCCGCCTTCAAGCCCTACGTGGGGCGGCAGCTGAAGGAGAGCATCGAGTTGCGCACCGGCTGCGTCGTCGAGGTCCACACGGCGTCATTCAGAACGATCAGAGGCTACACGCTTCCGATGGCCGCGTGCGACGAACTTGCGTTCTGGTCCACCGAGGATTCTGCCGAGCCGGACTCCGAGGTCATTGACGCGATACGCCCTGGCATGGCGACGATCCTCGACGCCCTGCTGCTGTGCTCCTCGACCCCGTACGCGCGGCGCGGCGAACTCTTCCGCACCTGGGAGCGGCACCACGGCAAGGACGGCGACGTGCTGGTGTGGGTGGCGGACTCGCGCTCTATGCACCCCACGCTCCGCGAGAGCGTGGTCCAGCGTGCCTACGAGCAGGACCCGATCGCAGCTGCCAGCGAGTTCGGACAGGGTGGCACCATCCAGTTCCGTTCGGACGTCGAGAGCTTCATCGGTCGGGAGGCCGTCGAGGCCGTGACCGTGAAGGGGAGGTTGGAGCTGCCCCGCGTGGCTGGCGTCCGCTACGTGGCGTTCACCGATCCGGCAGGTGGCTCGGGGACGGACAGCTTCACGGTGGCCGTCGCGCACCGAGGCGGGGACGGCTCTGGGGTGCTCGATTGCGTCAGGGAGATCCGACCCAGGTTCTCCCCCGACGCGGCGACCGCCGAGCTGGCGCAGGTCCTCAAGAGCTACGGCCTGGCGCAGGTGACCGGCGATCACTGGGGTGGCGAGTGGCCGCGCGAGAAGTTCAGGACGCATGGCATCACCTACGAGCCGAGCAAGCAGCCGAAGTCGGATCTGTACCGCGAGTGCCTCCCGATCATCAACGCTGGCCGCGGCGAGCTGTTGGACCTGCCCAGGCTGCGGGCGCAGCTCGTCGGGCTCGAACGTCGCGTGGCGAGATCCGGGAAGGACAGCATCGACCATGGCCCCGGCCAGCACGACGACGTGGCGAACGCAGTCGCAGGTGCCATGGTGCTGGTGGCGGGGGGCCAGGCCAAGGGACGTCGCGTGCTCTTGGCGGCCGATGGCGTCGTACTCTTCGATTCCTGGGCCGAACCAGACCCACGGTTCGAGCCCCCGGAGGAGCTGGACGAGAATGGGAACTGAGCGCGATCCACCACGGCTGATGCCGACGATGAGCCGTGCTAAGTTTTCAAGAGCGGGGCGCCTCTAGAGGCGTGACTCGAAAGGGCCGGCGGGGCCTCCACCCCCGCCGCCCGCTCTCATCACAATCGCACGGGAGGGTGCGACCGATGGCGAGACGCAAGAGCACACCGAGACGCAGGACCAGGCGGCGGCATCGCGCCGACGAGTTCATGACGGGCGCGGAGGCACGCCGGTTCATGGACGCGTGGGCGGCCGAGCAGAACGAGATCGTCCGCGCCAAGCAGAACATCCGGAACCTCATCGCGGACTTTCGGGAGTACGTCGAGGACGCCGGAGTGGACTTCGACGAGCCCGCCGTTCGACCGATGATGGAGCAGTACCTCAGGCACGCGAAGTGGGGACTCAGCAAGACGCTGTCCGGTATGGCGCGCGCGCGATCGGAGGTGGCGCCGGACGAGGTGCTCGCCGCCTACGACCGCCGGCGTTCGTCCTTCGACTCACCCACCGCGACTGCAACCCACGTCGCGAAGCACGAGACGTTCACCGTCCAGCACCAGCGCCGGCCCACGCGCCCGGTTGGGAGCAAGGTCCACGTCTCGCGGAATCTCATCCTGGGCATCGTGCGGGCGCGGAGCGACGGAAAGGAGCGCCGTCCAGCGAAGACACGTGGAACGCGCCCGTCCAGCGAAGACACGCTGGACGGTCCTCCCCAGATTAATTCTCTCCCCCAGCAGGTGACATAGGTCAGTACGCCCGGCAGAGACGCCGCGATGAGCGCGACGTCGAGTACCGGCAACAAGCGCAGCTGGACGCATGAGCCAGAACGCGCGCGAGCGGAGGCCAACGAAGATGGAGATGCAGCAGCCGTTGACTCTTGGAGGACCAGTGTGTCCATCGCCGGTTCGTAGTACGCTGGGACGGGACGAGCAGTCCGGCGGGCTGGCGCACCTGCGCCTGGCCTGGCGCCACTGGGTCGAGCGGTGCTGGCGCGACGACCGGCCGGCCCCCGACTACCCGCGATTCCGCGAGCGCATGGCGCAGGCGGACTACATCCGGACGTTCTCCCACGACGCGTGGTGCACGCCGACGTTCGCGCGCGAGGTCTGCCAGGGCTACGCCTGGCGGAAGCTGATGCGGTGGCTGCGGCACCAGGGCCGCCGGACCTACGCCGTCCTCTGTCTGGAGCGTGGTCCGTCCGGCCTCCTCCTGCACCCCCACCTGCTCGTCGGTGGCCTGGCGCGCTCGTCGCCGAAGCACCCCACGCCGGAGGCCATGACCCGCCTGCGCGACTCCTGGCAGCACGGCAACATCGAGGTCGAGCCCTACCACGCCGGGATAGACCGTCCCGGCACCACGCGCGGCGCCTCGTGGTACGTCGTCAAGACCGGCTTCGACGCCGTGACAATCGTCGGCCAGCCGATCGTGTACCGCCCACGCCGCCGGGTTCCCATCCGTCCAGACATGACGCTCTGGACGGTTTGAACCTGTGTAGGATCTCCTCATGACCACCAAGCACGCCGTCCAGGCACCACACGTGGGTCGAGCGGTCAGGAACTGCCGCTGCGCCCAGTGCACGGTTCACCGCTTCCTGGACCGGCAGGCCGCCCAGGACGCGAAGACTGCGGCGCTGTGCGAGGGGCTGTTCCGGTACGCGCCGCTCCGAAGCGTCCGGGTCGGATCTACTTGCGGGCCAGAGCTGCGCGAACGCATCAACGGAGGGAGATGACGAGATGAGTGGCAAGAAGCAGGTCACGGTGGCTGAGGCGGTCGCGGCCGTGAACGCGCTCGTGGAGAAGTCCAAGGTGGCCGACCCGAACGAGGGCCGCACGGTCGTCGGCATGTACTTGTCGCCGCGCGGTCGGGACGGGTCGGGCGGCGAGGTCGAGAAGGTGATCCGCACGGGCCCGCGGGAGGCGCGGCAGTACATGCCGACCGTGCCCTACTGGAACGAACCGCGGCTCACCGACGGGAAGCGACGCGAGCTGGAGGCCGAGGCGAACGGGATCCGCGCGCAGCTGAAGAGTCCCGGGCTCACCCCGGCGCAGAAGATCAGGCTCGAGCAGGCGCTCATCCACATCGAGCGCATCCTCGGCAAGACGGACTCCGGCGACGCGGTGGATCCGCAGTACCGCTGATGGATTTGAGTAGCCGTGGGTCACCGGAGCGGAGTCCGGTCGTGAACAGCCCGCGGTAGCGAAGCTCGCGCGAGGGGCTGCGGCGGGCGGCTGATGGCCCCCGAAGCGAGGTTCGAGGCCTCGCCCACGGTTTCTGCGATCGTTGAAGATCAACCACGAGGAGGCACGGATGAACGGCAGCAAGGAAGTGCAGGACGCGGTCGGCGTGGCACCCGAGCGCGATCCGCTGCAGGTCCTGGAAGTCAAGCGCGCGGACCTTGCGCGGGCCGAGCAGAAGCTGCGGGAGGCGCAGGAGACGATGGACGTGGACGCCGAAGTCGTCGCGCGCTCCCGCGTCCAGATTCTGCGGGAGCACGTCCAGCGGGCCGAGGCGGACGCCGTCCCGGTGCTCGACGCCGTGGGCGCGCGCGAAGCCAAGGCGTGGCTCGAACGACAGCGCGAGGCACTCGGGCCCGTGGGCGAGAAGATCGCACAGGTGCAGGGCCGGGCCCTCAAGGTCGTCGAGGAGCTGGTCGCGGCGATCAACGAGGAGGCCGCGCTGCGGTCCCAGGTCACGGACGATCAGGTGCGGCAGGAGTTCCTGACGTTGCGCTGGCCCGAGCTGGCGAAGGCGAACGGGAAGGCATCGACCCTGCCCCCGCACGCGGACTACGCGGATCCGATCTGGCGGGCTATCGCCAACTCCGACCTGATGCCGCGCAGGGGCCTGCGGATCATGGACCTCGTCCAGACGCAGGGGGACGACACCCCGGAGATCCTGCGGAAGAAGGTGCTCAAGGGGTTGAGCGCGTTCCTCGAGCATCCGCACAACGTGAAGGCCCTGGGCCCCGAGGTCACCGCGATCGTCGAGCGCGCGGGAATTCCGCCGTGGGAGACGCCCGAGGAGCGGGCCCAGCGAGAGGCCCGGGTCGCCGAGCGCAAGGCCGCGCGGGAGAAGCCCATGACCGGCATGATCGGCGCGTCTGGAGCAGCGGGGCGCTGACGTGTCGCCCTCACCAAGGCGTCGGCGCGTGGCGAACGGCAAGGCAAGCGTGGCGAACATGCTCGGGTCGTTCCGCGACTTCCTGGCTGCACGCGGGGCCGGGCTCCAGTACCAGGGCAACCGGGACGTCTACAAGACCGCAGGCTACGTGCCCGAGGGTAACGAGACCTTCCAACACTACCTCGCGCTGTTCGAGCGCGATCCGCTGGCGGGCCAGATCGTGGAGCAGGCGGCGAAGACGACCTGGAAGACGCCGCCCGAGATCGTCGAGGAGGGGAAGCCGGACGGCACGCAGTTCACCACGACGTTTGTCCAGCTCGCGAAGCGCCTCGACCTGTGGCGCGAGTTCGAGACGGCGGACGTGCTCTCAGGCATCGGCCGCTTCGGCATCGTGCTGATCGGGACTCGCGGGACGCAGCCGCTCTCGACGCCCGTGACGGGCCTCAGCAGACCCGAGGACGTCGTGTTCGTGAGGGCGTACGACGAGGGCGCGGTGCGGGTCGCGACCTGGGTGACGGACAGCGGCAATGCGCGCTTCGGGCTCCCAGAGACCTACGAGGTGCAGTTCGCCACGGCCGATGGTTTCCCGGCGACGAAGGCGGTCGTGCATGCCTCCCGCTGCCTCCACATCGCCGAGAATGCACGCCGCGACCGCACCTATGGGCGGCCACGCCTCAAGCGCGTGCTGAACCTCCTCGCCGACCTGCAGAAGATCACGGCGTCCACGGGCGAGAGCTACTGGCAGCGCGTGGTGCCGATCCTGCAGGCCCTAGTGGATCCGTCGGTGGCCATAACGTCCGAGCAGCAGGACACGCTGCGCGACGCCATGGCTACCCTGCCCCACGACCTGCGCCGCCAGTTCCTGGGCCAGGGCGTGAAGCTCGAATCCATCGGGGCCGACTCCGGGCCGAACCCGCAACAAGTGGTCGAGATGTTCTTCTCGCTCTTCGCGGCGGCGTGCGGCATCCCGAAGCGCATCCTCTTCGGGAACGAGGCGGGCGAACTCGCGTCCTCCATGGACCAGGCGACGTACTTCGGCGCGATCAACGAACGGCAGGAGCACTTCGCCGAACCGCAGCTCGTCCGGGCATTCATCGACAAGCTCCTCGCGCTGCGCGCCCTACCCGCTCCCGAGACGGGCACGTACATCGTCCAGTGGCCGACCTTATTTGAACTGACGGAGCTGGAGCAGGCTGACGCGAACCTAAAGCGGGCGCAGACTGCGGCCGCGCTGACGCCAATGGGCGGTGACCCCTTGCAGCTCGTGGAGATCACAGACGAGCGCGACGTGTGGCTCGTCCAAAGGGAGCCGAAGCCGGTCGCTGCGCCACAGCCGGAGCCGCCGCCCCTCCTGGAAGGGGATGCCTGATGGACGGGCGGATGAGGCGGGCTCGGCGCTTTCGCGGTGGCCAGCAAGCCGTTAAGTTGTGGCCGCCCCGTGAGCTACGCGCCTTGGTCCCATCTGCGACGCCTTGTCCTTCGGTCGCCTTCTCCCGACCTTGCGCCTTTCGGGATTTCTTCGGTATTATGGGGTGGCTCCCAGGACCGGTTCGCGTTCGGCGCCTGGCGTTGGCGCTAACGCAAGGGATACCAGGTGCCGAAGCGTTACGAGGTGCGGTGTCCCGTCCATGGGTTCATTCCGATCACCGAGTGGGAACGGGACATCATCAACCAACCGGTCTTCCAGCGGCTCAGGCAGATTCGACAGCTCGGGTTAACGGACATGCTCTATCCCGGCGCGATGCATACGCGGTTCGAGCACTCGCTGGGCGTGATGCACCTGGCGACCCGGATGTTCGAGGATATTTGGGACCGCCAGCACGCGTTTCTCGTCGAGCAGGGGTTCCGCGAGGACACGAAGGGGCGGGACCGAATGATCATCCGGCTGATGGCGCTCCTCCACGATTTGGGTCACGCGCCGTTTTCCCATGCCGCCGAAGAGGTGATGCCCTTCCTTCCGGGGCAGGAGGGCAAGGAGAAGAAGGACAAGAAGAGCTACAAGCACGAGCAGTACTCGGCGGGGATCATCCGGACGTACCTCAAGGACGTTATCGAGCAGCATAAGGAGAACGACAACTTTGGACTCACAGCGAACGACATCGCGGACATCATCGAGCGGAAGCCCGCGATTGGGCAGCGCAAGCTGCTCTGGCGGGACTTGATTGACAGTCACCTTGATGCTGATCGCGCGGACTACCTCTTGCGCGACTCCGTGCATATCGGGGTGGAGTACGGGCACTACGACCTGGCCCGCCTGGTCATCTGCCTTGTCATCGCGCAAGACCCTGACACCGGCACGCTCGTGCTCGCCGTAGACGAAGGGGGCGTACATGCCGCGGAGGGATTGATCCTGGCCAGGTATATGATGTTCACGCAGGTTTACTTCCACCACGTCAGGGGTGCGTACGACCACCACTTGGCCGAGACGCTGAAGGAGCTCCTCCGGGAAGAGAACAAGGATCGCGCGGACCTCGGCGACGAGAAGGGAACGTTCCTTCCCCCGACGACGCCCGAGAACCTCAAGGCGTTTCTCGACTGGACGGATTGGAAGGTCCAAGGTCTCCTATATGTCGGTAAGGGCGGGCCACACGCGACGATTCTCAAGGAGCGTAGGCACGACCGCCGGGTCTACGAGACGCCTGAGGTAGTCAAGGCGGCCGACCTGGAGGAGCTAGGCGAGGTTCGCGAGCGCCTCGGAGACCGCGTGTCCTTTACCGGTAGCCCTGAGAAGAGCTGGTACAAGCCCAAAGAGGGGGAGATCCAGATACTAAAGCGGGGCACGACGAAGACGCGGCTGGTCCCGCTCTCGCAGATATCCGACGTCGTAAAAGGGCTAGCATCGCTCAACCAGCGACGGCTCTACGTGCCGTACGAAAAAGCGACGGAGGCCCGAAGGATCGTGGACGATTTCTTGACGGAGAAGGTGGCAAAGAAAGGAGGGCCAAGTGAAAATTAATGACCTAACACAGCTCTTTGACCTTCCTCTTGAGCGCTACGGCCTGATCGCCGAGTTCGCCCACAGGATGGCAGAGCGACATCTATCTTTTGGGAAAGTCGCCCTTGAGAAGCTCGTATTCTTCCTCCAGGAGCTATACGGCGTCGATTGCGGCTACGAGTTCTCGCTGTACACCTACGGGCCGTTCGACTCAACGCTGCTCGGCGATCTCGACGCCACCGCTGCCCTTGATGGCGTAGACGTCAAGTACTACGGATCGCAAGGATACGAGATTACCCCCGGTACCGAGAACGAGGCGATGCGCAAACACGCGGCCGAGCTGGTGGCGAAGCATTCGGAGGACCTCGACCGGGTCATCGACGAGTTTGGAAGCCTGTGGGCGCGTGACCTCGAGCTCTTTGCGACGATCGTCTACGTCGAGCGCGACGCGCGGAGCTCGGGCCAAGAGCCCACCGTGGACTACCTCGTCAAGGTTGTTAATGAGCTCAAGCCCCATTTCTCGGGCGAGGAGATCAAGAACGCCGTCGTCGCACTCGCTGAGCGAAACCACATCAAGCCGACCCCTGAGGAGATCCCGCGACTCAAACGTCGTCCCAGGACTGCTATGGGGCGTTAGAACATGTCGTGATTCGGCTTCTCATCCGCAGGTTCCGCTTCTACTCGCTCGGGACAGTCGGCGGCTGTGATGTCGCAAAAACTGCACTCATTGTAGCTGGGCACTCTTAGCGTGGGAGCGGCGCCGCTGGCCCGCTTCATCATGCTCAAGATTAAGGCCCGCAGTTCCGCCGTGAACTCCTCAGGGGCAATTGGGATCGCGTGGTCGGTGTATCGAACTTCACCGGCCAGGCGTTTTCCCTTGCACGCGGCGTTTCGGATGGGGAGTACCAGCATGTAGACCAGAACCTGAAGGGCGTCGGCCGAACGTGGTGTCCCGGTCTTACAGTCAACGACCAGTGCGTCGTCTCCCTTGACGGCCACGATATCGGGCTTTCCGCCCAAGGTGACGGCTTTGCCTTCGAGCGCGAACTTGTTCTGATCCTCGACGAACACCTTGTAGCCGGCTGCCCTGAGTCCTTCGGCTCTGGTTCGGACAAGTTCTGCGTGGCGCGCCGCCCACGAAGCGAGATCAAACCTCTCATCCAGTCGCTTGTCGTACTTGTGGTGGGCCTTGAACCAAAGGGCCCACTCGCAATGCGCCTCCCCAGCCAACAGTTTGCTCAGCCAGGTAACCCAGATGTATGGCCCTTCGCGAGGCTGTGCCACACGCGCCCCCAGCGCTGAGTCCGATAGTCGTCCTGTTGCACCTAAACGGTACGAACTGGGCCAGGGCGCGATAGGGTGAAAATGCGGCATTGAGGGGCTGGAATGCGACAAAGCAGACAAAAAGCCGCCGCCGCGGATCACGCCCTCGGTTGATGGTCCGTTGATCGCTCGTCGCGATACTGCGCGGCATGGGCATTGTCACGTGGGGCGACTGGCCGGTGTCGCTCGGCCTGGAATCTCGGCACACTGTTCACTATCGTAGCACCGACCCAGTTCAGCACGGAGCCGATGCCCGCATGGCGGACAACGTCCTGTACTACGGCGACAACCTCGACATTCTTCCCCGGTACATCAAAGACGAAACGGTGGATCTCGTGTACCTCGATCCGCCGTTCAACAGCAACCAGGAGTACAACGTCCTGTTTGAAGCCAAGGACGGCTCGGCGGCGCCCGCGCAAATCAAGGCGTTCGAGGACACGTGGCACTGGGATCAAGCGGCGGCTCGCGTGTTTGATGACGCGGTCCAGCGGGGCGGTCCTGTCGCCGACGTGATGCTAGCCTTCCGGCAGTTCCTCGGTACGAACGACATGTTGGCCTACCTGACCATGATGGCGCCCCGGCTCGTGGAGTTGCACCGGGTTCTAAAACCGACCGGTTCGCTCTACCTGCACTGTGACCCCACGGCCAGTCACTACCTCAAGCTCCTGCTCGACGCCGTGTTCGAGCCCCGCAACTACCGGACGGAGATTATCTGGAAGCGCAGCAGTGCCCACAGCGACAGCAAGCAAGGGCGAGAGGACTACGGACACATTCACGACACCATTTTCTTCTACACGAAGAGCGGCGAGTGGACGTGGAACGATGTCTACACACCCTACTCGGAGGAATACGTCGGCCGCGACTACGGGCTTGAGGAAGAGGGGACAGGGCGGCGCTTCAGGCGCGGCGATCTTACGGCTGCGCGTCCCGGAGGCGATACCGAGTACGAGTGGCGCGTTAAGAAGCAGGCTGGCGTGCGGGAACGCTGGACGGCGGATCTCGATGACGAGTACAAGAAGCCTCGTCCGGACTGGGAGTACAGAGGGGTTCGGCCATATACTGGCCGCTTCTGGGCCTACTCGAAGGAGAACATGCGCCAGTTCGCCCACGAGGGGCGGCTTCGGCACACGTTCGACGGGATGCCGGAGTACAAGCGATACTTGGACGAAATGCCCGGCGTTCCGCTGCAAGACCTGTGGACAGACATTACGCCCATCATCGCCGGCACGGCCGAGCGTTTGGGATACCCCACACAGAAGCCCGAGCCGCTGATGGAGCGGATCATTCAGGCGAGCAGTAACGAAGGAGACCTCGTACTCGACCCGTTCTGTGGCTGCGGCACTACCATCGCCGCGGCGCAGAAACTCAAGCGTCGTTGGATCGGGATTGACATTACCCACCTCGCGGTCGGCTTGATCAAGCACCGTCTCGAAACGGCGTATGGTGGCACCGCCAAGTACAAGGTGATTGGCGAGCCTACGACCGTAGATGGAGCCGCGCAGCTGGCAGCCGAGGACAAGTTTCAGTTCCAGGCGTGGGCGCTCGGGCTGGTCGGCGCGCGTGCGGTGGACTCGAACAAGAAGGGCGCTGACAAAGGCGTGGACGGCCGCCTCCGGTTCAAGTACGCGCCCGACGATTCGTTCAAGGAGATCGTGTTCTCGGTGAAGGGCGGGCAGCTCAAGGCCACCGACGTTCGCGACTTGCGCGGCGTGCGCGAACGTGAAAAGGCAGAGATCGGCGTGTTGATCAGCTTCGAGGAGCCGACGCGCCAGATGCGCACGGAGGCTGCGAGCGCAGACTTCTTCGAGTCGCCGTGGGGGAAGCACCCGCGTATTCAACTCCTCACTGTAGCCGAGTTGCTGAACGGCAAAGGGATCGACTACCCGCGCACGGCCGGGGTCAACGTCACTACTAAGGCCGCGCCGCGAGCTCAGGAGGACACGACTACTCCCGACCTGCTCGGCCAACAATCCAAGCCGGAGCGTGTTAAGAGGGCGCGACCCGTGAAGGCACCGCGACCCAAGAAGCGCCGCTGACTGCCCGCCAAGACACCACTCCTGTTCCTCGCTGAGCCAATTCGTCGACCGCATCGAGCTGCTGGCGAAGTACATCCACGATCTTCTCGGCGATGATGCGCGGTAAGCATCGTGCCTGGTACCTCCTCCACGTGTCCAGCGATGACTCGTTGGACAGTCCCGCGCGTGAGTAGGCTGCTCACGTAACCGGGAGTCTCACAGCAACCGTAGCACCGGCCCGTGGAGGGGCGCCATCATGAGCAAGTCGAAGAAGAAATCCAAGCACCAGACGGGTGTCAAAAATGACACCGGCATCGAGGTCGAGTTCGGTAAACTGGTATCGAGCTCGAGTTCGGCAAGCTGCCTGCCGTTCGGTAAGATGCTGCATCCGCTGGCCGAATTCGTCCCGGCGATGAGCGACGAGGAGTTCGGGGAGTTGGTGGCGGACGTCAAGGCCAACGGATTACGCGACCCCATCACACTGACGCACGACCGCAAGTTCGTCGTTGATGGGCGGCATCGGCTGCAGGCGTGCTTCGCGGCGGGCGTTAAGCATCCGACGTTCGAGCGGCTCCCGAAGAATGCCAGCATCGCCGCGTTCATCATCTCGAAGCTCATCCATCGGAACCTGACGGCGAGCCAGCGGGCGGCGATTGCGGCCGAACTCATGTCGGAGTTGAAGGGGCGCAATGGTGTCAAAAATGACACCGAGAAGGGCAAGACCCGCGAGAAGGCCGCGAAGGCGCTGCACGTCTCGGAGGGCTACGTGCACGAGGCGGCGAAGCTCAAGCAGGAAGACCCGGAGAAGTTCAAGGACGTGAAGGCGGGGAAGCTCAAGCTGTCGAAGGCGCGCCCGAAGAAGGCCACGCCGAAGAAGGCCAAGAAGTCCGAGCAGGACATCCTCGACGACGTGCAGGCGGACTACGACCGGCAAGTTGCAGCGCTGGAACGCAAGCACCAGGAGTCCGCTGATGACGAGGACGCCGACGGCGAGCAGGAACGCATCACGGCGTGGACGAATGATGCCGTGAAGACGGCGAAGCATCTGGCCGACCTGCTGACGAAAATCTCCATGCGCGGGGGCGAGCCGAATGGGCACGACCTCCTGCTTCTGTGGGGGTGGATGCTCACGGCGGGCGATGCGTGGAACGCCATCACGGCGCACGGCGCACTTTCGGAGTCAGAGGCACGGCAGGCGGTCGCGGAGTTGGAGCCCGTGGCGGCGTCGTGAACGCAAACATGTGGGTGGACCCGTTGCTGCCGGTCCCGGTTTCCGTTGAACCCGGCGTGGACCAGCGGCGCTTGGCCGCCTACCACGAGGCTGGGCACGCTGTCGCCCACGTGCTGTTCCGACTGAAGTTCGCGGAGGTCCACATCGTGCCGGGTGAGACTTCGGGCGGCGCGCTCATCACGGCCGGTTGTGGTCCGTGGTGGCCCCCGTCGCGACGTTGGGTTAAGCGCAAGGTCATCGCTCTGCTGGCTGGTCCCACGGCGCAGATTCGCGCCCGGGGATACCACGGGGGCGAGCCCTTCTTCGACGTGGGCGCCGACCATGACATGACCCACGCGCGCGCTTTGGCGTCGACCTGCTACTACGACCAGCGTAGGGTGTTGGCCTACGTCAAGACGCTCCATCTCCGGGCCGTGCGGCTGTGGGAGGTGCCGGAGTACTGGCGGGCGGTCCAGGCGGTGGCGCAGAGCCTACTTCTGCAGCCGTATGGTTGGCTCCCGAGCGCCGCGGTGCGACTCATTGTGCGGACGGAGCTCGCGGCCGCGTGAGCGAGCACCTTGTCGTCCTGCTCACGGATGAACAACTCGAGTTGTTGGCGGAGCGCGTTGCCGCGAAGCTCAACACCAACGGCAACGGTCACGCGCCGGAGGCGCCCGACAACTTGCTGACGGCCGACGCGGCGGCGCAGCGTCTGGGCGTCAAGGTCCGCTGGCTCTACTCACACGACCTGCCGTTCGCGGTGCGGTTGCCGAACAGCAGGGCCGTCCGGTTCTCGGAGCGTGGCCTCGCCAAATGGCTCGCCAGGCGGACAGGCTGATGGTCTCGGGCCAGGGACAGAACGGCGGTCCTACTGGACCCTCGGTGAGATGCAGCGGTGTGGCGAGTGTGTGGAGAGAAGGCGGCGCGATGCAGGAGCACGAACTACTGGTCGGCCGGCGCCCGGTCGGGGATACTTACTCTGGCTCTGCCGCACAAAGCGCTTCACGGTGCAGAGCCATCCCCGAACCGTGGAGGGGTTCGATGAAGACGAAGGCGAAGTCCCTCAAGAAGTCCCTCAGCGTCATCCGCATCGCCGTGTTGGAGAATCCCGCGACTAAGCGCCAGGTCTACGCGCGCGTGACCCAGGACGGGAAGTTGGGCAAGCGCGACGCCCAGCACCTCGGCGTGAAGAAGGTCGCGACCTGGACCGAGGTCGAGGCGAAGACGTGGGCCCAGGCGACGAAGGCCGTCAAAGCCGGTCGCGGCAGGAAGGTGGCCCCATGACGACGATGAAGAATGGCCTCTATCTGCGCGGGCGCATCTGGTGGATTCAGTACCGCGCCGGTGGCAAGACCGTGCGCGAGTCAACGGGCTCCACGCGGAAGGACGACGCCAAGGCGATGCTCGACGAGAAGCGGACGGCGGGCCGCAAGGGCCAGCTCGTCGTCGGCGCCAACAAGGTGATGCTGTCCGACCTGTTCGCCCTGCTGGTCGCGAATAGGAAGGCGAAGCACAAGGAGCCGCCGAGGCTCACGCGGCTCTGCGAGTTCTTCGACGTGGTGGAGACCAAGACCGACGACGGTGCGGTGACCTTCGCGGGTGGCTGGAGAGCCCAGGCCATCGACTACGACGTGCTGACGCGCTACGTGACCGACCGACAGAAGGCCGGTGCGTCAGACTCCACGATTCACAACGAGCTGGCGGCGCTGCGCCGGGCGTTCCGACTGGGGAGGAAGGTGAAGAAGGTGACGGTGGTGCCCGAGGTCCCGATGCCGGAGGTGCAGAACGTGCGGGAGAGCTACTTCACGGTGGCGCAGTTCGACAGGCTGGTGACGCTGCTGCCGGACTACCTCAGGACGCCAGCGCAGTTCGCGGCGCTCACCGGGATCAGGGCCGAGAACGTGTTCGCCCTGACGTGGCCCTACGTCGATTTCGGGCGCGGCCTGGTGCGTCTCCCGTTCGGCAGGACCAAGACCGGGGAGCCCTTGGTCATTCCATTCGACCACGGCTCGGCGTTGGAGCAGTTGCTGCGAGCCCAGGAGCAGGTGCAGCGCGGCGAGTTCGTGTTTCACAGGCACGGCGAGCGGATCAAGAGCTACCACGCTGCGTGGCGAACCGCCGTGAAGGCCCTTGGAGCAGACGGCTGGGGAGAGCAGTACGACCCCAGGACCGGCACCACGAAGCAGGTGCTCAAGCGGTTCCACGACCTGCGGCACACGTTCGCGCAGATGATGACCGACGCAGGTGTGCCGGAGGCCGAAATCCTGTCAACCGGTGGTTGGAAAACGCGGGCGATGCTAGACCGCTACCGCATCAGCAGCCAGGAGGCGAAGCGCAAGGCTGCAGCGCAGAGGGACAGGCACGTAGAGGCCGAGCGGCAGAAGGCAACGAAGGTGGTGGCCTTCAGGCAGGCAGCGTCAGGAGGCTCTCGGTGAGAGTGCTCGGCCCAGGACTCGAACCTGGAAGGGATTGCTCCCAGCGGGTTTTAAGCCCGCAGCGTTTACCGTTTCGCCAGCCGAGCGCCGTTGTCACAGAGTTGACACAAAAAGGTGGCCTAACCTGTTGGCTTGCAAGCAACGGGGCCTGGATTTTAAGTCCCTTGCGTCTACCGATTTCGCCACCCCGGCCGCGTCCAAACTTATCAGCTTACACGCCGACTCGCCGATGCCTCGGTCTCGACGGCGGCTGGGGTGCTACTCCACCCGCCGGTACATCAGAACGCGCTTG
>WNGL01002749.1_pt1 | contig 21191 bp, 17 predicted proteins | sample 5400591 | NCBI WGS metagenome assembly WNGL01 (sample SAMN13153377, study PRJNA577476) | soil metagenome | isolation source: 80 cm soil or saprolite under Garry oak tree replicate 1 | place: USA:California | collected 2016-06-15 | reverse complement strand
CTGGTGGGCCGATTGGCTGGAGTGGCTAAAGGTGCGCTCTGGGGAGTTGGTGGCGCCCCCATCGATGGGAGTGAGACCTATGCGCCGATTACTCCGGCGCCTGGGACGTATGTGCTTGAGAAGTGACAGCACATAAACAGAAAGGAGCAGGTGCAGAGACCCGCTAGCATTCACGCATTGTGTCTCCGCGCCCGCTCTGCTTAAGCCTTCATAGCCATCCAAGCGTTCCGCACATTATCGATTGGTGAGAAATTGCTCGACGACGTGCGCAAGTTCCCTGGTATGCGTTAACAACCCCATGTGCCCACCGCTGAAGATGTAGAGCTTCGCGCGTGGGATGAGCCTTTGCATGATCTTCGCGTTGATCGGTGGCAAAATTGGATCCTCATTACCAGCCAGAATCAATGTTGGCTGTCGTATGAGCCAGAGCCAGGGCAAGCTGGTCCATCCCATGCCTGCCAACAATTGATACAGATAGCCACGTGATCCTCCCAAACGCAAGGCAGGAGCCGCCTCGCGCACAACCTCGGACTCCCACTGCAAGCCCTCACTAGAGAGGTCTGGGTCGGCCTCCTTCAGGTAGGACGGCTCTGTATAGCTTCGTGGGGTTGCCATTCTGGTAAGCGCGTCAAGGCGACCTGGGATCATGGTCATCCCGGTTGAGGTGCTGGCCAGGATAAGCCGTCGACAGCGGGGGCTGTGTTGCAAGGCAAACTGTTGGGCCAGTGCACCACCCCACGAGACGCCGAGCACATCCACCTGCGTGTAGCCCAGGTGATCCAGCATCTGCGCTACGAGATGGGCCAGAGACAAGAAAGTGTACGGCATGGCAGGCGATGGCGAACCGCCGATACCCGGCACATCAAAGCGAATGACTTCCCTGGCAGGGTCAAGCGCGTCAACAAACACTTGGAGTAGTTCGAGGTTGACACCTATGCCGTTCATCAACAACAATGGATTGCGACTGCCGTTTCCTGGACGAATGGCAACACGTAGACGCTGATTGTTGACGGTGATCACGCGAACACCCTCCGGCCGTACTGCTTCCTCCTGTGAATGCATGTTTTGAAACTCCTTCGGTTCTCCTGTGAAAATCACCCAGCCAGCTCAACAGGGGTGGCTGTTGCAAAAAAATAATATAGGCCTAAAAGAAATGCGGTTTTTGAGGCGAGGAAATCCACTATATACATTCCCATGCATATATTTTATGAATATATATGCTAATTGCATTATACAAGGTAGCGAGCAGTGTTGTCAAGAAAGCGCTGAGGACGATGTAAGTTCGTGACGAGTTTGTGTTGGCAAAGCGACGCATTTTGACGAATTTGTGATGTAAGCGTGATATAACTCCCATAGTACAGAGTGATCTGCACGGTTGAGGCCACTACTCTCTCAGGAAAAACGTGCGCAGCGGAGCGAATTAATTCATACTCATCTTCATGAGTCAGAGAGCATCTTGATGGCCTACAACAAGTGGATTTGTCACATTCAACACAGAAAGGAAGGCGAATTATCTAATGAGAACTTTGGAAAATGCCGTTGTCGTCATCACGGGTGCCTCAAGAGGTATTGGGCACGCGATAGCAGAAGAATTAGGCTTCAGCGGAGCGAAGGTAGTAGTGGACTACGCCCATAGCAAAGAATCAGCAGAGGAGTTGGTAGCGAAGCTCGTGGCGGGTGGAGCACCGGGAGCAATTGCGATTCAGGCGGACGTGTCGGATCCAGAGCAGGCCGCCAGGCTCATCGAGGAGACAATCAAACATTTTGGTCGAATAGACGTGCTGGTCAACAATGCGGGAATAAACGTCGACCGCTCGTTGAAGAATATGACCGTGGAAGCCTGGAGAACGGTCATTGAGGCTGACCTCAGCTCCTACTTCTACACCATAAAAGCGGCACTCCCGTTTTTCACGCAGCAACGCAGTGGAACCATTATCAACATGAGTTCCATTGCAGGCGAGATAGGTAACTTTGGTCAAAGCAACTATTCAGCCGCGAAAGCCGGCATTCTCGGCCTCACCAAGGCTGCAGCCCTGGAACTGGCTCGCTATAACGTAACGGTCAATGCTCTTTGTCCCGGCCCCGTATCGACCGAGATGTGGGACACGGTTCCACCTGAGGGGAAGGAAGCAATACTGAAGAAAATACCTCTCGGTCGTGCGTGCACTCCGGAGGAGGTAGCCCGTGCCGTCCGCTATCTCATTGTGGATGGAGAGTACATGACGGGTTCGACTCTCACCTCAATGGAGGATGGCTTATGACATAGGGGGTACTCTCCTCCGCGGTGATGCAGTTGCCTAAATGCTTCCAGGGAAAGCTTGCGGGGTAATGGTAAAATGGGGAAAAGAGTGGAGAAGATCGAAGAGGAGGAAGGAATGTCAGCCCCAATCACATTACCCCCATCATTCTCTTTCCCCCTTCTACCACCTTTTTGATCGGCGAAGTTGCGCAAGAACAATGCATTCCCTAAAATCACAAGGATCCCGGCTCTTTGCCAGAACAGCCCCCTTATCTGAACATAGCCTGCTACCTTCACCTCAAATACGAGATAGCCACCGTTCTTTCTAAAAGAGGTAAGATGCATTTGCCCTCATCCATTTCTACTAGGAGGTACACAAGGATGTTCAAACAGCCCAAAAGTTTCGCCATTTTGGGTAGCCTCGTTCTCTTGGTCTCCGTTCTTCTTTTACCATCCTTATCAGATGCGCGCGCTAGCAATGGTATATGGCAGCAGTACATATTCAACGGCCCTGCGGGTAATCGTCCATACTTTGTCTACACACCGGCCAACTACCAGTCTGACAGAGCGGTCCCTCTTATTGTCATGCTGCACGGATGCGCTCAAACACCAGCGGACTTTGCTGCTAGTACACAAATGAATCAGTTAGCAGATCAGAAACAATTTATTGTTGTGTATCCGCAACAGCCGGGTATCTATGATCCGGCTGAATGTTGGCATTGGTACGATTCTGCCAATCAGTCTAGAGGTAGAGGAGAACCCGCAATCATTGCAGGTATTACACAGACCGTTGAGCAAAACACTGCTCTATGGAAGATAAATACGCATCGTGTTTATGTGGCGGGTGCCTCTGCCGGAGCAGCAATGGCTGTTATCCTGGGAGCCACCTATCCAGACATCTTTGCCGCCATCGGTGTGCACTCAGGAGGAGAATATCAAGCAGCTACTTCAGCCATTCAAATTACTACCGTCATGTTCCAGGGGGGACCTGATCCAGCGCAACAAGGGCAGGCAGCATTCAGCGCTATGGGCAGCGCTGCTCGTGTCGTGCCAACCATTGTATTTCAAGGAACGAGCGATTATGTAGTACGACCTATCAATGGTGATCAGGTTATACAACAGTGGATGGAGACGGATCATCTTGCTTCGAATAACCAATACCATGTCAGCTTTAATAGCCCTTCGAGTATCACTCATGGGCAAGTCCCAGGTGGTCATTCCTATACTGTGTACAGGTGGAACGATAACAATGGGAACGAGATACAGGAATACTGGAAAGTATATGGGATGGGGCATGCCTGGTCGGGGGGGAGTATAAGCAGCTCTTTCACCGATCCCCTGGGACCTGACGCAAGTCGGGCGATGTACAACTTCTTTATGAGCCACTCAGCCAGGGCTGGTGCAGTGCGATGACTGAGGAGGCTTTCCACGGACCAATAACGAGTTTAAATGTAGTGCGCGATAATTTCCAGGGTATCAAGGTCTGGGTCGAGCTGCTTCGTGATGCCGTCGAGCATTCCGAGCGCTCGTCCGATCATGAGCAGATTCACAGGAATGCTATTGATGCTCCTGCTCAGTCGCTCCCCGACATCCAGGACGCTCTCGCCTCGTTCCCCGCCAAGTATCACACCGACCAGTTGCAGCAGGGCCATGACGTCCACATGCTCGTCGAGTTGGAGCCCGGCCGCTATCAACGTCCTGGTCAGTCCCTCGAAATCACCAGCAACGAGTGTCCGCACCATCTCACTGAGCGAGTGGACGAGCGAGGACGTCAAGCGCACGGTGAGGCCGTGATCCAGCAGTACCAGCCGCGGTCCGGGTTGCACTAACAAATTGCCGGGATGTGGGTCCGCGTGCAATACGCCCAGGCGGAGCATCTGCTCGGCATAGAGATCGTTGAGCAATCGGGCTACTACTTGAGGGGAGATATTTGCTTTCTCCAGGGCATGCCGGTCAGTGATCTTTATCCCGTCGATAAACTCCATGACGAGGAGGCGCTCGGTGCTCAGTTCCTCAATGGCCACAGGGACGACCACGTCTGCCCGGTGCTGAAGCGCGGTCCGTAAATCTGCCATCGCTGTTGCTTCATGCCTGAAGTCGAGTTCTAGGGGGAGTGTTCCCTTTAGGAAGTCGAGGATAGGTTGCAAACGGATTGCCGGTGTGATCTTGGCGATTGCTGCGATGGCCCTCTCCATCACCGTCAAATCGGTAGCCACAAGTTTCGCGATTTCCGGGTACTGGATCTTGACAGCGACCTCACGACCATCACGAAGCCGTGCACGATGCACCTGGGCGATAGAAGCCGCCGCGATTGGTTTCTGCTCAATCTCAGCGAACACCTCCTGCGGACGCCGGCCAAGTTCCTGTGTGATCGCCGCCTCCATCTCCGACCATTTATGCGGTGGCATGCGATCCTGGAGCTTGGAGAGGGTGTGGATGTAGGCGGCAGGAAGCAGATCAGGCCTCGTCGAGGCAAACTGGCAGGCTTTGATCAGCGCCCCGCCGAGTGTGGCTGCCGTGTCCAGCACCCGGTTTGCACCGCGCTGATGCTGCAACTTCCAATCTTTCGGACCTATAAGGTTGGGCAATCGCCGCGCTCGTTCGCGTAGAGCGATATACCCTACAGAGATATCCGCCGCGACAGTTGACAACACCACCGTGCGCGACACTGCCGAGCTAACTGGAGTGATGCGGCTGTAACGCTCCTGCGTCCTGAGGCTAGCCTCCGTCCAGAGAAAAGAGTTCGAGCGGACCAGATCGCTCAAGCGGGCAATGAAAACAGTAGGGTTCAGCATTTCCTTACCTGTCAGGAAGACTGCCCATGTCTCCTCGATGGTGCGCCTGAGGCTCTCGTCAAGAATCCTCATCATACGGGTTTCTCCTTTATCCTATCACTTATGAGCTACTACCTTTTGGTTTTAAGCAGTTGGAGAGGATTTGACAGGACCCGCTGTATCTTCCTCATGAAGGAGACGTCGTTACGACTGGCTCCACTCTTCGGGTGGTTCATAAAAAAGTGGTACATGGCTTCACTGGCATCCGGACCCTGAGGATCGGTGTGGGAGCCGGTGGGGCTGCCTCCCGACCAGGCGTGCCCCATCTCGTGGATTTTCCAATATGCTTGCACGACGTTTCCTGTTTGATCTTTCCATGTATATACCGTGTATGCGCGCCCTCCAGGAACCTGTCCGGAAGTGGTGGTAGTGGGGTTCTTGAAGTCAGCATCATACAGGCCATGCGATGCCAGATGATTCGTCTGCATCCATTGCTGCACGACCTGATCACCATTGATAGGCGGAACGATTCTGTCACGTGTGCCTTGAAAAACAATGGTAGGCATCATACGCTTGCAGCCTCCCATTGCCTCATAAGCTCTCTGCCCTTGTTTTTCGGGGTCGGGGCCTCCTCTTCGCATCAATTTGAGGCCACTGATAATGTTCGTTACTGCTTGATACTCTACCCCTGAGTGCACACCAATGGCCGCATAGATATCCGGGTAGGTCGCTCCCAGGATGACAGCCATTGCTGCTCCGGCAGAGGCACCGACGACATAGACCCGGCTGCTATCAATCGTCCATTGTGAGGTATTCTCTCTGATGGCCTGGACCATGTGAGTAATGATTGCCGGTTCCCCACGGTCACGAAATTGATGTGAAGATTTAAACCAGTTCCAACAGAGGGTTCGGTTAGACGTACGCGTCTGCTGCGGATACACGACAATGAACCCATACTGCTCAGCCAGTTGATTCATGCGTGTACCAGCAGCGAAGTCGGCTGCCGACTGTGTACATCCATGTAACATGACAAACAATGGAACTGCTGTGCCGACGTGATAGGTTGTCGGCGTATACACAAAATACGGGTGACTGCTGGTAGGGTCTTGGTATATATATTCTTGCCACATAGTACTCTGAACTAGGGCCTGCATCCTAAGATTTCACCTCTCTGGGCTGTAGGCCGCGGGTCATCTCAGTCACGAGCAGGCTTGCCGCCACGCCACGGTTAACCGAGGAGTAAGGAGGGGGCGAGGCATGAAAGCTTCGCCCCCTCCTTAGTAAAGACAAACACACCACGTGGGCGCTGTTACTTCTCAAACACATACGTCCCAGGCGCTGGGACCATCGGCGGATAGGTCTCACTCCCCATCGATGGGGGCGCCACCAACTCCCCAGAGCGCACCTTTAGCCACTCGACCCAATCGGCCCACCAGCCCCCCTGATGAGACTCCGCCCCCTCTAACCACCGATCAGGACTCTTCGCTCGCTTCTCGTTCGTCCAGTAGCCTTTCCCCTTGCTCGGCGGTTGCAGCACTCCCGCCACATGGCCGCTGCCGCTCAGGACGAAGCGCGCTGAACCACCGACCAGCTGCGTCATCCGCCAGGCCGCCTTCCAGGGCACCAGGTGATCCTGTTCCGTTCCCACGGCATACACGTCCTGCCGGATATTGCGCGCGTCAATGGGTACCCCCTTGATGACCAGTTCACCGTGCTTGACCAGGCCATTCTCCAGGCAGACCTTGCGCAAGTAGAACGCGTGGGCCTTGTCGGTCATGCGCGTGCCATCATTGTTCCAGAAGAGCACATCGAAGGCCGGGGACTCTTTGCCCAGTAAGTAATTGTTGATCACGTTGCTCCAGATCAAGTCATTGGCGCGCATCATGCGGAACATCGTCGCCATCTCGCGACTCCCCAACACCCCGCGCGTCTTCATCTGTCGCTCCGCAAGCCGCAGCGCCGACTCATCAAAGAGGGCCATCAGATCATTGACCTCGGCATGGAAGTCCGCCAGCGTCACCACGAAGGTGGCCGCATTGACCGTCTCATCCCCCTTGGCTTCCAGATAGGGCAGTGTTGCTGCCAACATCTGTCCCGCGATACAGTAGCCCGCCGTATTGACCTTGGGTGAGCCGGTGATCTGCTTGATGACCTCCAGTGCCGCCAACGGGCCCAGCGTCACATAGTCCTCGAAGCCGACATCCGCCATGGAGGCATCGGGATTTTTCCAGCTGATCATAAAGACCGTGAAGCCGGCATCGACGAGGAACTTCACCAGGCTGTTCTGGGGTCGCAGATCCAGCAGGTAGTACTTGTTGACCCACGGCGGGATATGTAGGATGGGGATCGCGTGCACCTGTTTGGTCGTGGGGCTGTACTGGATCAATTCGATCAACTGGTTGCGGTAGACGACCTGCCCCGGCGTGATCGCCAGGTCGCGGCCGACCTGAAAGGCCTTGGTGTCGGTGATCTGGATCTCCCCTTCCTTGAGGTCACGTAGCAGATGCTCCATGCCCTTGACCAGGTTCTGCCCACCGCTCGTAATCGTTTCGTGGATGACCTGCGGATTGGTGAAGCCGAAGTTGGTGGGGCTGATGGCATCCAGGAATTGGCGCAGCAGGAAAGTCAGCTTGTGCTTCTGCTTGACATCCAACCCCTCAATGCCCTCCACTGCCTTCAGCCAGGTCGTCGCAGTCAGCAGGTAGCTCTGTTTGAGCGCATCGAAGACCGGGTTCTGCTGCCAATCCGGGGCGCTGAAGCGTTTATCGCCCGCTTCCGGCTCGATGATCGGTTTGCGTTCCTTGCTCAGTCCCCAGAACGCGAGGGTGCTGCTGGTCATCACTTGACTATACTGCAGCGCGAAGTTGCTGTAGAGTCCCCACAGCCGCGTCGGATTTCTAAGGGCATCCAGCCAGACGCGTTGGAAGATACTGACAATTTCCCCCAAATCAATGGGCACGACCTCACTGACCGGATTGGCATCCCAGAGCCGATCGATGAGGGTGACCCAGGGATCCTCCTTGCGGCCGTGCTGGGCCTGGGCGAGGGCCTCTACGATGGGTTCGGCGGGATAGCCAGCTGTCGTATTATCAGCCAGGTCGACCCAGGACTCTACAATTTGCGCTCCGTTCGATGCTATTTCATTCATAGTGGTTAACTCCTTGGATGTAATCACCACATCCAAAGCTGAAACCAGGGTTCAGTTTTGGAGAGGGTGTTCCTATCTCTACACTCGATGATTGCAACTCAGCAATCTTAACACCAACTAGTTGGACATCACAAGGGGTGCCCAACTTTAAGAGCTTAAATCGTTCCTCCGCCCGTTACATCTAACACAGCGCCCGAAACAAAATCCGCGAGGGGCGAGGCTAAAAAGAGTACCGCTCCCGCCGCATCCTCGGGCGTTCCTGTGCGACCCAAAGGAATAAGCGACTTGGCCTGATGCCGCAAATGCTCGGGGATACCAAGGTGGATTTCCTCGCCATCGCGCTCTAGCATTTCTGCGTTCTTCTTCGGTGCTGTCAAACGTGTCTCAATGAAGCCAAAGCAGGCACAATTCACATTGATGTTGTAGCGGCCCCACTCCCTCGACAGCGTCTTCGTCATACCTATGATGGCAGCCTTGCCCGCCGAATAGTTAACCTGTCCCGGAATGCCATACAGGGCGGAAACCGATGTAATGTTGACGACCTTACGGGGGTTGGCCACGCCATTAGTGGCATGCTCATGCTTAGCGGCATCACGGATGAAGGACACAAAAGCCTCGCGCAGAATACGGAATGGGGCGGTTGTATGCACATCAAGCATCGCATACCATTGCTTGTCGGTCATACTCTGAATGACCGAATCCCAGGCGTAGCCAGCACTGTTAACAATGATGTCCAGATCACCAAACGAATCAAGGGTTGCTTTGATCAAGTGGGATGGAAATGCAGGGTCGGTGACATCACCTACTACTGCAATGGCACTGCCGCCGGCGTTCCGAATAGCAGCAACAGTCTCCTCAGCTGGAGCCGGGTCAATATCGCTTACAACAACCAAGGCTCCCTCTGCCCCCAGCTTCTTTGCTGAAGCAGCCCCGATACCACGACCAGAGCCGGTTACAATTGCAACTTTGCCATCGATCATACCCATAACTCTCATTGATCTCCTTTTTGCTAACTTTAATGAGGTGAAGCGGCTACAAAGGTTCCGCGACTTTCACCATTTGAATGGGTAACAACGGGTAGTAAAATGGAGAGTCAAGCTTTGTGATACTTGATACTAGCTGCCATACAGTCTACCCACGCACTACAGTGACCTGGCGGGTCTTTAACACAGCCGTGACCTGCTGATTGCTCCTGCTTTCCAGTCACCAGGAAATCGGCTATATGCTTCTTACCCCTATATTTAAGATGAATATAGATGCTAAATACATTATACAGTATGCTGAGCATTTTGACAAGGGAAGGATCTTGCTAGTTGGAGAGTGTATTCGACAGAATAGGATGTTATACTTAAGGAAGTTCAGCCAGAGCACCAGGCAAGTATTTTGAAAGATAATTCGCCACACCCGGTTGGCTTTCCCACATGAAGGAGAAAACATTATGGGCATAGATTTTCGAAACCTCAAACTCCCTGTTGCCTTGAGGGGCAAGGGGAATAGTCAAGATGAGATTGATTACAAAGAAAGCTTCGTCGCCTGGACGGAACAACTACTCGATCAAACAAACTTGAGTGAAGAGCAGATTCAAGCTCAAACGCTGCCAGAGCTCAAGCAGAGTTTAGAGAGAATGAATCAACTCATCGAAAATCTGAAAAAGTCTATCGGTACGGCCAGTTTTAAGAGTGAACTGGTAGGGCAATCGAGTATCTACACTTTGCCTTTGTTACTGGAAAGGCAAAAGATGGTGATTGATCGTATCAGGCAACTGGAGTCAGAAGAGGAAATCACCAAATTAGTGAGCGTGGTCAGGAGTGATACTGCAACCGATGTACAGCAAGAAATAGAAAAAATGAAGTCGATGAATGAGACCTGGGTGGCGATATCGATTGCAAATGAGCGAGCCCGCAATGAGGCTTTGGAGGCAGCAAATACGGTCTCCGAAGAGACGCTTCATCGCCAGGGAAAAGCGGCAACAACGAGGGGCAGATGGCCAGCATTGCCCAAATTTATCGAAAACGAATCTGTCCCCACCATTATCAGCGCGTTTTTAATAGTGATCATTGTGCTTTGCCTCTTAGTATTCAGTTTATTCCATGTAACGACGCCGCAAATTCTGAACGATGCTTTTCTCGTCATCTTGGGGTATTTTTTTGGACAAGCCATAGCCAAAGCTACAACTCGTAAACAAGATTGAAATTGTGGCTGGACTCTACAACGGTGACGGGACGCATTTCAAGTCCCGCAGGCGGCAAGCTTGGAGAATAACTTGTACATCAGGTTCACTAGCGTAAACACACCAGGTAAGCCGACCGCTGCGAGTGCTGTTGCTGCGTGCAAAACAGTGTGTTTAAGGGATGTCTTTTCGCCTTTACGCCAGTATACTTAAGAATGGAGATGGAGGAACTTTGCATACGGAGCGAGCGAGGTGAAGCCACATCGTATCTGCCAGGAAGATTCACCTGCTCCTGCCTGGTTTCTTCGTGCATCATCAAGAGACCGCTATTTCGTATCCTGTATTCGACTATCGTAGTTCAACAGCGTCCTAGACGCACAAGGAGAACGAACCATGACCAAACCATTTCAGGGCATCGTCAACCTGGATATCCGCGACTCCAAGCCCGACTGGGAGCCGTACGAGCAGCCCAAAGCGCCAGAAGGTGCGCCCAATGTCCTCTACATCGTCTGGGATGACGTGGGTTTTGCCGCGATGGAGCCGTGGGGTGGCTTGATCGAGACCCCCACCATGAACCGCCTGGCACAGGGTGGTCTCACCTACACCAACATGCACACCACGGCGCTGTGTTCTCCCACGCGCGCCTGCTTGATGACCGGGCGCAACCATACCACCAACGGTATGGCCTGCATCTCAGAGGCAGCGATCGGTTTTCCCAACGCCAACGGCCATATCCCGTTCGAGTGCGCAACCGTCGCCGAGGTGCTCAATGAGCACGGCTTCAACACCTACATGCTCGGCAAGTGGCATCTGTGCGCCGAGGATGAGATGAACATGGCCTCCAGCAAGCGCAACTGGCCGGTGGGACGCGGCTTCGAGCGCTTCTATGGCTTTCTGGGCGCCGAGACCAACAACTGGTATCCAGACCTGGTGCATGATAACCATCCGGTCGAGCAGCCCAGCAGCCCAACGGAGGATGGATCAGAAAAAGGCTACCATCTTTCGAGAGACCTGACGGACAAGGCGCTTGAGTTCATCAAAGACGCCAAGGCCATCGCTCCCGATCGGCCCTTTTTCATGTACTTCTGCCCTGGCGCCTGCCACGCGCCGCATCACGCGCCCAGGGAGTGGGCTGACAAGTACAAGGGCAAGTTTGACATGGGCTATGAGCGCTACCGCGAGCTGGTGCTCGAGCGCCAGAAGCAGATGGGCCTTGTGCCAGAGAATACCGCGCTGTCGCCGATCAACCCGATTGGCACGCCGTCCGAGACGAAGAGCCCTGATGGGAAGCCTTTCCCAGCCCTGGATTACGTCAAGCCCTGGGACGCACTGCCCGAGAACGAAAAGCAGTTGTACCGGCGCATGGCCGAGGTCTACGCGGGCTTCCTCAGCTACACCGATTACCAGATCGGCAGGATCATCGACTTCCTGGAACAGTCGGGACAGCTCGACAACACCCTTGTAATAGTGATCTCCGACAACGGCGCCAGCGGTGAGGGTGGACCTACCGGCTCGGTCAACGAAAATAAGTTTCTCAACGGCATTCCTGACAGCCTGGAGGAGAACCTCAACTACCTGGATGTGCTGGGCAGCCCTCTGACGTACAACCATTACCCCACCGGCTGGGCGATGGCCTTCAACACGCCGTTCAAGATGTGGAAGCGCTATAGCTATAACGGCGGCATCTGCGACCCGTTTCTGATCCACTGGCCTAAAGGGATCAAGAGCCGTAGTGAGGTGCGCCACCAGTACCACCATGCCATCGACATCGTGCCGACAATCCTCGACGTCGTGGGCGTCGAAGCTCCAGATGTGGTCAAAGGATATACACAGTACCCAATCGAAGGCGTCAGCATGCGCTCTAGCTTTGACGAGGCACAGGCCCCTTCGAACAGGCAGACCCAGTACTACTCGATGTTAGGGACGCGCGGCATCTGGCACCAGGGTTGGAAAGCGGTCACGACCCACCCGGCGATCTCCGGCTGGGGCAACTACACGCAGGACACCTGGGAGCTCTACCATACGGCCGAGGATCGCTCCGAGAGCCACAATCTCGCCGCGCAGCACCCGGACAAGCTGCAGGAGTTGATCGGGCTGTGGTTCTTCGAGGCGGGCAAATACCAGGGATTTCCCCTGGATGACCGCGTAGCTCTCGAAATTGTCCTCACTCCGCGCCCGAAAATGACAAAGCCGCACGAGCGGTATGTCTATTACCCGGACACGGCCGAGGTACCAGAGGCGGCAGCGGTCAGTATCATCAACCGCTCTTACGCGATCAGAGCCGAGGTCGAGATTCCGGCCAGCGGTGCCGAGGGAGTGATATTCGCACACGGGAGTCGCTTTGGGGGACACGCCCTCTATATGAAGGACGGCAGGTTACACTACGTCTACAACTTTGTCGGCTCATTCGAGCAGAAGATCAGTTCCAGCAAGTCGGTGCCAACCGGGGCCTTGACCCTCTCCGCTATCTTCACCAAGGAGGGAGAGAACCCACCGCACGTCGCCAACGGCACCCTGGCCATCTACATCAACGACGAGAAGGTCGGCGAGAGTAAGATCAGGACCCAGCCGGGCAAGTTCTCGATAGCTGGCGAGGGGCTGAACGTTGGTCGCGATGGTGGCGAGCCGGTCACGCCTGACTATCCAGGCGAGTATCCCTGGCCATTCACCGGCACAGTCAAGCAGGTGGTCGTGGATGTCAGTGGGGAGGTGAACATTAATCACGAAGTCGAAGCGCACGCGATGCTCATGCGTGAGTAACATCGTAGCGATCTGAGATTTCGTGCTCGCGAGCACGGGCAGGGTGATGGCTTCGCAAGGGGCCATCACCTGGGAGACAAACGTATGAGCGTGAACACCAAACTTTTTATGTTATTGTAAGTGTAGCAGATTTCTCTGCGAAAGGAACGAATCCATGAGCGAAAATACCGAACCCCAGGTCGATGAAATTGAGGCCCTGTTTGTTCAGAGTGCTCGAGGACTGACGACTAGCAGCGGCTCCGTGACGTTTCACGGGCTGGCACACTCCACTTTATTCTTTGCCGATCGGCCCCAACGGGTTGTAGGCCACCTGAGTTCCAAGAAGTTCGTTGACCAGTGGGGCGAGGGTGAAGACAGCTTCGCCGACGATCCACCGAACGCCGTTGTGTCCTTCCTGGAGGATGGGGACACGGTCCCCGAAGAAGTGACGATGACCATCAGCGAACCGAAACTGGACGGGGAGACCCTCACCTATAAGGTCGATATCCTTGACGGAACGCTGCCAGCCAGTGCGGGGCCGTGTTCGCTGTTCATTGACCCGGTCGGCAGACCGTTGTCGCCGGTGTCGGTCATGGGCGTGCGTCGCCGTCAACGCCGCCGTGGTCGCTAGTAGTGATGCTCTAACCTGAACGGGGCGAGGGCAAGGGCAAGAGTCATTGCCTGTAATTTCGGGCAATGACGCTTGTGGTCGCCCCTGGACGCAATCACGTATCTATCGCTGGCAGCAGCGTTTCTGAATGCAAGGAAATAGAATGCAAACACGCCAGACGACACGATCAACTCATGTTCTTATTGATCGTCGACGCTCGCAAAAATAGTGCGTTTTCAAGATGTATTTTTGTGCCCTGGAGAATAAACTGGTAATAGTGATTCATATGTTTCCGTTAGCAACGACAGAAATAGGAGGAGTCTTATGACTACCACAACCACCCCGTCCACAGTGGCAACTGAATGGACTCGGGAATTGACATCACGGGCTGAGCGCTATGCTGCCGGGAAGGCGCTGCGTAGCAAGACGCCCCGTTCAAGCCATGGAGAGTGGACGCCAGACCCCGAGCGCCCCGACCCAATTAGTATCTTGGAAGAGTCAAATAAGACGCGGCTGGAACACCTGGTGCCCATCCGCTTTGGACGCATGTCGCTGTCAGCTTTCACGTTCTATCGAGGAACAGCAGACATCATGGCGAATGACCTTGCCAAGACGCCCGTTTCAGGCATCCAGGCGCAGCTCTGCGGCGATGCCCATCTGAGCAACTTCGGCGTCTTTGCCTCCCCGGAGCGCCAGCAGGTCTTCGATGTGAACGACTTCGACGAGACGCTGGCTGGCCCCTGGGAATGGGATGTCAAGCGATTGGCAGCCAGCGTTGTCATAGCCGGTCGACAGAATGGCTACACCGCCCAGGAGAGCAGACAGGCTGTAGTGAGGTGCATGCAACGCTACCGTGAGAGTATGCAGCAGTTTGCCCTGATGAACCACCTGGATGTGATATTGTTGGCGAATGAAACAAGGGGTGGAATGTGAGATACTAGAGAGAAATTGGCAAGACACGCAGCAAAGGGGAACCGATGTCATTACAACCACAAGCAATACCACCAATCCCAGAAGAAACGGCACGTGTGGCACATGCCGTTTTACCCAAAGGAAATATTTTTACTCAGATGCGAGATGAATTTGGGACATTTTTTCGAGATGAGGACTTTCTTGACTTATTTTCCGAGAAAGGACAGCCAGCAGAAGCGGCCTGGCGTCTGGCCCTCGTGATGGTCATGCAATATGCTGAGGGGTTAACTGATAGACAGGCAGCAGAAGCAGTGAGAACGCGGATTGATTGGAAATATGCTGGTACCGCTTGGAAATAACTGATCCTGGATTTGACTTTTCCGTGCTGAGTGAATTTCGCAGTCGATTGACTTCCAAATCAGGCGGAGCGCCGCATTTTTGCTATCATGCTCTCTCAGTTTCGGGAACGAGGATGGATAAAAGAGCGAGGAAAACAGAGAACAGACTCAACACATGTTTTGGCGGCAATCAGGACAACAAATCGTCTTGAATGTGTTGGAGAAACGATGCGTCATGCACTCAATGTTCTCGCTGAAGTGGCCCCAGATTGGCTGTTAGAACAGATGAAGCCCGAGTGGGCAAAGCGTTATCAGTCGCGCTTTAGCGACTTTCGCGAACCCTCGGATGAAAAACCGCGGAGAGAGTTTGCAGAGGAAATAGGCGCTGATGGGCGCTATCTTTTAGAGAAAGTGTATGGAAGCACAAGTCATACCTGGTTACGAGATCTACCGGCTATAGAAATACTAAGATGTATCTGGATACAACACTATCATGCAAGTGAACAGGGAGCCCCATGGAGAAAAGATCAAGAGCTGCCTCCATCAGCATTGCTTGTTCAATCTCCTTATGATATTGAGGCACGGTATAGCAAGAAGAAAAATACAGGATGGGTCGGATAGAAAGTTCATTTTACTGAAACAGGTGATTCTGATCGACCAAATCTTCTCCTTGAAGTAACAACGACTTCTGCGACAAATCCAGATGGGGATGTTATGGAGGATCTTCATAAGCGTTTGGCAGAAAAACAGGTGCTTCCCAACCAACATTTCGTCGATAAAGGCTATGTAAATGCTGAAATGCTCGCAAAAAGTCAACAGGTACATCAAATAGATATCATTGGACCTGCTCTCCCCGATACATCATGGTCATCGAAGGATGCAGAACGCTTTGATCAGAGCGAATTCAGCATTGATTGGGAGTCAAAGAGCGTTATCTGTCCTGCTGGACAAAAAAGTCGAGATGGGGGAAATATCCCTGATAGACACGGAAAGCCGAGTCTTCGCATACGGTTTCCTTTACCAGTATGCCGATCCTGTCCACTTCCCTCCCAGTGTACACCAAGTGCAGCAAAAGTTCTTATTCTGCGCCCTGATAAACAAAGCTATCAGGCACTTCAAGAAAACCGTAAGCGTCAGGAAACACCAGAATTTCGCGTGCTCTATGCGAAACGAGCAGGAGTCGAGGGTACTGTTGCTCAAGCGGTACGAACCTGCGAGATACGAAGATCACGGTATATTGGGCAGAAAAAGCTGAATCTTCAAGCATTTCTCACCGCTACATCTATGAACGTCCTTCGTGCTTGTCATTGGGTAGCAGAAGAAAAACATGCAACTGCTCCTTCCTCTCGCTTTGCGAAGTTGGTTGCTTTTGTTCAGCAAGTCCCTGCTGCTTAGCTTCTGGCAATTCGCCAACAATATCGATGTGTGGTACTACCACATCGACGTGGAAGGCATTCTCGCGATGGTACGTGGCATGGCAGGTGCCAAAAGGCTCCAAAAACGCGTGGAAGAAGCGTCGGCAAAAGCCAGCAAGCGCACCCGCATCGAAACATTCCCGAAGCTGACCGAGGCCGTGAATGGTCAGTATCACATCAAGGATGAGCCGCCGTTGATCTTTCACTACGATCCACTTGACACCAGTAAGAACAATCTGGATACCGAAGAGTGGAGAGCGATGGTGAGAGGATTCCTGGCGAGCTTGCCGGAGGAGCGGCGCATCATCGTCATGCGGTACCGTGGGGTTGACATCGCTCAGAAAGTCGTGGGAGTAGGCAGCGTGGGCACGCGCTGTGCCATCGTGTTGTGCTTAGGAGGAGCAGAGGGAGATGACCCGTTGATCATGCAGATCAAGGAGGCGTCGGTGCTTGAGCCGTACGTGGGGGCGAGTCCGTATAAGAACCACGGGGAGCGGGTGGTGGTAGGCCAGCGCATGATGCAGGCGGCCAGCGATATCTTCCTGGGCTGGTCTACCTTCAATGGCAGGGACTACTATGCGCGACAGTTGCGCGACATGAAGATGTCGGCGGAAGTCGAGACGATGGTCCCGGTAGGGTTTACTGCGTACGTTGAGTTATGCGCGGCAACCCTGGCGCGAGCGCACGCCCGCACCAGCGACCCGGCACAGATCAGCGGCTACCTGGGCAGCAAGGATACGTTCGACCAGGCCATTGCCTCGTTTGCCGAGGTGTATGCGGACCAGGCCGAACGCGACCATGCAGCTCTCCTTGCTGCTATCAAAGAGGGGCGCGTGCAAGCCCAAACCGGCGTGTAAGACGAACGAAGAGAGAGCCGACCGTGCCAGCGCTCACGGAACGCTTGAATGTAGGTCATTGAATACCAGCCTGGCAAAAAACCCTGAACGGAAAAGATCACTCGAGTAGTTGAGTTTCCAGAGCCGCCAGGTAGGCAGCGGGATCCTTGCGCAAACGGAACTGCTTGCGACGCGTTTCCTCACGCTACCGCAGTTGTGTCCGGAGTTGCCGCCAGGCCTGGTAATCGCTGGGTTGCAAATCGGCAGCCTGCAAGTCCTCGTGTTTGCTCACCACCACGGCCATCAGACGAACCGAGCCGCGCACCACCCCCCCGGGAATGGCTCCTCTGCGTCCGGTCGCCCGACGCTCATGCACACGGGCGACGCCAAAACAATGCTCCAGATCATTATTGGTGCGAGGCAGGTCCGGCACATCATAGCAGTGAAACAAACCAGGAGCAAAGTTCCCTGTGATCTCCGCAAAGTGATCAATCGTGGTGCTGCGTGTTCCCAGAGCCGCTTTGTGCTCCTGCATGGTCTTCACCCAGGCCAGATAGGTCTCCCGAACCTGAGCGCCCGTCTGCTGCTCGTGATTGGCCAAGATGTGAGCGGCCTGATAGACCAGTGCATAGGCATCTTTGATGGGCGGCCACAGTCCCGCTGGACGCTGCAAGGCCCTGGTGAGCATCTGCTGCAAGTGCTTTAAGGCTGGCGGAAGACTTTTTTTGGTTCGACACGAGCAATGGAGTCGCTGAGTCTCTAGTCAATCGGTCCTGTAGTTTGAGGCCCGAGGCATCCAATGGCGCACGCCCATCATCGGTCAACGAGCTTCTTACCGCCAGACAGTCGCCCTGGATCGCTTCGGCCTCCGGATCGCTGCGCTCTTCCAGGGCTCGCTCGAGGGGTCGCACTCCTCGGACGTGTTTCTTCAACGGCGTTTTGGCATGTCGATCGGCTTCGTAGAGCGGCTCGACGGCATCTTTGAGGTAATGAAACTGACAGAGTTGATGGGGCACCTCGGGGAAGACAAAAGCGACCGCGCTGCCGATGGTTTCTTGCCCATCGGAGATGACCCCTTTGACCGCTACCTCGAGCTGTTTCAGCTGTTCCTTAACTTCAGTCAGCAAGGTGGTCAGGTCACCTTGCGAGCTACTGAGCAGGGGACGTGCCAACAGCATCTCCTCTGAAAGGCAGTCGCGCACGACCCAGAGGACCTCATGTCCCACATCCGGCTGCAATCCGTCAATCGCCAGGATCACACGCCCTTGCTTCTGCAACCGTTCCTTGATGCGCTCGTGATTCGCTACCCGCAAGGCGACCAGTTCTTCGTAGCGCTGCATCAAATTGGTGACACTGCGTTGCGTGATGCTGACCCCCCGTGCCAACAGGGCCCGATGCATCTCCGGCACGCTGCGGTGTTCGCGAAAGCGAAAGCTCCCAATCAGAGCAATCACTTCCAGGCCAAATGCGCCGTGCGGCAGCGCCCATCGCCCTTCTTCTTCGGGACGGTAAGCCACATGGTAGCGTGGGCACTCCGGCTGCATACAGCGACGCACCACCATCGTCAACTTCCAGAGGCCATCTAACTTCGTCACCGTGCGATGGCCGTGGTAGCTCACCCACAGCGGCTGACCGCACTGCTGGCAAGACTCTTTCAATGGGGTCAACGTGATCGCATGCGTCGCTTCCGGACGCGGGGGTCGGGTTCGTCGGACCATGGCCTTTCTCCTGCTGAGCTATTCATCCTCCTTCCTCCTTCAGGCTACACCTGCTGTCAAGCTCTCTTTTCCGTTCAGGGGAAAACGCTGAATGGCAAACTTGCCTTGAGGCACGCTCATTTTAAGGTGATACAACGGACATTTCACGCTCATCTCATGCGAAGTTTGCCATTCAACGGAAAAACTAGGATGGCAAACTTGGAGTGAGGAGGCGCTGCTCCAACACCACTAGGTAGGCTTGCGGGTCGCGCCGGAACCGGAGTTGGGTCCGACGACACTCATGCCGGTAGTCGAGGGTCTGACGTAGCGCGCGCCAGGCGGTGACGTCGGTGAGCCGCAGTTGGGCAGCAGAGATAGGAAAACAGCGGCTCGCACCTGCCGCTACCACGCGCACTGACCCGCGAATGACCAAAGTGGGTGATGCTCGCTTGCGTCCGGTAGCTCGTCGTTCCACATGGCGTGCGGTGCCAAAGTACTGCTCCAGATCGTTGTTGGTGCGAGGCAGGTCCTTGATCTGGTAGCATGCAAAGAGTCCCTCCCAGTAGCTCGCAGTCACCGTACAAAAGTGCGTCACTGCCGGTGCCAACTCGCCCAAGATCTCCTGTTGCTGCGTCATGCTCTCCAGCAACTGCTGATACTCCTGCTTGAGCGTCTCCACATCGCGTTGTTCGGTATTGGTGAGTAAATGGGATGCCTGATGCACCCATCCATACGCTTGCCGCACAGGCGGCCACAAAGCAGCTGTGGCTGTCAGCCCTGTTCGCACAAGCCGCTTCAGTCGGGCAAGGTCGTCAGGAAGCCCCTTTTTCCCTCGATGCGGGCGAGCGAAGCATCGATGGCTTGCAACCGCTCCTGGAGCTTGAGTCCTGAGGCGTCCAGAGGAGGCTGCCCATCATCGGTGAGCGCACTCCTGACCGCCAGACAGTAGCCGCGCACTGCTTGAGCTTCCTCATCGGTCCGCCTTTCCAGCGCTCGTTCAATGGGCCGCACTCCACGCACGTGTTTCTTGAGCTCTTTCTTGGCATGCCGATCAGCGTCGGAGATCAGTTTGGCCGCTTCCCGCAGGTAATGAAAGTGACACAACTGATGGGGAACGCCTGGCAGAGCACGTGCCACCGCTTTGCGAATGGAATGTTGTCCATCGGTAATCACTCCCACGATGGGGATCTCTAGCTTCCGGCACATGGCGGCGACCTCTTCCAGCAGCAGTGCCAGATCATTTTCTGTTGCTCCCAACAGACTCCGTGCGAGCAACACCTCCCCCGAAGCGCAATCACGCAGCACCCAGAGCACTTCATGGCCCACATCCGGCTGCAACCCATCCAACGCCAGAATCACCTGCTGCTGTTCCTGCAGGCGCTCTTTCAACCGCTGGGAATCCGCAAGATGGAGCGCGAGCAGTTCTTCATACCGATAGAGCTGATCGCTCACAGTGCGCTCGGCCACTTGCACCCCTCGCCTCGGCAGTTCCTGGTGGATCTGCGGGATGCTGCGTTGCTGCTGGTAGCGCAACATGCCTATCAGGGCAATCACATCCAGTCCGAATTCTCCGTGCGGTAACGCCCATCCTCCTTCTTCCTCGGGCCGACACACGTAGGAGAACCGTGGGCACCTGGGATTGGGACAATGGTAGACCTTCAAAGTCAGACGATACACCCCATCTAACGTCGTCACCGTCCGGTGGCTGTGACGGGCCACCAATACCCGGCTGCCACATGCTCGACAGATTCTCTGCAACAGGTCGAGCGTCTTCTGCTTCGTCGCTGCGGGTCGTCCTCGTTTCCGCGCCATGACATACCTCCTGAGATATTGCTCTCCTGCAAAGACTTGCTTCACTTTCAGAAGTGAGACAGCCACAGAGAGTAGCCGGGCTACGACCTGGCTTATGCATTCCCCCCTCCTCGTATGCACGCCAGCCGCTGGCATGAACCGTTGCTTGACACTCTCTTTAAGAATCCGGTGGGAGGAAACCTGGTCAAATGAGACTTGACTCTGGTGGGCAAGACCTTCTGGAAGAAAAAGAGCCAGATCCTTCGTACTCGAGGGCCTCCTAGCGGAAGGCGTCCCGCCAGGGGCCGGGGAGCTTGGCGATGGAGAGTGCCCACTCGAGATCCGGCGCCTCGGCCAGGGCGACAGCTCGCTGAGCCGCGGCACTTCCCCGCAGCAGCAGGTGCCTCGCGTACTTGAGCGGCGTGCGGGCCAGGATCAGGGGGAGCGCCGCTCGCTCCTCCTCCGAGAGGTGGCGCTCGAGACCGGAGTCGTAGGCGTCGACGAGTCCCCGCAGAGCCTGCA
>WNGL01005936.1_pt1 | contig 21194 bp, 20 predicted proteins | sample 5400591 | NCBI WGS metagenome assembly WNGL01 (sample SAMN13153377, study PRJNA577476) | soil metagenome | isolation source: 80 cm soil or saprolite under Garry oak tree replicate 1 | place: USA:California | collected 2016-06-15 | reverse complement strand
AGTATTCAATCTTGCGCGAGACCGCGACCGGCATCGATTGCCCCGCCGGGTCGAAGTCGGACACATAGAAGATGCGGGCAGGCTTGCCCATGCGCTGTAAGCGTGAGACGAGCGCCAATGTCGCCGTAATGGAAAGCTCTCCCAGACCCGTTTGCAGATTGGCCCCGTAATGCTTGCACAAGGGTTCCAACACATCATTCATAGTGGACTTCTCACACCACACCTCTAGATGATAGCCCTGCTGGGCATGGTAGCCGCTGATCTGGTACCCAGGCAGGTCTGGAAAGTCCGGTAACTGCACATCTGACTGATGCAGCCGACCACCAACATACACCTCTGGTGCATAGGACCGCCAAGAGGCATAGACCACCGGGTCCGGGTTGCGCCGGTCATTAAACGCGCCAGGGTCGACCAGGCGCAGGTACCGCGCCGCTTTGGAAGCCAGGTTGAGCACATTCCAGCACTCTTCTGTATTCTCATATGGCTTGCCATTGGGCAATAAGGCGGGCGGGTCCTGGCTGATGATCTGGTAATGCACGCGCCGGATATGTACTTTCGTCTGATAGTTGAACGCCTGCCACAGTCCCGCAAACCACTCAGCTAATGCCCAATCCCCCGGCGTGCCGGTGTAGAACGGGTCATTCTGTGGTGCAAGCGCGATCAGGTCAGTGACCCGCTGATCGGTCTCTCGTGCCAGTTGTTTGATTTCGTCGTAGTTCATCCACTTCCTCCTCTTCGACGAGACAAGAAAAAGCATGCATGCAACGATTCCGCTCCACACATGCTTGAAAGCTGTTCTCCCACCTACTGGGGATGGCGAACCTGAAAGTGACGCCACTGATGGCGATTAGGAAACACCACTATCTGTCCATCAGCTAGTGCCTGGCGGATTGCCGCCGCTTGCTGGCGTGTCAATCGTCGGCCAGTGGCATCAACATACAGGACGCCAGCCCCATCGCTGCCTACGGCGTTGGCACCTGCACTACTGGACGAGCTGCCCCGAAAGGGGAACCGGCCACCGGCGTTCCTGTGTAGCCCTGTGTGTAGGCAGGAACGGGAGGAATGTTGATGGGAGGAACACCCCCATTAGTATGAGGCGCCGCCTTTGGCTGTGGCTGTACCGGTGGCCTGGGCACAAACGACGGCGTATAGGACGGGACTCGACTTCCACCCAATGCTGGACCAGCACTGCTGCCATAGCCGACATGCTTGGAGCGTTCCAGGTCCATATCCACCACCGCCAGCAGTAACGACACCAACGGGATGATCGAGAGCACCACATAGGTCAGCATCGTGAGCGCCACCCGTTGCGTGTGCGGCACCGCCTCTAGCCAGGTTGCTCGCTGGATGACCGCCGCCGCCAGCGCGTAGTTACAGAAAATCTCGACCAACTCGACCACCAGGCAGATGGGGACATACGCCCGGATGCGTTCCCGGTTCATCAACCGGTGTGCCAGGCCACGGCTCACAAAGTAGCCCAGCACGCCAAAGCCAATCGCCACCGTCCAGGTGATGGCCGGTTGCAGCACATCCACCCCATCCAGCGGCGCGAAGAACCAGCGAATGGCATGCGCCGAGGCCAGCGAGAAGGCCAGCGACACCAGCCGCAGCACCAGGTGCTCAAAACGCCGAACCCACACCCCTTGCCCTTTCATCGCGTGTACCATCTGCACGCGCTACCTCCCTTCCATCATCACTAGGCCGCAGCCGCCACACCGGCCAGCCGACAGATCAACGTCATGAAGGAGCCCTTGCCCTTGATACGCCGCACTTGCAGCGCAATGGGCGTCATCTTGGGCGGCAGTTCGGCTTGCAGTTGCTGTGCCGCTTGCTGCAACACATCTGCCGGTTGCCCCTGCTTCTTCAAATCCTTGAGCATATCCAGGGTAGGAAATCCATCGCTCATCTGGCACTCATACTTTTCATCGGTCTCTTCATCGAGCACCGTGAGCTTGACCGAATAGCCTGGCTTAGGTTGCCCGGTCACCTGGTCGTAAAAGGTGCTTTCCAACACCTGTCCACTTAACACAATCCCTTGTAGGAGCATAGTATCTCCCTCCTTTTCTCTTTCCTGTTAGCATGTCTCTTCATGCGCACCAGACACCATCGCTTCGTACATACTCTCAACCACCCCTGTCTCCAGGGTCTCTTCATTGCTGGCATATCCAGCAATCCACGACTCATCCCCGTTCTCGTCCTCATCTCCAGCAGCACTCATGGCAAGCCAATAGGGCTGAAAAGCAGGAGAGGTCACAGGAATACCATATGGGCGAGTCGGACAGAACGCCTCATCCTCGTACCGACCGATATCCTCTCGCCCATACATGAAGTTCTGTCGGAACTGTCCCGACTGCACACATCCAGCCGCCCGCATATAGGCGATATCGCCACTGAGAGGCAGAGCCCGGCGACGGCCAACCGCTTGCGCTGAGGCACCTAGACGTATAGCCGCTTCGATGTAGCATCGAAACAACCGCCGTTGCTCAGTAGGAGGCAGTGGCCGACCATACTGGTTGTGGAAGTCTTGCGGGACCAGGTATTGCACATCCAGCGGATGCAAGAGCGGCAAGCCTTGACGCGCCCGCCACCGCGCACTAAAGGCCGTCCAACTGGCTACGCCCGCCAGATGCTGATGGGTCTGATCAGCATTGAACCGCCGGAAATTCGCGTCACGCTCATTCATGGTTGCACCATCGCTGCCACGTCCAGGGGATGAACGACAGCATCGTTGGCGATCCAGTGCAAATCCTGCACCAGTTCCGCAAACTGCTGATCACCCGCTGCCAGAGCACGTTGGTATAATTCCACCGTGAGCCCCACCACCGCCGACCAGTTGCCCGCCGCAAGCTCAACATTGACCGCAGCAATCAACTGCTCGATGGCTCTCTCATCAGGCATGTCTACCATCACAACACCACCTCCTCATACTGGGCCTGGACCGCCCGATAAACGGCGTTCGCCAACCCTTCCAGCGCTCGCTCGCACGTCACAGCGCAGACTGCTACCGGCCTGTGCTGTATGCTTGGTGCAGAGCAATAGGCTTTCACCCAGGCCACCGCTGTTCTGTCAACTGTCATGACATGGGGAGTATGGCCGGTCCACTCCCCAATCAGGAAGCGATACCATATCACCCGATCAGGATGCTCATGCTGTCGTTCCATTTTCAGTCTCTCCAAGACGCACTTGACAGAGCGCTCCATCACTTGCACCATCACAGGCCTCTTCGCCACGAGAGAGCGCACAGCCACAGCGAGAGTGCCACCATCCCCACAGCAACGACCAGCGGCGGATGCGCCAGCACAATCCAGCACACACCCGACACCAGGGCGATCACCGACCACGTGAGCAATGCAGTCCTACTCATCTTTCCCGCCGCCTTTCAGGAATGCAGCACGTACACGACCCGCAAAGGAGCGCGAAACAACACCCACAGAACCGATAGTTGACCAGACGAGCCCCGCACTTAAAGCAGAAAAAGGTAATGGGCACGCCCATCAGGCGTTTCCGCAAGCTCCTCATCGTCTTCACCTCCATCTCCGTGTACCACGAGAAGCACCAGCGCACTACACAGGAACTTCAACCGCTCGTAGAACCGTCAGCACCACATACATCAGCCCCATACCAAGCGCGACCAGCGAAAGACGATACAATAGTGTTCGCATACTCTCACCTCCTCACATGACAAAGCTATTAGTACGACTTGTGGAGCTTTTTGACTTCGGAAAGCCGCATCGGTGAGAAGTGGATATCCCGCTCAATGGGAAGTCTCAATGGCCCTCGTGCGTGTATCAGTTCCGAAAGCAGAAAGTAGCCAAGCTCTTGTTCAAAACCAACCACGTAGCCGAAGAACACATCTACACCGTCAAACTCGCAGGCGTACCACGTCCAGGTGCTATCCGGTGTGAAGAACTTGCAGAGCATAAGCGGGTCTGGCTCCTGTTCCTGCGAGTACAGTGGAGGAAGCTGTTCCCGCAACTCCTTCGTCAACAATTCCATACCTACACCTCCAATCCTCGGTTGAACGGCCTGCTCTTGCCCAATGGCAAGCCAAGCCATAAAGAAAGGGATACTCCTTGGCGAGTATCCCCTACCGTGGCCGAACAGTACCACTAATTAACCGGTGACCCGCCCCAGCGCATGACGCAACTGTTTGTGCGCACGACGCTCTACCGCCTGCACTAGCGAGAAGGTCATGCCAAGCTGTTCGGCCACCTCTCGTTGTGTGTGGGCGCGGTGAGCACCGAAGCCACAACGGAGCAAGATCACAGCACGTTCGCGTTCACTCAGGCACCCAAGAACATCTTCGATGGTTGGAAAGCTTTCATCAGCACAAGCAGAAACGGCAGGGTCAGGAATGGTATCCACAAAGGAAGTTTCTCCATCCTCATCCAGAGGCATATGAAGACGCAATACTGCACGTTGCTCTTCCAGGACCAATAACTCTCGTACTTCTCTCTCGGATATCTGCATCTCTGCTGCCATCTCTGCAATCGCCGGTTCACGACCGAGCAGCGAGGACAGGCGCGCATTGACCTCGTTCATCTGCCGTATCATCCGCACTGTTCGCGCCGGAAGGTGGAACACTCCTTCCCGCAGCAGCGCGGAGAACATCATCCCGCGTATCCACGAGAAGGCCCAGGTTCTGAACGAGGCCCCATGCACGCCCCCATCGTAGCGCTCAAGCGCCCGAAGTAACCCCAGGTTGCCTTCTTGCACCAGGTCGAGTAGCTCCAACTCTTGACAATGCCGCCGATAGCGTTTCGCCAGTTTGAGCACCAGACCCTGGTATCCCTCGATCAAGCGCGTACGTGCCTGGTCACACCCGATCTGCTGAAGTAATTGCGCCTCTTCTTCGTCCCTTAAGGGAGGAATCCAGTTGACCACGCGCGTGTATTGATCGAGGGCGCTCAATGAAGCTTGCCGATCTTGACTGTGTAACATCTCTCTCGCTCCTCTTGTTGCTCATGGCACACTCGAATGAAGACCACCTCTACCGTACAGACCCGCCTCAATTCGTGTGTGTGCTATAATGTCTTAGCAGGCTTACTAGTATTATGGTTGGGAATAGTGAGAATAGAACACATTTTCTGAGAAAGAGTGAGACACATCAAAACGCGATGAAACAGTTCCTTGATGTAACGTGGGAAAAGTGAGCAATGAGATACTTCGGATCGTTTCTCTGCATCTTGCGCAGCAACACTAGTTTGTCACTTGACGAACTCGCAAAACTGGTCGGGACCAGCCGCAGCACCATTTCACGGCTAGAAAATGATGAGTATCCTCAACCCTTCAAGGGCTCGATACGCAAGCTGATCATCTCCCTCGCTGAGATACTGTGCACGTCCAGAAAGGAAACCGAACGGCTGCTCAACCTGGCAGGCATTGAGCGCTCACTACTGACCGAAATGGAAGAAGCGCAGCTAGGCTTTACCCCGCGCATTCCAGAAGGCTCACTGGAAGAGAGCGCCAACCTTGAACGCCTGGAACGCATCTATGAGCAGTTGCTGAAGCAGCTAGAGACGAAAGAGACGGAGCTAGGCGTCAGCGATGCCCCGCCGAACCTGAAGCTCAAAATTCAAGAGTACACCAACATCCTGCAAGAGATCAGGAAACGGCTCGACAAACTGAATCACAGAGCCGAACCAGTAGAATCTTTGCCCATGCAGGCAGCGCATGTATACTATACAGAGACGTTAGGAGAGCGAATCGTGGTAGGAAGTCAATACGGAGAAGAACAGGACGCTGTGCTAAAGGCAAGCAGCCTGTATACCCTTGCTTCGGATAACGCCAAATGGCTGATGCAACTTGCCGACGTGGAACGCTTTGCCGTCGATGATTGCATCCTGCTCGCCAATAGCGAGCATTTTAGAGGCTGGGAACCGCATGAGATCAAAACTACCATCCTCAGCACGTCATTACCCATTCCCGACGATCTAGCCACCTTAAAAGAAGAGAAGTTGCCCGCCATTGAGAAGCACTACTTTAACGCGCCGCACTATCGGCTTGTGTCGGCCACCCCCGCCTTTAGCGAGCTTGACCACCTCAAGGTCACCCTTGCCCCGCTTGGTTTCTACGACTACTTCAGCCTCAACCCATTTTTTGACGAACCGCTCTTGACAGCCCTCGATGGGTCGAAGGTCTCTATCCGGCAGAAGTATGGCAACACTGCCCTGACATATAGCTCAACCGACAAAGGCACCTCGCTCATTCCGGCCCCGATCAGTGTGCAATGCATTGTGGTAGCCCAGGACGAGCAGATCGTGCTCATGCAGCGCTCCCTGTCGGTGGCCTTCTATCCCAATCACTGGTCGGTCTCCTTTGAAGGCACGATGAACGCCCCGATCACCGATCACGCAGGAAAACTAACACAGCCAGGTGATGACAGCTTCTTTACTACTGCCATCCGCGAGCTTGAAGAAGAGTTCGCAATACCGGTCGATGCCATAGAGAGTATCAAAGTCCTTTCCTTGAATGTGGAATACTTGACACTCTCGGTGGATGTGATCACGCTCATCAAAGTCAACCTGGAAGCAGAAGAGATCAAACAGAAATGGCTGCTGCAAGCTCGTCATCGAGACGAGGCTTCAAAGCTTGGCCTTGTGTCTACAAAATTGGAAGATGTGGTAGGGAAGCTGTTCAGCAGAACATTGTGGCATCCATCGGCACGGATGCGGCTCATTCAGTTTCTGTTTCATAGGTATGGGATTGATGAGGTGGCGAAGGCAATCAAGGCGAAGAGAGAGGCACTGCAAACACAATGAGTGCATAACGTTTTACTTTATAGTGACTCTAACTCTCTTTTTAAAGCTTTGAGGAAGTGCTGACTTACCAGCATTTCTATTTAATACAAGTTCCTTGAGGTTCTTCAGCCCTATCAATGGACCTAGATCCTTAATATTGCTACAACCTGCTAAATCCAGAGATGTCAGTTGTATCAAGCCCGCCAGAGGACCAAGATCAGTTAGCAGATTACAATTGGTTAAATCTAGAGATGTCAGTTGTATCAAGCCCGCCAGAGGACCAAGATCAGTTAGCCAGTAACAATTGGTTAAATCTAGAGATGTTAGCTGAGTCAAGCCTGCCAGAGGACCAAGATTTCTCACTTTGTCGCACCCTGAAAATGAAAGTGAAGAGAGTTGTTTTAAGCTTGCAAGGGGTTTCAAGTTCCCAAGTAATTCACAATTTGACAAGGTGAGTGAAGTCAGTTGTGCTAGGTCTGCTAAGGGTCCGAGATTAGTAAGCTCCCTGCTGTCTGATACTTTAAGAGAAGTAAGCCGTCTCAAGCTGGTTAGTGGAGTAAGGTCATCTAATTTGGCACAATCAACAAGAGAAAGCGAGGTAAGTTGGGATATACCTGCACGACTAAGGTCATGTATATCGGAACAACGTGATAGGGTAAGCGATCCCAATTGTGATAAGCCTGCCTTCCAGATCTGGAGAGGACTAGCATAACCTGACATAACAAGTGATCTCAGATGTGTTAAGCTTGCCAAACTAGAGAGATTGTCGACGGAACAGTCAGATAAGTCTAAAGAAGTAAGTTGCGTTAGGCTTGCCAAGGGTTTAAGAGTATTGAAAGAACAACCGGATAGGTTGAGCGAAGTTAGTTGTGTCAAGTTTACGAGACTTGAGAGATCTTTAGGATAGGAGCAGCCGGATAGATTCAGAGACTTTAATTGTGTTAAACCTTTTAGAGGGGAAAAGTCGCTAATATGGCTACTAGGCGACAAGCTCAGCGACGTTAAGTTAGAAAAATAGCCTATTCCTTCTAATGAAGGGAGACGATCTAAGTGTAAATTGGATTTATGACGCAGTGCTTGCGCTAGTACACGTCCTGCATAAGTTTCTCTATCAAAAGAATCCCAGGCTCTAATTAATTCGTTACTAACGTCTGAGCGTACATCGTCAACATATCCCACGAGCGTCTCTAATGCAGCCTCTGTTCCTACAAGAGCTAGACAGCGAACACAGGCAGCACTTATAGAAGCGGAATAATCACGTTTTGCGAGATGCTTCACTGCTAATTCACCAGCAGCAGCCATCGCAGTTGCTTCAGTCATATCTTTAGGGGGAATAAGTTGCTTGAGGCGCTTATCCACCTCTGCTCGTAACTGTTGTTCTACTTCAATAGATGTTTCGAGGCAGGATACTGCGAGGAGATACAGTTGATAGTGACACTCCTTTTCTGCGTCACCCCGCTCAATGAGTCCTTTTATGAGATCTTCGCGCATCTTTTTCGATGCAAGACCAGAAGCAAGAACAATAACTTCGCGCCATTGATCACTATGTGCGTTTGCTACTAAAACTCCAGTATCTGTTTCATCTGAAGCAGCTTGAGCAGCAAGGAATTCTTGAAAGGTACGATGTGTAAAATCAATTTGATCCTTCGCAGGCTCACGAATAATACCCGTCCGTTCAACAAGAAGTCGACGTACACTAGAGCTGGGGACATCCCGCAATGCACTTGGCATGTTTACGAGTTTTCGCGCAAATCGCTCATCAACGCTTTGTAAAGCCACCTCCGACCAATTATTTTTTATCATCCAGTAAGCTAAATCTTCCAGCAAGAAACGCTTTTGGCGGTAATTGAGCACAGGAAAGTCAGTAAGGTCGACACTGCGAGCCTTATCACGTCGTTCCAGCAGTAAAGAACAACAAGCCTCGTACAGCTCTATACGATCTGTCGGAAGTTGTTGCCTGCGCTCTCGGTTTAATGCACATATCATGGCGCAGAGAAGAGGATTAGTTGCCAGACTACGTAGGGAACGATTTTGTCGCAATTCACTTTTCAGACGCTCAGCAAGCGATTCAAGTTCAACCTTCTCTTCATCTTCTTGGAGTTCCTCTCGTACAGCTTTGTGCCAATGATCGATAAAAAAGTAGATGTCCGACAAACGCATTGGCTGCAGTTCAGCATCGTGAAACTCTTCATGATCCATCCAACCTTCTTCTACAGCATGAGGGCGTGAGGTGACGATAAAGCGAGATTGGGGATAGGTTTCTACCAATTCTTTCAACCACGCACGTACGTCTTGTCGTCGTAATGAGGGTACCTCATCTACACCATCAATAAGTACAATAGCACGTCCTAACTCAAGTGCCATATGTACCCATCCCTTTGGCATTGTACCTGAAATAGCAGGAGCAACTAATTCAGGAAAGGCCTCAGGTCTTGGCAATCCTGACAATACACAATGACGCAGGCGGATATAGAAGGGGATAGTATCATTCCAGTCTGATAAATACCCCTCGAAAGACCGAGATGCAGACCTTACAGCTATCCACTGCAGTAATGTAGTTTTACCTGAGCCCGCCAACCCACGAATAAGTAGACGATGAGAGGAAGCCAGAGCTCTATCAACTGATACTGTGTCTTTGCTAATATCATGCTCTGAAGCTTCATGAAACTCAGCTTCTTGAATAGGAACCGCATCACTATTTCCATTTCTGAAAATTGACTTCAGTTCTGACTTCTGCTCTACCGAAAGAGTAATATAAGCAACACTTAACCTGTGTCTACGGTTAGCAGTGGAAAGATCTGTACCTAACAATTGTAGTACATCAAGGTTACGCGCTATAGTCCGACGATAATCTATTTCAAATCTTCCTGCATCTACCAAAGAATTTAGCTGCTTACGCACTTGACGAACCTCGCGCAGAAGCTGATCAGCTCTAAAAAGAAGCTGATCCTCTCGCTTGAGAATCTCTGCAAAGGTACGCTCGTTAAATGCAGGTAACTGTGAAGCAATATCTACAATATACGTACATGATTCATAAATAATACGTTCATATAATGCCTTCTCGGTAGCATCAAAATGTTGCGTAGCTGTAGGATATGCATCCAATATATACTTTGCAAGCTTTGTTGGTTCTAAATTGCGTTTTACAAGTAGTTCGCTCGAGAATCTCGAATTATCAAAAGCTGTTGCCACAGCATGAGCTACTGCTGTCCGACTACTTCCTTTAAGACGAGCACCTTCAATTTCAAACAATGGGAGAAGATTTTCTGCAACCTTTTCTCCAATCGTTACGAATTGTCGTCGGCCTCGACGTTGAGCAAGAACATCTGAAGTTCGAGATTTCAGCAAATCAACAACACTCGATGATAGATTATCACCAAGTGTTGAGTCCTTTACCCAAAGCCTGAGAATGGATTTGGCGATAGCTGCCCCAAGCTCAATTGTGACAACTTCTATAAAAGCCATCCGAAACTCCTTCTGTAGAAATTACAAACAAAAATTTTTATCTTATTATACTACGCTATTAGATGAAGTGACTTACCCTTAACAATAAGAGGCACAAAATGGCTTCTCAAGGGCACCGTAGGACCGCCAGGGACAGCCAAAAACAAGCTGTTGCGGTTCCCGTATGCGCTACCACCCACGTTTTCAAAGATGTTTCAAGTCAGATGAGAAGGGGCTTGAAGCATTTTCATTGTTGGGCAAAGCCTTGGTTGACAAGCTCTTCAGCAAGACGCTGTGGCATCCAACAGCTAGGATGCGCTTCATCCAGTTCCTGTTTCTTACCTATGGGATTGATGAGGTGGCAGAAGCGATTAAAGAGAAGAAAGAGGCGCTACAAGCACAATAAGGGGAAGAAAATAGCTTGCCATTTTAGGAGACATCATACAGGGAATGTTTATATAAACCCTAGCAGTTAAGAATAGCTACTAGAGCTATTTTGTGTTAATATAAGCTCGTAATCCATAGAAGATTTGTAATGCAATCTATGCCTGAGTTATCTTGCCCATCTGTTTCTAAAGAACACCTGTCAGCCAACTTCTTACTATTTAGGAGGCACTCGAATGGACCCAGTAACCCTCATCCTCGCAGCTCTAGGTGCTGGCGCTGCTTTGGGTGGTAAAGCCATCGCCACCGATGCGATTAAAGATGCCTACGCTGGACTAAAAACTCTTATTCAGCGGAGGTTTGCGGACAAGCCGAGTTCCGAGCTAGCACTGACCGAACACGAAAACGACCCAATGACTTGGGAAGCACCCCTAAAAAAGGCTCTTGTGGACGCACAGATCGGTCAAGACGAAGACATCATCAAAGCAGCTCAAAAGGTAATGACACTCATTCAGCCGCAGCAGGCAGCAATGGGCAAGTACAATGTACAAATCACCGGAAATGTGCAGGGCTATGCCCAGGGTGATTATCAACAAGTCACTATGAACTTTGGGAACGAGCCCAAGGAGAACTAGCTTGGACATGGATGAAGCGAAGAACGCCATACACATTGACACAGTCAAAGGCTTCGTCCAAGGTGATGATAATACTATCAATATCATCGAAGATAAATCTAGGCAGCTTGACTGGAACACAAGACTCACAATCGCAAGTAACCTGCGTGTGGAAAGTTTTAAGCTAGGCGATGCTGCTGCCGCAAAGTTTCCTTACGTGGTCCCGCCAATCCAAGACACCTACAATGAAACCATCCAAGCTTTACGCTATGCCAGTATTGAGAAGGAGCCTGTAAAGCGTGGCATGCTTATTCTCGGTGAAGCCAACGCAGGCAAGACACGTCTTGCTTTTGAGACCCTTAGACAAACTCTGCCGTCTTGGCAAGTCTTGCGCTGGAGACCAGACTATACAATAGATCATGCGCCACCGGCGGAATTCATCAGTGGAAAGCAATTTGTCCTCTTTATCGACGACTTGCAGGACTACATAGCAACTCAATTAACAGTTGATCCCCGTATTACGGTGCTACGCACGCTATGGGAAACATTTACACAATTTGCGCAGCGTATAGTTATTATAGCCACATGCCGCTCTGAAGACAGATTGCGGGTACAAACAACGCTCAACTGGCTGTTTGTCCAATTGACGCACGTCATCCTCCCAAGTTTCAATACCAATGCTCAAGACTCGCAGGCAGCTCATGTCATTGCTGAGTTTCAGAAGAAAGGGACTATACACATCAAAGATTGGGATGGTACCCTCGGTTCGCTTGTATTGGGCCTCTCAACGAAGAACAGCCAGTACTTGGCGCTGGCTAATGCTCATAAACCTGCTGCGACTGTGCTAAAAGCGATGAAGTTGCTAAACAGCGCGCTCACCATGGAACATACAGAGCAACGTATGCGCGCAATATGCTCAGGCGTGTTTGGAGAGAGAGAATTGCATGAGAACGAGAAGGTATGGCGGGAAGCGGTGGAACAACTGACACTGTTGCAGTTCATAATAGTGGAGGATGATGATCCAGGAATAGCACTCGTCATCCGCAAAGACACCTACTTTGATAAGGTCATAACCGACTATCCTCCCCATAATCAACCCAAACAAATCGAACGGGACTTCACACCACTCCAAAGAGTATTTGTTGAACTGAAAGATGCAGAGGCACTTTCCAACTTAGGTATCAAGTTAGCCCTGTTGAGCCGTAAAAAAGAAGCTCTGACAGCGGTAGACCATGCCCTTGCCTTCGACCTCGAAAGTCCTTCGATGTGGCAGAGCAAGGGTATGGTGTGTTCGCTACTAGGACAAGTTGAGGAGGCTCGTGCCGCTTTTAACCGCGCCTCCAAGCTTGATAACAAGCCTAAACCTGATCAATTCACGGAAGGAGCCAGGAAGGTCTTGCTCCTCGCTGACGAAGAAGCTCGCCGCTTCCAACACAACTACATTGGCACAGAGCATCTGCTGCTTGGCCTGATACGGGAAAAAGATGGGATTGCCGCAAAAGTATTGAGCGCTCTCGGGGTAGAACTGAACAAAGTCCGCGCTGCCACTGAATTTATCATAGGTCGTGGCGACCGCATTATCATGGGTGAGATTGGTCTGACTCCACGTGCCCAAAAAGTAATTGGGCTAGCGGCTGATGAAGCTCGCCGCCTGAATCATCAGTATGTTGGGACAGAGCATCTCCTGTTAGGAATAGTACGCGAGGGTGGAGGCATTGCTGTTGGCGTGCTGGAGAGCTTGGGTGCCAACCTGGAGAAGGTTCGTAGGCAAACTCTCCAGGCACTTGGTTTACATGATAGTCCACTTATGAAAAGAGTGGATTTTCATGATTGGTGGCGTGCTGCAGGTAGAGGGGGGACTGCTCAGCAGAGCGAAGCACCACAGCTAAAAGAGACATTAGATACCACGCCACGGTTTTATAAATTCACAGAGCAAGCCAAGAAGGTCTTGCTCCTCGCTGACGAAGAAGCTCGCCGCTTCCAACACAACTACATTGGCACAGAGCATCTGCTGCTTGGCCTGATACGGGAAAAAGATGGGATTGCCGCAAAAGTATTGAGTAACCTCGGTATAGGGTTGAGCCCGGCCCGTAGCGGCGTTGAATTTATCATAGGTCGTGGCGACCGCATTATCGTGGGTGAGATTGGTCTGACTCCGCGAGCCAAAAAGGTGATTGAATTCGCTGATGGGGAAGCCCGCCGCCTGAATCATCAGTATGTTAGGACAGAGCATCTCCTGTTAGGAATAGTACGCGAGGGTGAAGGCATTGCTGCTGGCGTGCTGGAGAGCTTGGGTGCCAACCTGGAGAAGGTTCGTAGGCAAACTCTCCAGGCACTTGATTCACATGATACTCCTCAGAAGATTGAAGAGGCCCAACAGATCGAAGAGCCACAACTTCCTGGGTTGCAGATCGAAGAGCCACAATTTAAAGTGCCACAGCTAAAAGAGGCACTAGAAGCCCTAGAATCAGTACTGCTGGAAAAGGAACAAGCTATACAACAGCAAGAGTATGAACTGGCCGCTCAACTACACGAGCGAGAGCAAGAACTACTCGACCGTATCCATGCACTGGAGTCTATAGAGATTCACCTGCATCGTAAACATGACAATAAGAAACTTAATGACTGATTGTGCTACATTGACAGGAATATTGATAGGAACACCAACAAGTCTCAGCGAACATCCACAAGCGCAGGTGAACGCAAAGCCCTCCTCTACAAGCCGCAGGAAGGACGAACAGGAACATCCAAAAACATGCTTACTCGTATCCTACCTTCGACAACATATGACAAATGGCTTTGCCATAAGTCCCTGAGCACCACACAACAACTACAGCCCCCCATACATTTTGAGAGGAATCAATAAACACCAGGTGACACAAAGCAGCCTCCCAGGGGCATCGAGGGACTGTCAGGGACGGCAAAAAACAAGCTGTTGCGGTTCCCGTATGCGCTCCCACAAACTGCCAGGCACCCAATGCCAAAGATCATAACAAATTCTGTAAAAAATCGTCTCCTTGACGACCTCTCTCAACAGTGCAACAATAAGTGCAACAACCAGAACAAACAAACACAAGCAATGACCAATGCCAACCAATAAGGCTCGCGTCCGTCCCTTGGCACTTTTCGTGTTTAGTAGTCGCTCATCGAACAAAAGGAATACACATGAAAACCTCCAAATGGACATCAGCAGACCTGGAAATGCTACCAGACGATAGCAACCGCTATGAAATCATTGATGGAGAGTTGTACGTGTCAAAACAACCAGGCAATTATCATCAACTGGTTGGCGATAGAATATGGGAATTGCTTCAAGTATGGAGTCGTCAAACCCAGGCAAGTATCACGCCGCCCCTGAGCTAGTCGTAGAAATTCTTTCCCCTGGGCCATCCAACGAACGCCGGGACCGTGAAGCCAAACTTCAGCTTTATGCACATCAAGGAGTCCTGGAATACTGGATTGTCAGTTGGATAGAACTCCGCCTGGACATCTACCGGCGGGATGGAGCGACACTCACATTTCATAGCACCCTTACGCAAGATGGCCTGATCCAATCCCCTCATCTCCCAGGTTTTAGCTGTCAATTCAGCCAGTTCTTTGATGACATCCGCTAAAAGTTCTGTAGCGACTGTCAAGGTCTCAAGCCATCGCAAAGGGGCCTAAGTTGGATTGGCAGGAAGCGTGAAGTAGAACGTAGAGCCGACCCCCTCTTCTGACGCGAAGTAGATGCGTCCCCCATGTCGTTCCACCAGCTCCCGGCAGAGATACAGGCCCAGCCCCGTTCCGCTAATGCGCGCGGCTCGTACATTGTCGGCGCGGACAAATCGCTCAAAGATGTGAACCTGTTGCTCACGCGGAATCCCCATGCCGCAATCGCGAACACTGAAACGGGCTTCGTGAGCCTCAGCGTTTTCCTCGATCGTCACCTCGATAGGGCCTCCCTGTGGACTGTACTTGATCGCATTGGTCAGCAGATTGGTAAGGACCTGTTCGATACGAAAGGCATCCACCGTTGCCTGGAGCTGGGCCAGAGTTGTGTGTACCGATAATCGATGACAGTCTGTCGTGGCCTGGAGTCGATCCACAACCTGCCGGGTGAGAGCCACCAGGTCAGTGAGGCTTAGTTGGAGTTGGAACTGTCCCGTCTGCACACGCGTAACATGCTGCAGATCCTCCGTGAGTTTAGCTAACTGGTGTGCCGCCTCTTTCATCTCACTGAGCTTTGCGCGCTGCCATTCATCCAATTCTGGTCCTTTCCCACGTGCCGCCCGCGCGAGCAGCAAAGAGGCATAACCCACCAGCACGGTCACGGGGGTACGAAGCTCATGCGTCACTATGCTAATGAAAGTGTCTTTGAGGTTTTCAGCTTCCTTGAGGGCTGTCACATCCTGGTGCACGATCAGAGCAACGCGTTCTGCCGCTGCAAGCCCCTCGGCCAACTCATAGGAAAGAGGTTGGAGTTCGCGGAGAGCATCAAGAGGTATTGCGTTCACTAGCACAGGAAGATTGGCGCCATCCGGCTGGCGGATCACGTGCTGGTTATGGTAAATGGCCTCACCTGACACGACTGCGCGCCGGATTGGGGAATCGGCAGAGGAGAGAGGCCGCCCATCTTCAGTGAACAGGCGGATCGTATGCTGGGTGAGAAAGTCCTCCATTGGCTGGCCGCGCTTCCATTCTGCTCCCCAGAGGGCGGTCGAGGCGCGATTAGCAAGGACCAGGCGTGCCTGGGGTCCTTGAACCAGGCAGATACTGATGGGCAGTTCATTCAAGATCAATTGTAGCGCTTTCAGCTGCGCTCCCATCTCGGCGCGCGCTTCTCGCTCGACCTGCTCCAGACGCCTCCGCTCGGTCACGTCACGATTGATCTCCAAAATAGCTGTGGGAGTTCCCCTGGCATCGCGCACCAGCACCTGACGGCTTTCGACGATCACCTGCTTGCCGTCGCGGCATGTGTGGATGAGATCTCCTTCCCACTGCCCTTCCTGTTCCAACACTTGCTCGATGGTTTCAAGCGGCTGGGGGAAGCGGGCCTGGAGAAACAAGTGTATGGCCTGGCCTACTGCTTCCTGTTCCTTCCACCCGTAGAGTTTTTCTGCGCCACGGTTCCAGGACACGATGCGATCCTTGGGGTCGCACACCAGGATGGCGTCGTGAGCCAGGTTGACAAGTTTGCCTTGCAGGTAGAGGCGTTTAGCGAGTTCATTGTGTTCGCTTTCAGCAATGCGCTGGACCGACATATCGCGGACCGCGCCTATCACATGCAGAGCCTGCTCCATCATGATGGGTCGTAAGCTGACATCCACTGGGAATTCGTGGCCATCCTTGCGCCGGCCTTCCACAATGAGCCATCTACCCATCGGCCGCAGGCGCGGTGCACTCGCGTAGCGTGCCCGGTGGGCCGCATGCATAGTATGAAGGCGCTCGGGAAGGAGTACTTCTACTTGCTGGCCAACCAGTTCCTCCTGGCGATAGCCAAACATCGTTTCTAGTTGCGCATTCACCAGGATGATTGTGCCTGCTGCGTTGATGACGACCAATGCATCTGGTGAAAGATCCAGAGAAGCGGTCAATATTTTCATTGTCACCGAAGGGAATGCGGTCAATATGTCCTCTCTGGCTGTGCTTGTAGTGAAAAAATCCTACGGAAAATATATCGTCAGAGTTTCTCAGAAGTGAAGTTGAGGAACGCATAAAAACTGTCTTCATTAAATTCTCCTTCTCTTCTTTAGAAATATCTTAAGGGAAGAGATATTGTGCCGATAAGAGAAAGAGAAAAGAGGACTTGCCAGGCAAACACCGGCCCGGAGAGTTCCCTATGGAGGAAACGATGAAAGCGAAAGAAGCACAAGAAAGGATCACGCTGTCAAACCAACTTGAATGTATCTTTGAGTCATTACCGGATAGCGTCGTTGCCTGTGATGGTGAGGGGAAGATCCTGCGGGCCAATGCAGCAGCCTTCAAGCTCTTTGAAGTGCCTTCTGAAGACCTTTTTCAAGGGATAGGCTACCAGGAGTTTCTTCATCCCTATACCATGGGTGACGAGCAGCAACGAGCCATCGCTCTCGAGCCATGGCTCATGTCCCTCGTCGTCGATGACGAGGCGGCATCTTGTCTACAAAAAGAAACCATGGTGCTCCAGCTTCCTTCCGGGCGCGAGGCCTACGTCACCATGTGTGGCTTGCCCCTGCTTGATGCGCACAAGCGGGCTGTAGGAACGATCTATGTGTTCCATGAGATCACTCACCGCTATCAGAAAGCGCTCCATCTCCAGCGCGTCCACCAGGCGGTGTTGTCCCTCAGAGAAGCCATCGCGCACCTTCCTGAGCATATTGATCTCGCCTCCCCTGAAGGAATATTCCTCTTGTCGCCTCCGGTACTCTTCGTTGCACAGCATTTGGTGGACCTGATCGGTCACGTCCTGGATTGTCAATATGTCAGTCTTGTGGCTCTTGGGCCTGCCGGTCACCTGTATTATGCCGTGGGAAGTGGCTTCACCCCAGAGCAAGAACAGGGCCGCCGGGCGATGAGAGGGCACTTCTTGCCCTCAGATTTTCTCGACGAAACGGTACTTGCCCGCCTCGCCGCAGGTCAGAAGGTGATTCTCTCCACCGATTGTCGGCGCCTGCCAACTGGGGTCCGGGAAGATTTTGGCGCCGGGAATCTCCTGTTGGTTCCCCTGTTTCTTGAGCAGCAGCTGGTTGGTGGGCTTGTCATCGCCAAGGCTGGTTTTGACAGCGAGTACACGCCAGAGGAGATCGAGTTCGTCAAAGCCGTCGCAGCGGAGACTATGCTGGTCATCGACTGCCTCCACTGCTTGTGTGAGCAGGCCGAGGAGCGCGCCAGAGCACTCGCGCAGCAAGAAATGAGTCTGCTCGTCAATGAATTCCTCAACCTGGCCAGTCATGAACTGAATACCCCTCTGACGTCGATCAAAGGCAATATTCAATTAGCCCAGCGTCGTCTAGCCAGGTTGAAGCGCCAGTTCGCCGCACAGCCCGGGCGCGTGAGCGAACAAATTGAGCAGGTCCAGCATTCCTTAGCATCTGCCGCCCAGAGCGCTCGTCTTCAGGAGCGCATCATCAAGGCGCTGATGGATGATGCACGCATCCAGAGCGACACCCTCGAGTTGCACACGACAAGCCGTGATCTGAGCGTGCTGCTCAGAGAAGCCGTGGCCACGCAGCAGCGGCTGGCGCCAGAGCGCACGATCGTGCTAGAGAGCATGCCTCCAGAGCGCGTAGTGCCCGTCATGGTCGATGCAGAGCGGATCACCCAGGTCATCACCAGCTACCTGGCGAATGCTCTGAGCTATTCGCCCGCTGATCAGCCTGTGACGGTGCAGTTGACGATAGAGGACGCAGTAGCGCGTGTGTCGGTCCATGACCAGGGGCCGGGTATCCCAGGAGAGGAGCAAGGGCGCATCTGGGGACGCTACTATTTTGCCAGAGAGATCGCAGAACAACAGGAGCCTGATCTGAGCTTAGGATTAGGCTTATATTTGAGCCGGGCGTTCATCGAGCGTCATCACGGCAGTGTTGGGGTCGAGAGCGATCCTGGTCATGCCTTGCTTAATAAGGACAGCATTTCACTCGTGTTCTCTGTTTGGAGGAGAAGTATATAACTAAAAAGAGCGCCCAAGGAAAGAGGGTAAGGAAGAGTGATATGAAATGTCCCTGCAGAACGAGTTTTCGGAGAAGGAGCTTACAGCTTATCTTTGTAGTTGTATTGGGGATATTGATCCTGTCTGCCTGCATACCTACTCCTATTCGTGTTTCGAAGAAAGCCCCCGCGCGCTGCCAGCCTGATCGTTTGGTAGGTTTCCTCAGGGGCTTCCACAGCGAGCTGGTGGATGCGTCGGGGTGCCAGGCGCGTCTCCTGGGCGTCAACTGGTCTGGGTTTGAGAGCGGTACTTTCGCCCCTCATGGGCTGGAGGTGCGCAACTGGCAAGACATGCTCAAGCAAATCGCACGCACAGGCTTCAACACCATTCGCCTGCCGTTCTCCAATCAGCTCTTCGTCCCTGCGAGCGAGCCGCAGGGAATCAACTACCAACTGAACCCTGACCTCAAGGGCCTGAGCGGGCTGGCACTGATGGAGCGGATTATCCAGGGTGCTGGTAAGCTTGGCTTGAGGGTCATCCTCGACCGTCATGATCCTATGGCTGATCAGCGGCCCCCATTGTGGTACACCGACCAGGCGCCCCAGTCGCGCTGGATCCAGGATTGGGTCATGCTGGCCCAACACTACCGGGGCAATGAGACCGTCATCGGGGCAGACCTGGCCAATGAGCCGCACTGGCCAGCGACCTGGGGCGGTGGCAATCCCAGCACCGATTGGCGCCTGGCTGCCCAGCGTGCGGGCAACGCCATCCTGGCCGTCAATCCAGATTGGCTGATTATCGTGGAGGGCATCGATCTCTACCAGGGCGACTCCTACTGGTGGGGCGGGAACCTGGAAGGGGCCAGGCAGTTCCCCGTGCGGCTCTCGCGGCCGGACAAGCTGGTGTATTCGGCCCATGACTACGGGCCGGAGGTCTACAAGGAGCAGTGGTTCAAGGTTTCTGACCCGGCTGTCCTTGCCCACACGCTGCCCGCCCTCTGGCAAAAGCATTGGGCCTACCTGCAAAAGAATGGGACCGCTCCGGTATTCGTAGGAGAGTTCGGATGGCGCTCGATGGGCCAGAATGCCGAGGGCGTGTGGCAGCGTACTCTGATGGCCTTCCTGCACACCCATGGCATGAGCTATGCCTACTGGGCATGGAATGCAGACTCGGGAGATACCAGCGGCATCTTGCAGGACGACTGGACGACGGTCGACCAGGGCAAGGTGTGCGCGCTACTTCCTCCTCATCATGTCGCCCGGAAAGCATCAGCATGCACGTCTAAGCCACAACAGCGCGCGTAGAGAGCTCGCATGTCGTCGTCTTCCTTCCGTGAATTTAAGGAAGGGGTATTCCCCCGATTATGATTTTTACCAACCAAGACATGTAATACCGGTGTGTCACCCTGAGCGCAGTGAGCCGCAGCCCTGAGCTTGCGAAGGGGAAGGGTCTGGCTCAAGGGGCACGGAGATGCTTCGCTGCGCTCAGCATGACAAAACATGAACGATGTTGGTCGTTACAATTCATTATCGAGGGGGAATTCCTCTTCTAATCCAGAGCACGGCGCCATCGCTGGCTCGCAGTGCTACTGTGCTCCCATTGGGAGAAGCAAGATACACCACATCGTGATCCACTCGTACTAGCCTGGAAAATGGGGCAACGGTGTGTTGCCAGAGCACGTAAACGTACTTATGCCTCGTCCACAGCGCGCTCACCAGTCCATTCTGGTCTATGAGGTAGATGACGTGTTGAACCATGATCATCTGCACATCTCCGGATGAGGCTTGATGGGATGGAATCAAGATGTGTTCATTAGATGCTTTTTCGAGCTGGGAAACTCCAGCCAGCTGCAGTGGGCTCACCAGAAGCCAGGAAAAAAGAACGGCCCCGAGTATGGTGAGCAGAGCCATCCATAGGCGTGTCCCAAACGAGAGACGGTGACCGTGGAGCAGCCGGTTTAAAGCGCGCCTGCCCTTCTTGTGTGGATCGAGGTCCGTGATCTCACATTCAGCTTCAAGAGCTTCTCCGGGTTCATGTTGATGCAAGACGCACCTCTCTCTTGCAGTCTTTTTTTCTTGCGCGGGAAGAGGCAGCGCATGGCTGATAATATGAAGTATAGGTCAGACAGGCACTTTCTGCAACTATTTTTATGTCACTAACACCATAATTTGGCTGCCAAAAAAAGCATATCCATCAGGAGCCGCTCCTGGTGAAACCCTGATATCCTGTAAGCCGTGTAAAGAGAGGCACATAACTTGTGAAGGAGGCCGTTAATTGGTTGTCGTCTTAGCAGGTAAATGGATTTATTTAGGTAGGAGGAAACCATGAACATCCACTCGATTCAAGGAGGCGGTGGCGTCCGTCTGCATGTGCGCGAATGGGGCAACGCCTCTGGTCCGTCAATCCTGT
>WNGL01003669.1_pt1 | contig 21199 bp, 21 predicted proteins | sample 5400591 | NCBI WGS metagenome assembly WNGL01 (sample SAMN13153377, study PRJNA577476) | soil metagenome | isolation source: 80 cm soil or saprolite under Garry oak tree replicate 1 | place: USA:California | collected 2016-06-15 | reverse complement strand
AAAGAACCCGACTCGACCAGTTGTTGAATCGAAGGTGCGCGTAGCGCGGTAATCCAATCGATGCCTTCGGCCGGTTTCAGATCCTCACGGATACGCGCGCTGGTGAGCACGCCGCGGTCGCCCACCAGCACGACGCGCTGGATAGCGAACCGTTCACGAATCTTGGTGATTTGCCCTGCCACGGTTTTGGGGTCGCCCGTGTTGCCCTCGAACACCTCAACGGCGATGGGGCATCCGTCGCGATTCGTTAACAAGCCGACCACCATCTGCAGCTTCCCACTTTTCTCGTCACGCGAGTGCCCCAACTTCGCCAACGGGCAGTGCCGGCCTTCAAAATAGACCGATGTCAAATCGTAGAGGACCAATGTGGCTTCCGACAGGTGCTGCTTGGCCAATGCTCGCTCGATCCGTTCCTGACGCGGCTGAAGCCAATCCATGGCTTCATACAACTCGTCTTCATCGGCTGCAGTGACATCCAGCATCTCTCCCAAACTACTATGCAATGTCTCCTCATTCAGAGCTCGTGCCGTCGCCAGCTTCGATCGTGGCTCTAGAATTCTCCCCACCACCATCGCCGCCACCAGATCGCGTTGCCGGCTCGGCCTGTCATCGATCAGCGCATCGAGTTTCAACCGACGCCACATGCGCAAAACCGCAGCCACGTGTCCATGTGGACGCGAACGTACAATCTCGAAGGCTTCTTCTGGAGCCACGAACGTCTCACCGGCCAGCGAGCGGCGGACCAGATCGATGACCGCTACCGGCAAGTGCGACAGATTACCCAACGTCTGATGCTTGACCTTATTGCCTTCACGGTAGGTGCGGCGTAACAGGTGCGTCTCGTAGGTCTTTCCTTTGTACTGCCGCCGAGTGGTGGCTACATGAATGGAACCGTTTCGCGTTGGCATGCCGTAATCATATATCTTATTTGGACGATGTCAACGTTTATTCCACATATTTAGTGGCTACATTTAGATGCCACAAACAAATCCTATCTACCTGATCCGATGACGTTACTTCTCTAAAACTGGGGGGAACTTCGGTTTAGCCCGAAAAGGTCACACACTTACTGCCCTTCGACCCAGACTTCACCATCTTCGAAGAATTCTTTCTTCCAGATGGGAACGACTTTTTTTAGCTTGTCGATTGCGTAATGGCAGGCGTCAAAAGCGGGGCGTCGATGAGAGGAGGTAATGATCACCGCGACGCTCGTCGCGCCGATATCGAGGTGGCCGAGCCGATGGATCAGAGCCACACCGTCGATCTCCCAAGCCTGGCGCACGAAGATACCAATCTCCTCCAGTTTCTTGAGAGCCATGGTCTCGTAAGCCTCATAGACCAGGTAAAGCGTCCGCTTCCCTTTCGAGTTGTTCCGTACGACACCCTCAAAAATGCAAATCCCCCCGTCTTCACCGCGGAGCATCTGGCGTGCGATCTTCTGCGCGTCGATCGGATCGCGGGTTATTTGGTAGATCTCGCCAGGTCTGTTGATGACCATCGCTTCCGATTGGACTTCGCCGCCGCTCACCGGCGGAAAGATGGCCACCTCGTCACCGTCCCGGATCTGCGCTCGTTGGTCAACATAGTCTTCATTGACTGCCGTCAGCACGACCGGGCGATAATCCTTCATTCGAGGATACGTGGCTTCGAGTTGCGTCAGCAGATCTCCGATGGTTGCCCCGACCGGCATGTCGACCTGTAATTGCCGGACGCCGGCAATGTCTTTGAGAGTGGCGAAGAATAGAACTCGGACCCGCATTTTGTTGGATATTAGCACAAGTGCTACACTCGGCCTTCGGATGAAACGGGCGCTACATCTTGTCTTGTTCTCGTCTTTAGCGCTCTCCGCCTGCACCTCCGCCAGGCTGTCTCACGACGAAGCACGAAGGAAAATTCTGGAGATCGGTAGATCCAACCTGGTTCCGGATGCTATCGAGATCCAGCGAATCGTTTCACAGACCGATACGCTGGCGATCGCGGAAGCGAGCGTGACGCTGGCCTTCCAGTTCCGTCGAGACAAACCCGGCAGCGAGTGGCGGATCGAAGCCGTGCGGTTGGGTGACCGTGACTGGATCAATCTCGATGAGCTGCTTGCCGCTGTCAATGAAGGCCGGCGCCGGGCAACGGTTGCAGCATTGGGTAAAATTGCCGGCGCGATCGCAAAATATCGTGACAGTAACGGCTCGGTTCCCCCAGCCCGCGACATCATCACCCTCACCGACGCGTTACATCCGCTTTATATGAACGAATTGGTCCGACAGGACGCCTGGGGCAATCCGATTGATTATGAACTCACGGGCGGCGGTTCGAGTTTTCGTTTAATCTCCAGAGGTCCCGACGGCCGCCGAGGAACTGACGACGACATTGTCCTCGACAGCAGCCGGCCCACCGCCCCGTGATATAATCCCACTCATGAAAGCCACGAAAGTCGCGGAAACCAGCCTCCCAACGCCGTTTGGCACGTTCCGAACGTTTGGTTTCGAGTCGGAAGACAAGTCCGAGAATCTTCTCGCGCTCGTCATGGGACGGCCAGCTCCCGATGATGTGGTCCTCGTGCGGATTCACTCACAGTGCCTGACGGGCGAAGTGTTCGGGTCCGGGCGTTGTGATTGCGGTGCGCAGCTTAACCTGGCTTTGAAGACTATCGCCGACCATGGAACTGGAATTCTCGTTTATCAACTTCAGGAAGGCCGTGGAATTGGGCTGATGAACAAGCTTCTCGCCTACGAACTCCAGGATTCCGGCCATGACACGGTGGAAGCCAATCACCAACTGGGTTTCGAAGCCGATCATCGGAATTATGAGCTGTGCGCGGAAGCGTTGCGGTACTTCGGCGTTTCCCGACTGCGCCTGATGTCCAATAACCCGCTAAAGTTCGATGCACTCGAAGCGGCAGGCCTGAAGGTCGTCGAACGCGTTCCGATTGAAATCCCACCTTCCGACGGAACGCAAAAGTACCTTCGCACAAAGAAAGCCAAGCTCGGCCACATGCTGTCGAGGGTTTGAGGGCCTATCGTAACCGTCGTGAAATAGAAACACACTCCCGCAGCATATCCGCGGCATCGATCTTCACTTCACATCCCCCGAGGTAGGTTGCGCGAACATTGTGCCGTGAGGCCGAATAAACCATCGCGGCAATCGGATCGTAAACGGGCTGAACAGCGGGATCATTCAGGTCAACAACGGCAAAGTCGGCGCGTTTGGCGGGTTCGAGGCTTCCCAGGTAGTCCGCCAAACCCAGGCATTCCGCACCCCCCAAAGTTGCCATTCGGAATACGGTCTCAGCATCCAGAGCGTCCAGGCGTTTCGTGAGGCCGCGCTGTTGAAAAATCGCCGCACGCATTTCTTCGAACATATCGACAACATTGTTGCTAGCCACGCTGTCCGTACCGAGCGCGATGCGCAGACCGGCCTCCTTCATTTCCGCAATCCGAGCAATCCCATGTGCCAGTTTCGCATTCGATTTCGGGCAATGCGCAATCGCGGGCCGCGATTGCCGAAGCAATTCGAAGTCGGAGTCTTCAAGATCCACGGCATGGACGAGAAGCGTGGCTGGGTGCAGCAATCCCAGCCGATGAAGGTAGGCTATCGGACTGCAGCCCTGCGGCGCGACGGCGATTCCTCGCTCACGGAGCCTTTCCGCAAAAAGTCCCGAGCCATGGCGGACGAGGAGGCCTTCCTCTGTCGATTCGCCCACGTGCGTGGTTAACCGTAGACCTTGACGTTGCGCATAGTCGTTCACGGCCTGATATAGCTTCGCCGACACCGTGTAAGGGGCATGCGGGGAGACGCCGATGCGCCGGGTTTCGCTGTCATCATCATGTCGATAAGTTTCGATCTTGTTTTGGAGCCCGGCGAGCGCTTCCTCCATTTGGGCATCCGCGGGCCCGAAGACCTCCTGGTAGGCGATTCCCCGAAGTCCAAATTCCCGCATTGCCTCCCAACTCGTACCGAGATCCATGACTTCACCGACGCATGTCACGCCGGCGGCAAGCATTTCGACGGCGCCCAGGCGTGCGGAGAGCCGCATTTCGTCACGAGTGAGTTGTTGGTATTTGGTTCGGGTGAGGCGCGGGATCCAAGTGGCGAATGGGAGATCTTCCAGGAAACCACGGAGGATGGTGAGTTCAAGGTGGGCGTGAGCGTTGACGAAACCAGGGATGATGGCGCAACCGCGGAAGCTGATACAATGCGAGTCCTCACCCCCCGCTTCGCGGCTGCCCTCTCCCAGGGGAAGAGGGCCCAGACCCAAAATCTTTCCATTATTCACGGAAAGCCAGCCGTTGCAGATGGGCGGACTCGAAACGGGACAGATCCAGTCGGCCTCGAAGATGGTCATGCGGAGAAGACCTGGGAGCGTACGGTTAAACGCTCGATCAGATCCTCCTTCACGTAATAGCCGGGGCCTCCAGGGCCAGAACGCTGCGTGATCTGACCGTCGGCCGAGACTTCGACAGCAGGATGGACGATGTCTTCAGCCCAATACCGTTTGCTGGCGGAGATGTCGCCGGGCAGCGAAAAATTCTCGAGGCTCGAGAGAGCAACGTTATGGAGCCGGCCAACACCGGACTCCAGCATACCGCCGCACCAGACCGGAATGTCGTTGTCACGGCACACATCGTGAACTGCGCGCGCCTCCATATGGCCGCCGACCCTGCCAAGTTTGAGATTGATAATCTTGCAGGCGCTGATCTTGATCGCTTTTCGGGCGTCTTCCGCGGAGTGAATGGATTCATCGAGACAGATGGGCGTGTTGATCTGTTTCTGAAGTTCGGCGTGATCGATCATGTCTTCGTGGTGCAATGGTTGCTCGAACATCATCAGGTTGTACTTATCCATCTTCTTGAACGCGTCGACGTCCGCCAGCGTGTACGCCGAGTTTGCATCACCCATGAGTGGTACGTTTGGAAAAGCGGCGCGCACCTGGCGAATGACTTCGACGTCCCATCCCGGCTTAATCTTGATTTTGATGCGACGGTAGCCGGCTTTCACTTCCGTGTCGATCTTCTCCAGCAGTTTGTCGATCGATGGCTGAATTCCAATCGAGACACCACAGTCGATGCTCTCTCGCGTTCCGCCCAGCAATTTCCAAAGCTGAACGCGTTTCAATTGGGCCTCAAGGTCCCATAGCGCCGTTTCCAACCCGGCTTTTGCCATGTTGTGACCGCGAATGCCAAGAACGAACTGAGCGCAGTCCTTCGCACTCGCGATCTCCTTCCCGATAGCCTTTGGAATAATGAAATCCCTCAGCACGTGCCACGCTGTTTCCGACGTCTCGTGGCTGTAGAACGGCCCTTCGCCCGCCGTGACTTCGCCGTATCCGACAGACGTCCCATCCGTAACCTTTACCAGCACGATGCGGCGCTCCTGGGTGACACCGAAGCTGGTCTCAAACGGATTCAGAAGCTGCATTCGCAGCTCGCGCATTTCAATCTGTTTGATAAACACCAGACGCTCCTCGCATGAACAGATACTCGCTCCACTCGTCTTTCCGCTCAAAGCCGGCGACGAAATAGTCCTCCTGGAAGTTTTTCAGAAACTCCTCGCGAACCCGCCGCTGGACCTCCTTTGCAGAGGCGACGCTTTGTTGTTTGAGGGCCTGAATATCTCCTGGTATGCACACGCGCCGAATGTCGCCCTCGATCCTGACTCGCGGCTGATCAATCCACCACTCCGCGACCACGCGGTCGCTTTCAAGGCCCTGCTGCAGACGCGACGTAATCTCTCCGTAAAGGTTCACGTAATACCGGCGGACGATCGCACCCAACTTTTTGATATTCAGATGGGCATTCTTTGACTCGAGCGGATCATACGTCCATTCGATCAGGCGAAGGCCACGCTGGCGCGCGTAATCCCTTTGCGCGAGCTTGAGCTGAGAACCAATTCCTGAATTCCAATGATCCTTCGTGATCGCCATCATCTGGGAATGCCAGTATGGCATGCCGTTTCGTATGCCCGGTGTCGCATTGATGAAGCCAACCAAACGATCGCCGTCAAAGGCCCCCAGCACCAATCCTCCAATGCGGGATTGGGTAACAAACAATGTCACGGGCCTGATATCGATATCCGCCGACCCCCAGGCTTCGCGTTGAAGTAGAACGCATCCCTGGAATTCGGCGATCTCGGTAAGCGGCCGGATTGTCATGCACTCTTGTCCAAATTACGAGATGGAGTTCGCTCCAGAAGCAGGATTGATGCGGGTTTCATGGGATTCTCTATTTGGAAACCTGTTTCGGGCATGTCCCTCTCCCTTTGGGAGAGGGTGGCGCGAAGCGCTGGGTGAGGGCAGGAAACGCACCCTCATCCGGCCCTTCGGGCCGTCCTTCTCCCAGAGGGAGAAGGACACGAGCCTCCATTTCGGCTAATTTGGACACCACTGATTGTCATGTGGGAACGTTTTCGGACTTGGCCTTCCGCCAGAGCGCTTCCATCTCGTTAAGGCTGGTTTGCTCGAGAGTTTTCCCTTGCCTCGCCAGTTCCCGTTCCATGTATTGAAATCGGGCTTTGAATTTACGATTGGCGCGCTTCAGAGCCGACTCCGAATCGATTTTGAGAAATCGCGCAATGTTCACAATCACGAAGAGCATGTCACCGATCTCATCTTCGAGGCGTTCACGCCGGCGGTGATCGTTGCCTTCAGCAATCACCTCCCGGAGCTCGCGAACTTCCTCTTGAAGTTTCTCGAAAATACCTTCCACATCCGGCCAGTCAAAGCCGACGCGTGCGGCGCGCGAAGAGATCTGATGCGCTTCGTGGATGGCGGGGAGTTTGCTCGGAATGCCCTCCAGCAGCGAGCGCTGTTCCGGTGTCCGATTCTTCAGCTTTTGCGCCTTTTCCTGAGCCTTGATCACTTCCCAATTTTTGATCACTTCCTCGGGAGTCGACGCGGATTCCTGGCCGAAAACGTGAGGGTGGCGCCTGATGAGTTTGTCCGAGATTTGGCCGATGACCGTATTGATGTCGAAGCGTCCAGCTTCCTTTCCAAGGTGGGCATAGAAGACGACATGAAGCAGCAGGTCGCCCAATTCTTCCGAGAGGCCCTCAAAATCGTTGTTCTCGATGGCCTCAAGGACCTCGTAGACTTCCTCAACCAGCATTGGCTTCAGCGAGTTGAAGTCCTGTTGCTTGTCCCATGGGCATCCATCCGGACCCCGCAGCCTGGCCATGATTTCGACGAGTCGTTCGAATTTTTGCCCCGTCATTGGCCGGTCCCCCCACGCGTTCATCTTTAGCGTCGGGCCCACCGGCCAGCCGTAGTTGGTACACTGCCTTCGGCAGCCTCCTGGAATGGCATTGGCCGGTCCCCCCCCGCCATTATAGCGGCTTTCTTGCGCGGGCAGCAGAAGCCGAATGATTTCTCGAGCCGAAGCGCTATGCTAAATTCATACGCCGATGAAAGTCCTAACGTCGCTGGCCGATGCGGATCTCTCGCAGCCTTCCGTCGTGAGCGTCGGAAACTTCGATGGTCTTCACCTTGGACATCAGGAAATTTTGAAAAGCGTCGTGAAGCGGGCGGGCGCGCTTGGTTTGCGGGCGGGTGCGCTGACGTTCGCGCCGCACCCCGTACGCTTTCTCGCACCCGGCCGGGCGCCAAAGCTGATCAGCACGCTCGATCAAAAGATCCGTCTTATCGAGAGTGCCGGTATCGATTTTCTCTTTCTCGCGCATTTCGATGAAGCCTTTTCGCGGCTGTCTCCCGAGGATTTCATCGAGCAGTACCTGGTGGGGGGCCTTAAAGCCCGATCGGTTTGCGTCGGAAACAATTTCAATTTCGGCTACCGTGGGAGTGGAACCATCGAGACACTAAGGCAATTCAAGAGCTATTTCGAGATCATCGAAGTTCCGCCCATCCGGGTTCGCGGTGTTCTGGCCAGTAGTTCTCGGGTTCGAGAGCTTGCGGCCTCCGGCCTCGTATCCCATGCATGCCGATTGCTTGGACGATGGGTCGAGGTCGAGGGCAAGCTGGCGCCCGGGGCCGGCCGCGGGAGATCTTTGACGGTGCCGACACTGAACTTGCAGCCCCAAAACGAACTGATTCCGACAATAGGCGTGTACGTGACGCGCATCTCGCTCGATGGCCAGCCATTTGCGAACAGCATCACCAATGTGGGTGTGCGGCCAACCTTTGGAGAGACCGAGCTCACTATTGAAACATTCGTTTTGAATGATACGGTGCCGGCGCAGGCGGAGTCTGCCCGCCTCGATTTCCTCTATCGGTTGAGGGATGAGATGAAATTCGAGTCTCCGGAGGCCTTGCGCCGCCAGATTGGACTGGACATCAAGCGCGCCGAGAAATTCTTTCGTTTGCTGAGAAAGTCCTCTTCCTCTGGGAGCAGCAATGCAGAATATCATTCAGATTGACATCTACTCCCGCCCCACCTGTCATCTTTGCGATGAAGCCAAGGCAGTGCTCGAGCGCGTGCGCCATCGCTATGCGTTTGCACTGCGCGTGATCAACATCGAAGAGGACGCGGCGCTGGAAGCGGCGTACGGCACCCAGATTCCCGTGGTCTTCATAAACGGAAACATGGCTTTCAAATACCATGTCAATGAGGCCGCACTTGAAAGGAAGATGAAGAGGCTGTGGAAAACGTAGACGTTTTGACGATTGCGGCGCATTCGGACGATATCGAACTCACCTGCGCAGGCACGCTAATCAAGATGATCGACAAAGGATACTCGGTGGGCATCCTCGACCTGACTCAAGGGGAGATGGGAACTCGCGGCACGCCCGAGATCCGGGCGAAGGAAGCGGAGGCGGCTCGCGCCATGATCGGCGCCAATTTCCGGGTGCGAATGAACCTCGGGGACTCGCGTCTGACGGCGTCGGTCGAAAATCGGACCGCCCTTGCCGAGCAGATCCGGATGGCACGGCCAAAGACCGTTATCCTGCCCTATTGGGAGGGCAGGCACCCGGATCACTACACGGCCTCGACCCTTGGATACGAGGCCTGTTACGCGGCAGGCCTCAAACAATTAGCTGCCAAAGGAAAACCCCACCGTCCCAAGAAGATCCTATACGCGTCGATGTACTGGGATGTGCGGCCGTCGTTTCTAGTCGATATCACTCCATACTTCGGCCGGAAGCTGGAGGCGGTGAACTGTTTTGCCTCGCAATTCTCGGGCGATCTTCGTGATATTACGGAGCTTTATCCCGCCTGGGGCAAACTGATCGACCGGATCACGACCCAGTGCAAGTATTTTGGACACCTGATGGGAGTGGAATATGCCGAACCTTTCATCGTAAAGGAGGTCATGGCGGTAGAGGATATCGTGAATATGCCGGTCGTCTCGGTTTGAATGGACTTTGAAGTGCAATGTAAAAAGAGGTTAATGGTTCAACGAAACTGCTTCCAAAACGTTGTTTGGGCGTCAAATGACTTGACACGTTGGGGGGTCGTCTTTACGATGAACCTACTTAAGTTTCGGAGAACACCAATGATTTACAAGGTTGCCCGAACCTGGATCTTGCTTTTGCTGGTAGTCCTGCTCACCGTCCCCGCCTCCGCACTGGCGCAAGATAAGAACAACGATGCCGAGGGCAAGAGCCAGGATGAGAGCAAGAAGAAAAGCAAGAAGAAGAACTCCGATGTGGACAACATCGGAAACCGCAACATCAACAAAGGAAGCATCAATTTCATTTCCCTCGAGAAAGAAATTGTCATAGGCCGCCAACTGGCGAACGAGATCGAGCGGCAGGTCAAGCTCGTCGAGGATCCGACCATCAACGAATATGTGAACCGGGTGGGCCAGAACCTTGTTCGAAATTCGGACGCGAAGGTTCCCTTCACCATCAAGGTCGTTGAGTCCGACGAGATCAACGCCTTCGCTCTCCCGGGCGGGTTTTTCTACGTCAATAGCGGTCTGATTCTCGCCGCGGACGACGAATCCGAGCTCGCTGGCGTCATGGCCCATGAGATCGCCCACGTGGCCGCCCGTCATGGTACGGAAAACGCATCGAAGGGTCAGCTCGTCAACATTGCATCGATTCCGCTGATCTTCCTGGGTGGCGTTGGAGGCTTTGCTATTCGCCAGGCTGCGGGATTCCTGATTCCAATGCAGTTTCTCCAATTCTCGCGTAAGGCCGAAGCCGAAGCGGATTACCTTGGCGTCCAGTATCTGTACAAGACCGGATACGATCCCGGCGCCGCTGTAAGTTTCTTCGAAAAGCTCCAGGCGCGCGAGAGCGCCAGGCCCGGAAGCGTGTCCAAGATGTTTAGCACACACCCCCCCACGGGTGATCGCATCGAGATGACGAAGAAGAACATCGAATTGGTTCTGCCTGACAAAGAACAATACGTCGTCACCACTTCGGAGTTCCAGCAGGTCAAGAATCTTCTGGCACAGCTCGAGAATCGGCGCCCTTCAACAGAAGACAGCAACAAACCGAGCTTGAAGCGGAAGACCAGCACACGCCCCAGCGTTGACGACGATGACAACAAAGATTCCAGCAAGAAGAAGGGTGAAGAAACCAAACCCGATGACCGCCAACCGGATCCCGACGAACGCCCCAAGCTCAAACGTCGCGACGGTCAATAAGTAACTTCTCTTAGAAACCAGTCGGGGCGGTTCCAAACCGCCCCGATTTTTTGTCTGCTCCCCACACAAACTTTCTAAACTCGTGTATGATCTTCTTTTGTTCACGGGGTCGTAGTTCAGTTGGTTAGAACGCCGGCCTGTCACGCCGGAGGTCGCGAGTTCGAGTCTCGTCGACCCCGTTCATACGACAACAGTTAGCCCGGAAGCGATTCCGGGCTTTCTCATTTTCAGGCGCTAGTTGCCATAGGTTGCCACGGCCGCTCGGCCGCCCCTCGCCGAATCGAGCGAGGCCAGCGACCGTGCCGACATGGCCACCTTTGTACGCCATACGTTCGTGGGCTAGACCGCCGAAGGCGCACACGCTAGGTTGGGCGCGATACAGGAATTCATCGAAGAGGAGAAAAGCGATATGCAGAAGATCCTAACGGCCGGAGCTTTTCTTCTGTGGATGGCCTTCGGGACCGCGCTGCCGCTTCAGGCCCAAGATACCTTTCACATCTTTCCGCAGATCGCCGATGGAACCTTCAGTGATGGCAGTTATTACAAATCCACATTTCTCATTCTGCCCTGGTTCGACACCGATGCGGCGGCGTGCAGCTTAAGACTGTATGGCTTGTCGGCAACGCTCGGGACCTCCGGCCCCTCCAATGCATTTACGATTAATGTGCCCGTGGGCGGCTACTACGCGGGCCTGACCGCTGCGAATCAGCCCTTGAAGACCGGATATGCCACCTTGACCTGTTCCGACTTCGTGTATGCGCAATTGCTCTACAGTGCCTACAGTGCGAATGGAACAAAGGTCGGTGAAGCGACCGTGTTTTCCTCGCAGGATTCGTATTTCTTCAAGATGATCCTGGATTACCGCGGAGGCTCCAAGCTCGGCATTGCCATTTCAAACAATACCGACATCACGCACACCTACGAACTGACGCTGGGCTCACGGACGGCCACCGTGACCGTCGGAGCGCGTTCCTCGGTGGCCAAATTTGTCGATCAACTGATGTCCGTGCCCGCCGACACTGTGGGCATTTTGAATATCGAGGCCACCGACTTTTCGGAATTCTCCGCCATTGGCTTGCGCTACACGGGACCCGTCTTCGCGACGATTCCGGCGAATTAAACGCATAGCACTTGTGGCGGAGGTCGCGAGTTCGAGTCTCGTCGACCCCGTTTCCGACAACTTGTCTGGGTGGCGCTGCTTCAGAGTGCTTTTCCAATCACGTCATAAATGTGGTGCAGTTCGACGTCAGAGATGATGTATGGCGGAACTGTATAGACGACATTGCCGAGCGGGCGTAGAAGGACGCCATGATCGATGAAAAAGTCGTAGAGACGCGACCTCAGGTTGGAAAGATAGCCGGCGTCATCCGCGCGGAGTTCCAGGGCAGCCACGGTTCCAAGCATGCGCACGTCGTCAATGGCCGGATGATTTCGAAAATCCGCCAGACGCTCGCCATGGATCCGCTCGATAGCGGCGATTCGTTCAAAGACCGGTTCGGTTTCGAAAATCTTCAGGTTCGCGATCGCGGCGGCGCAGCCCAGTGGATTTCCGGAATAGGAGTGGCCGTGGAAGAAAGCGCGCAAGCGGTCCTCACTGTAAAAGGCCTGATACACTTCGTCACTACAGATCGTTACTGCCAGAGGCAGAAAGCCTCCGGTCAACCCTTTCGATAAGCACATCAGGTCGGGAACAATCTCTGCCAGTTCGCACGCAAACATCCGGCCCGTACGGCCGAAGCCGGTGAATACCTCGTCCGCGATGAGCAAAACGTCATGCTCAAAGCACGCGCGGCGAATCCGCTGCAAAAATTCGATCGGATGAACGATCATGCCACCTGCTGCCTGGAGAAGGGGCTCTACGACCACCGCAGCGATCTCCTCGGGCCTTTGCTCGAGAAGCTGCTCCAGATTTTCGACACAGTCGATCACACAGCTGGAGCGGGTCTTACCGACAGGACACCGGTGACAGTAGGCGGAATGAACGCGCAATACAGGAATCCGTAGCGCATCAAAGGCCGCCGTAAATGCAGAATCGGCGCTCACAGACATCGCGCCCACGGTGTCGCCATGGTATGCATGCTCAAGAGCTACAATGTACCGCTTTTCGGGACGGCCGTTGTTATGCCAGAACTGGACCGCCATCTTCATCGCGACTTCAACGGCAGTTGAACCATTGTCGGAGTAAAACAGCCGATTGAGCGAAGGCGGAAGGATCGCGGCCAGCCGCGACGAAAGCTCTTCAGCCGGTTCGTGCGTGAACCCGGCAAAGATCACGTGCTCGAGCTTGCGCGCCTGCCTCGCAATGGCTTCGGCAATGAGCGGATGCCCATGTCCGTGAAGGTTGACCCACCAGGAGGAGATGGCATCGAGCAGCCGCCGGCCGTCAACAGTATAGAGGTACGCGCCTTCGCCGCGATCAATAGCGATCGGAACGGGTTCAACCGCCTCTTGTGTGTATGGATGCCAGATCTTCATGCGAATGCGGATTTTTCGAACCGCTCTTCAAAAACGCGGCACAGACTCGGGGGATTGATCGAATCAAGCCATGGGAGGCTGCCGATGATTCGCACGCCGCCATACCGCTCGATGGCCCGGCGATTATCTGCGTTCTCCTGTCCCACCATGACGACACCGCGGACCTCAAGCCCAGCGTTGCGGATTGCGAAAACCGTAAGCAAAGTGTGGTTGATCGTTCCGAGAACCGTTCGAGCCGCGACAATAACGGGTGCGCGAAAACGTCGCATCAGATCCAGCATGAATTCGTGATCATTGATCGGAACGAACACGCCGCCTGCACCTTCAATCACGATGGGCTCAGGATCTGCCGGGCGTAAAATCGTCTCCAGACGGATTTGCCTGTGTTCTTGCTCAGCCGCAAGGTGCGGCGATACGGCTTGCTCGAAAATGAAAACCTCCGCATGCGTGCGCTCCGCGTGAACACCGGCCCAGTTCATGACCGCCTGCCGGTCGGTTCCATCGCATGCTCCGGTCTGGATCGGTTTCCAATACTTCCTGCGCAGTGCGGCAACCAACAAGGCGGACAGCAAGGTTTTCCCTACACCCGTATCCGTTCCAGTCACAAATAGATCTTTGGTCATTCCCGGACGGCCTCATTCGCACGCGCGCCCACGAGCGCTTCGGTAAAGACGTCCAAATCCGCAATGGAAAGCCTGGCGTTGAGGGAAAGTCTCAGACGCGCCGTCCCGGGAGGCACCGTAGGAGGACGAATGGCGCGAATTGCAAATCCCGCAGCATTGATCGCAGCAGCAACGCGGAGCGCGGCCTCATTCGTTCCAAGCACCAGCGGAATAATGTGGGAGTCGCTGCGGCCGGTCTCGAAGCCGCCGGCTCGCAAGCGTTGACGGAGGTACCGGCTGAGTTCGATAAGCCGGTCCCTCTCCGCATCTGCCTTCGCGGCCAGGCTCAAGGCTTCGCGGACGTGTGCGGCACAATAGGGCGGTAAAGCGGTCGTGAAGATAAACGTCCTCGCATGATTGATGAGAAAATCCCGCAGCGTCTGTGATCCCGCCACGAATGCGCCCATCGAAGCCAGCGCTTTGCCGCATGTATGGACAGTCGCCAGGACACAGCCTGTCCGTCCTGCGGAATGGACCATGCCGCGGCCGTGCAGCCCCTCAACGCCGGTCGTGTGAGCTTCGTCCACGACCAAGCCGGCGCCATACCGCTCGCAGATCGCCATCAGTTCCCGAAGCGGAGTACGGTCTCCATCCATGCTGAAGACGCTTTCCACGACCACAATTCTTTCCCCGTGTCCATCACTGCGAGGTAGAGCGTCCTCCAGGTAGGTAAGATCCAGGTGGGGAAAGACAATTTTTCTCGCGCGCGAGAGGCGGATGCCATCAATTAGGCTGGCATGATTGCCGCTATCGGAGAAGACCGTGTCCGTGGGTTTCAAAATCGAGCTGAGCAGTCCCACATTGGCAGCATAGCCGCTTGGAAAATAAAGCGCGGCTTCGGTTCCGGCAAAATGAGCAAATTCCGATTCGAGCTGCTCCCAGCGTTCGGAATTACCGGACAAAAGCCGCGATCCCGTGGAAGCGATTCGTTGATCCTTTTCCAATGCTCGAACAATCGCGTTCTTCAATCGTGGATCCAGGGAAAGCCCCAGATAGTCATTCGAGGAAAGCTGAGTTCCGCTGGGATTCGACAGATGACGCAACTGTCCCTGCGCTCGCAGCGTCTCAAGGTCCGCCTCCAAGCGTCGGAGTGTTTGCGATTGACGAACATCACGCATGATGCATCGGTTTAAGGTCGAGTTCCTCAAGAAGCACTTCATCTTCAGGACGTGACGGATTGGGCGTCGTCAAAAGCTTGTCGCCCACAAAGATCGAGTTCGCGCCGGCCATGAAACACAGAGCGATTGCTTCACGGCTGAGTGCCCTGCGGCCGGCGCTGAGTCGCAGGCGGGAAGACGGCATCAGAATCCGTGCCGCGGCCATCGTCCGGATAAGAATCAGAGGATCGACCGGATCCACGTCCCCCAGCGGTGTACCCTGGACTCGGACAAGTACGTTGATAGGCACGCTTTCGGGATGGGGCTGGAGCGTAGCAAGCTGGTGGAGCAGCGCAATACGGTCCTCATCCGATTCGCCCATCCCGATGATGCCGCCGCAGCACACCGTGATTCCCGCTTTGCGGACGTGTTCAAGCGTGCGCAAACGTTCCTCATATTTTCGCGTCGTGATGATCTGACCATAAAACTCCGGCGACGTATCGAGATTGTGGTTATAGGCGTAAAGTCCCGCTTCTGCCAGACGTTTCGCTTGAGACTCGGTAAGCATGCCCAAGGTGCAACACACTTCCAGACCTAGCGATGCGACACCTCGGACCATTTCCAGTACAACCTCGAATTCCGGACCGTCGCTCACCTGCCGCCATGCGGCGCCCATGCAGAAACGGCTCACTCCATTCTCGTGAGCTTCTCTCGCCGCCCTCAGAACTTCATCAATCGAAAGGAGGTCCTGCCGAGCTACGCCACTCGCGTAGTGAGCGCTCTGAGGACAGTAAGCGCAATCTTCGGGACATCCGCCGGTCTTGATCGACAGCAATTGGCAAAGTTGCACCTCGCCAGGTTCGAAATATTGCCGGTGCGCGGCTTGCGCTGTGAAGAGGAGGTTGAGCAAGCGCGAGTTGTAGATCTTGTGGACTTCTTCTCTGGTCCAGTTGTATCGCAATCCGTGGGTTTGCATGAAGGAATTATAAACGCGTGGAGCCAGAATGGATCACAGCCTTCACGCTATTGAAAAACCGCGGACAGGTGTGGGAGGATAACGAGTTGGTACACCGAGGTTGGTCGTAGGTTATACCGCATGGGTTTGAGAAGAGAGTATGTCCGGCTCCTTTCGACAAAGGTCGCTGAGGAATTAGTCCAGCAGGAAATGATCGAAGTGCCGGAGGGCCTGAATCTGGCTGAGCAACTATTCCAGGTGATGGACGCCGAAATCACCCTCGAAGATCGACTCAACGACGAAGTTCGCACCCTCCTCAACCAGTACTCCGATCAGATGCGTCGGACTGGCGCCTCTTATCAGGAGATGTTTAAGCTCATCAAGAACAAGCTGGTTAAAGAACGAAAGCTGGTGCTTTAAGCATGCGTTTGAGCCGCGAGAAGGTCAACCTCCTCTCTCATCAGGTCGCTGAAAAGCTGGCGTCAATCGAGCCAGTCGAGTTTATTGAAGACCGGAACACGATTCGCCTCGCCGTCGTCGATATTCTGACCAAGTGGCTGAAGAAGGAAGAAACGGTCGACCAGGCCGCCCGCCACAAAATCGAAAGTCAGAAGCGCGGTATTCCCGAAGGTAGTGCCGAATGGGAGATCCTCTACCGGAAATACTACGAAGAGGAAATGCGCAATATCCTGGAATAGGCCGGAAGTTCTCCCAAAACAAGGAATATTCCACCAGCCGCCGGCTGAATCGTTTAGGACAATTCGCTGGAAAGGATCACCGCTTCCGCAATTTCCCGCATCGAGCGCCGGGTGCGCATGCTCTGCTGTTGGAGACGCTTGTAGGCTTCCTCTTCGTTCAGATTAGCCTGCCTCTGGAGGATGCTCTTCGCTCGCTCTACCAGTTTCCGAGTTTGAAGCGCCTCCTGGCTTTCCTGGATAGCGACCGTTAACTTCGTGTTTTCAAACGCGACAGCCGCTTGATCCGCCACCGTTGAAAGCACGCGCAAATCCTCATTCGAAAATATGCGTTCGTCGGCCGAGTAGACATTGATCACGCCGATGACATGGTCCTTGAGTATCATCGGGACCGATAGCAACGACCGCACGCCTTCTTTGGTCGCAAGCTCCGGATACCGGTAGGATTCTTCTTTCGTCACGTCGCGGACCATGAGCGGCGCCTTTTCCTTGACGACTCGGCTGATGAGGCTGTTGCCGATCTTCAGATTCGGCTTCCGCCAGTATTCTTCACTGGAACACTTCGCGGCCTTGAGCACCAGTTCGTTTTTTGGAGAGTCCACTAGCATAATCGAGCAAACCCGTGCCTGCATCATCTTGGCGATTATGCTGACAATAAGCTGGAGCATTTCTTCCAGATACTTGCCTGAGGCGATGACCTGGCCAACTTGCGCCAGAGTCATAATCTGGTCGGACCGGCGAGCAGTTTCCTGATAGAGCCGCGCATTTTCGATCGCTCCTCCCACCTGATGTCCGATGATTGACAAGAGCGTTTGTTCGCGGTCGCTATGCCGATGGGTCTTCCGATGTTGAACGTTGATCACGCCGATCACACGGTCTGTCGGAGGGGCCACGATCGGCACCGATAGGAACGCTTCATATTTGTCCTCGGGAAGAGTGTGAAAGAGTTTGAACCGGCTGTCCTTGCTGGCGTGCCGCGAAATCGCTACGCGCTGGACTTCCTGCGCCACCCATCCGGTGATTCCCTCTCCCATCCGCACGGCGATCTTGCCGATCAGCCGCGGATGAGGATTTTTCGAGGCGTGCAGTACCAGGTTGTCGCCCGTTTCATCGAGAAGATAGAGCAGGCAGGAGTCGCCGTGCGTCACATCGATCACAAGGTCGATGATCTGCCGAAGCACCTGATCCAAGTCCAGCGTGGCGCTTATCGATTGACTAATCTGATGCAGGATTCGCAGTTCCTGCCCGGCCAGATCCAGCGTCTTCTGGATAGTCGCGATGGAATTCGTGCGGGCCATTCTTTTTACTATCGCCTGCAAGGACGGGCTTGGAGCCGCGAAGCCCTCTCAAATGCCTCCTGGGCGGAACTGCTCCTTTGCATTTTCGAACGACCAACGGGAGCCGGACGTCACGAAGAAGAGTTTAAGCGATTTGGACGGCCCGAGATACCTCTAGATTATGAATAAGGAACTTCGACGACAAAAGTGGCGCCTTGTACGAATCCCGGCTTTCTCTGCTGCCGTTTCCCTCTGTTCTCAAGGGCTGATCACATACCCGTAACGTTATTGACCTTGAGGCCGCGGCATTGTAATTGCCACTTGATCTGGACTGCCCGTCCCCTGCGCAGGCTTGGTCCAACGCACACTCCCGCTGGCGATTCCACCGCTCGCGAGCGTGATGGTGTACTTCTGCTCCTTCTTGGGAGCTAGCCGCGCGAGTTGCCACACCGCGACATCCGCCTTGGCTTGCGGATCGTTCTTGGCCCCGCGATATCCATCACCTGTAGCGCTCGTCACTTTGGTGCCGGGCGTCAGCACTAATGTGACGGTGAGGTCCTCGGCTGTGAGTCCCTTTCCCTCGAGACCGCCGTTTTGAACCACGAGGTTATAGGTGCCGGAAGATGCGGCGTGACTCAAAGCCGACGTGACGGGTACACGGAACTTGAGATCGTCGCGCAGGGCTCGGGCAGGCGCGCTCTCGAGTAATTACCCATCCGAACGACCCCCACTTCTGTCCCGAGAAGTTTCCGATGCTCGGACAAGGATGTCGTGTGGTCGTACACCAATCGCTTGAACCACTCGAAATCAGCGCCGACCGCGCCGGCGTCCACGCGCGGCACCGCGATCGTGTCGCCATGGCATTGCGCACAACCGGCAGTTTCAACCAGAAGTCTTTCACCGTATGGCGCATTGGCTGGCAGCGGCGTACGCCACGGGCCAGGAGTGGCTACTTTAGGCAAGCCGCTCAGGTACGTGTAAAAGTTCGCTAGGATCTGGTCGCTGATTTGGCTTTCGGGAAACGCGGGCATGATCCCCCATGGCTTTCGGACGGCCTGCTTGAATTGGTCGAAACTCAGTTGGCGTCCCGCCAGGTCTGGTCCAAAAGCACCCTCGCCTTTCACACCGTGACAATACTGGCATCGGTTTTCGGCAACGCTTTCCCATCGAGCCTTGCCGGCCTGAGCGTCGCCTTGAGCCCACACGACATTGGCCTGAAAAAGGGAAAACAGAAGAACCAGTACAATTGAAGCTATACGCATCTTGTTCCTCCTTCGGAAATTGCGCATCAAATTGTCATACTAAAAACGTCACAAAGCAATGTGTGGCTAATTCCGTTGAGAAAGGAGGCCGAGCGATTTATGCCGGAGGAGCAGATCTGCGGTTTGGTTTGCATGCCTGCAGTTTCACTTGCTGGTTTGCAACGGCGTTTGCTGGCCGCCATGACGTTTGCCGGCTAAGACGCAGTCAGGGAGATCCGGGCTATTTTATTTGACACTGCCTTTCTCTTCGAGTACCGACGGTAAACCGCAGGCATTGCCGACAACTTGACCACAAACTCACCCGGAGTGTCTCGGTGAGCTGGTCTCCGCTTATCGCAAAGCCAGTGGATCACGGCCTTCAGGGGAGGCACATCCCGCAATGCATCTGCTGGCTGGATGGGGGCCCTTGCCCTCGGCGAATGCCTTCTCGTCGGCGCGGTTTCCCAGGAGCAGGCCGGGCAAGCCGTAGTTTCCCTCGTGACAACGTGGCTCGAGATAGATCCGATTTGCCTCGTTACTCTGGCGCTTGAACTCCTGGATTACGCTCCAAGGTCTCGTCCACACGGTCGGATCCTCGATCCTGTAAACGATCTCGAGGGTGTCGGCACCGGTGCGAGTCCAGCGTTCGATGAGATGCAAGTTCTCGCGGGACCCTTGAAAGTCCCTCTTGGGAGAGAAATTCGTCACGTCGACAACGAGCGTATTACCCTCCCAACGGGCACGTGAATCTCCTGACGTTTGCCGGATGGACGATGGCAGATGGGGTGCGGCCGTGACCGGGATGATGCGGTTCCAGCCTTGGCCCTGGCCGACGTCATACACAATGTTGACCGTCCCCTGGGATTGGATGACCCGTATATAAATGCCGGTGAAGCCGCCACGGAACTGGGGCAGAGCACCGCCCATACACCGTTCCCCTAAGCTTCGGTCCTCTGGACCGTCGGCACGATTCACGCTGTTTGTCAGGTAGTACGGAGGCGTCTCCTCGCGCCTCGGCGACGGCGGTCCATAGGTCGCGCCGTCGCAACCGGGCAACTTGTCCTTGCAAACCACGGTGTTTTGCATCAGGGCCCGCTCGTATTCGCGCAGCGTGGCCTGCCTCTTCTGCCCTTCCGGCGTCAGCGGAGGAATCTTCCCATCGGGCGGATCAATGATCATACCGGTGCGCTGCCCGGTAGGTCTCTGCGAAGTGAACACCGCGTTATAAGCGCCGGCGACATCCGCCTCGCTCCCCGGCGCTGCGCGGACATGATTGCCGAAGACCGACCCCTCCGCTCGTTCGCGATCCAGTTCGGCAACTTCCTTCTCCGTGTAAAACTCACTGGTGACCCCAGGCGGTCTTTCCAACGGCACCAGCAACTCGACGCTCCAAATGCCTCGGAGATCCGCCTCGCCCCAGGGAGTCTTAAGCCCAGCCGCCTTCGCCGTCGCTGTCTGGGCCTGGCCTGTCACAGGGACCGCCGCCCGCTGCAGAAGCACGAACACGCCTAAAATCACCGTCAGTGTGCCGATGACCTCGAGAGATCGTTTGCTCATTTCACATCTCCTCTTATTAGCTCGCGTCTGTAAGAAACTAGGAGCCTGTCGGGAATTGGGCAACATCATGTATCCAATTCCCGACCCATCCCGCAATGGCGAGCGATGATCTGATTCGGGCGGTTCGATTTTTGGGCCGCGGGAATCCTTATCGGATTGGACCCTTCGCTGCACTATTTAGAGGGAATGGGCCGCTCTACCTTGATGAAAAAACAAATGAAAACTAGTGCAAATTTAGTCCGAGTCCACTGTCCTGTCAAGAACATGCGCATTCCAATGCATTCCAATGTCACTCGGAAAAAAATTACACATTGAACCGGTATTACATGAACATTGGAGGGCGCTTCACGATGTGGAGATTGCACCACAGTTAATAAAGCTTAATTTGAAACCTGAAGAAAACCTAGCGGGAGTTCAGTAAACTTCCGCTAGATCGCGACAAATGCAGACCTTGGTCTCAGAAAGTGAGCGCACAGCATTCCACGCAATACGTCAAGTTTCCGCGAACGCGACTATACGGCCATGTGATGGTTCTTCGGTCCGGTGGGCCATGTATTCTTCGGGACTTCCGTCCTTCGCTCGAAGACATCAGGCGAACATAGCAGACGCTATCTTTAGCGCCGGGAAAGACGCTACAACATTTTACCTTCCGAAAGATGTTTCCGCAGGCATGCATGCCTTTTGCGCCATCCGAAAAAAGT
>WNGL01011147.1_pt2 | contig 21206 bp, 22 predicted proteins | sample 5400591 | NCBI WGS metagenome assembly WNGL01 (sample SAMN13153377, study PRJNA577476) | soil metagenome | isolation source: 80 cm soil or saprolite under Garry oak tree replicate 1 | place: USA:California | collected 2016-06-15 | reverse complement strand
GCTCATGCCCGCCTGTAACTGGATTCGATTCATCTTCACGGTGTACCTCCAATAATTGGGATACCGTAAAGATACTACAGGCATATGTCACAATATGTCATACCAGCTGGAAAGCCGGAGATTAGTACTACTCAGGAAAATAATTGACATTATTATCACTCCATTCTAATGACGTTCCCGGTTTTCAGTGGATAACCGCTCGAGGACGGCCGTCTCTTCAGTCTGTTGTAGACCGCCTCCGGCGCCGGTCTTTCTGCTTGCGCAGTTTTTCGACACGTTTCATCTCCGGGGTCATCACCCCGGAAGCGGCTTCGATTCGTTCCAGTAACTCGCGGCGAGCCAGAAACCGATTCACCGACTGGCTCCTCTCCCGCATACAGGTAACCTGAATGCCGGTCGGTTTATGTTTCAGTTGAACGCAGCTTGATGTCTTGTTGACATGCTGGCCACCCTTTCCGGATGAACGGACGAAGCTCTCCTCAAGATCTTCTTCCCGCACCCCCAGTTCGGCCATCTTCAGTCGCAGCCAACGATTCTTTTCTTCACTCACGGCAAATTCAGGCATGCTGCTACGATCCCGGATTTCATTATTTGTTGCAATCGCCCGTTAACGATCCGCGACTCATCGTACCTATACCACATCATAATTGAATTCAAGGCATTTCCTTACCCGGCGGAATGTTGCCTGATACGCTCCGGTATGTTATAAGCGCAGCATAATCATAAAGCCGTACCGCTCAAAGGAGTATCGTGAAGGCACATCTTCTGCAACGCTGCTGGGTTACATTTTCCGTATATGTCGTCGGGTTCTACGCGTCATGCCTGAACAGGTTTGTTATCAGGGGAAGCGACAACATCCCGTACAGTGGCCCTGTTCTGATAGCTTCGAATCATATATCGGCCTATGACACCGTCTTTCTCCCCTGGTCCGTCATCAGATCCAATCCGCTCCAGATGCTCTGGGCTCCGGCCAAAGAGGAACTGTTTGAAAAAACATTTCTGCGCCTTATTTACACTTCATGGGGAGCTTTTCCGGTCAAACGCAAACGGGACGTAAAGGCAGGCAGAGTATTGAACGACCTGCTCCTGGACCAGAAAGTCATGCTGTTCCCCGAGGGTACCCGGCACAAGGATGGGAAACTGGGGCCGGGCAACCGGGGAGTCGGTAAAATCATCTACGACACAAGGCCAACCGTCATCCCGACAGCTTTGATCGGGCTGAACCGCTGGAAGTTTCCCGGCTTTCGGCAAGACGCTGCGGTGGTTTTCGGTGCTGCACTGGATTTTGAAGATCTGTTCGTATTGGAAGATTGCAAAGAAACCCATTTGATGATCGTCGATCGGGTCATGCGGGCAATTGCAGCTATTTTGAATGGTGAAGGAGTTGATTGTGGCAGAAAGTAACGGACAACTCGTGGAGATTTTCTGCGATGGCGCCTGCAGCGGCAATCCGGGACCGGGGGGGTATGGAGCTATCCTGCGTTGCGGCGGCCATGTGAAAGAGTTGAATGGCGGTGCCAGAGAAACAACCAATAATCGCATGGAGATGACCGCAGCGATTGAAGCGCTTCGCCAGTTAACCCGCCCCTGTCAGGTTCTGATAACAACCGACTCCCAGTATCTTGTCAAGGGAATGACGGAATGGATTGCAGGATGGCAGCGGAAAGGATGGCGCAACAGCAAAAAGGAACCGGTCCTCAACAAGGATTTGTGGGAACTGCTGCTTGCCCTGACGGCGTCACATTCGGTGCAGTGGAAATGGGTGAGGGGACATGACGGACATGTTGAAAATGAACGGTGCGATCAGCTGGCAAGAGAAGGTATCCCGATATAGTTGCATGCTGTGGGAGGTAGTCGACGTTTATCTCGGTACGGCACCAATAAGGCTGAATCCGAATTTGGGGTGTGTGACGGCGTGAGTATTCGGAAATTTCGAGAAGAGCCACCCTTGAAAGACCATTGTGCCGTTCTCGATGATTCTGACCTTGGCAGCAGGGTTTTGCAACTCGCTTGAAGAGGTTGTTATCGTTGCTCCCGCCATGGAGAACGAAGGGAGAAAAGCTTCTACTGTTATAGTAAGCGCTGTAGAAGGAATTGTGAATGGTGAACCGACCGGAACGACATAAATATTTTCCGTTCCGCGGGTCTTATCGATCACGGCAAGTTTGATAGCCTTCCAGCGGCGAGAGACCTCCGGCGGGACAACAACCGTTTTTTCATGAACAGCCCGGTGAGAGGTACTTGGCTTGAGGTTGTCATGCGGTTTTTCGGCGTGTTCCTGACAAGCAGCCAGGAAAAATACCGAAAAAAATATAATCGCAATCAGGTGTACAATTTTAGCAGAAATCAATGCGGTATCCGATGAAATAATGGCGGAGAGAGAGGGATTCGAACCCTCGATACCGGTTTCCCAGTATACTCGCTTAGCAGGCGAGCGCCTTCGACCTACTCGGCCATCTCTCCGTATGTGTAGACAACTTCAATAACGGCAGGATGTGATAAGTACCACGCTCCACAATATAAATCAAGCCCAAAGAGATCACTTCAGAAACCCGAGAACTCCGTATCCAACTCTATTTTCCCTTTTTCAGATCAACCAGAATCAGCTTGGCTACGGCTTTGAGCGTTTCAAACACACCCTCGCCCGTTGTCGCACATGCCTCGAATTCAGGAACACTCGTGGGGTTCAGTTCGCGGCGCAACTCATCAACGGGCATGGCACCGGGCAAATCCCTTTTGTTGTACTGAATGATGTACGGCAGTTTATCAAGATCATAGCCCTGTTCCTTGAGATTTATTCTCAAATTCTCAAGCGACTCAATATTCGCATCTATTCGTTCTTCCTGCGAATCGGCGACAAAAACCACGCCGTCCACACCCTTTAAAATCAGTTTTCTCGACGCATCATAAAAGACCTGACCCGGAACCGTATACAGATGAAATCGGGTTTTAAACCCCCGTATTTCGCCCAACGAAAGCGGCAGAAAATCAAAAAAAAGCGTTCGTTCGGTCTCTGTTGCAAGGCTTATCATCTTGCCTTTAGCGTCCGGAGCGGTCTTTTGATAAACAAATTGAAGATTTGTAGTTTTACCGCAGAGCCCGGGGCCATAGTAGACTATTTTACAATTTATTTCACGAGAAGCATAATTGATGAAGGACATCTGTGACTTTCCCCGTCATTGATCAAAAAGTTAGAAATTGTTCCGGCATAACCGCGAAAAAACAGTGCGAATTGTCATGTTTTTTTGATTGGTTTCAGCTGAAAAGATTATCGATGTCGTCGTCGGTGATTTCGGCAAAAGGAAAATCGGAAGAGCCGCGTTTTTCTCGCTCTTCCGATTTTTTCATCAATTTTTCAAAAATTGCCGAAAGTTCTTCCGATGATTTTTTTACGCGCAGACGTACAAGACCGAGAGAAGAACGGTTGTCAAACAGAACAACCAGAATAACCCTGCCGCCGACAATGGAAATGTGAAGGTTGTCTTTTTCTCCTTCGTGAAAAAGGATTGAAAACTCTTTCTCGCCGATCAGCTTGGCAAGTCCACCGGTGGCGGCAATATTCCCCGCTGTCAGGGAAGCTAGCGAGGTGGTGTCAAAGCGTTCGGTTTCTCCTACGCCGGAGATGAGTTGTCCGTTTTTATCAACCAGGAAAATCACCTTGGCGTTGGCCTCTTTAAGCAAACGACCGATAACTTCGTTGACTTCCTGAAACTCTTCATCGTACATGACCAGCGTTGGATTGGACATGCCTGTCTCCCTGCCCGGCGGCAATAATATCGCTTATTCTTTTGAATTCAAAAAATGAATTTCATGGCTTATAGCAAACATACCGCCCGCTTTCAAGCTTATTCGACCCGCCTGCCATGAATTCGGCAAGTAATCAGCTGTTTGCTTTACAATAGTTGCTGTGATATCGTGAACGGCTCGTCACATCACTTCGACAACCTTCCGGAAGGCTATAGATCATGGAATTAAGTTTTTCCAGAAGCAACGAACCAATTGACCGGCTTATCAACCTGCTGGTTGAAGAGGCAGGCGGCATCCACCATCCTGCCGTAATTAAAGAAATGATACTCGCAACTCTGAAAATCGGTCAGGATGTCGATTATCTGGCGGACCTGAAACTGATCAACCGCACACTGCGCGAAATGCGCTATACGGCGAAGGTTTTCGGCCCCTATCGCCATCGAAAGAAAGTTACCATCTTCGGCTCGGCACGCACCGAAGAGACAGATGAGATGTATCTGAAATGCGTGCGATTCAGTCGCAGCCTGGCAGAAAACAACTATATGGTTATTACGGGAGGCGGCCCCGGCATCATGCAGGCCGGAAACGAGGGAGCCGGAAGCGAGAACTCCTTTGCCGTAAATATCCGGCTTCCTTTCGAGCAGAAGCCGAATCTGGTCATGTACCGCAATCCACGACTGGTGACTTACAAATACTTTTTCAACCGCAAGGTGGCTTTTGTTAAAGAGTCAGATGCAATAGTGGTTTTTCCGGGAGGTTTTGGCACGCTGGATGAAGCGATGGAAGTATTCACGCTGATACAAACCGGAAAGACATCTCCCAAACCTTTGATTCTGATGGACGACCAGGATGGGTACTGGGAGCAATTTTTTAATTTTGTCAAAGAGAGTCTCCTGGTGAAAGGCTTCATCTCTGGAGAGGATTTCTCACTCTTCACCATCACCAAGAGCGAGCAGGAGGCGCTTCAGGTAATCAACACCTTCTATTGTGCCTACCATTCGCTACGCTTCATTGAAAACCGGCTGGTTATACGTCTATCGAAGCCGCTTTCGGAAGAACAGATTGCGACACTGGCCAGAGAATTTCCAGGGCTTATCAAGGAAGGCGATCGGATCCGGTCTTGTGAAGCATTCCCGGAAGAGATCGACGAACCGGACCTTGCCGATCTGCCGCGCATTTCATTGCTGTTCGATCACCACCACTACGGGCTTCTGGTTGCCTTCATAAATCGCATAAACTCGTTCTGGTCGACTTAAATTGACGAACTTGGCGCATTCTCCGCCGCTCCTTCGTTGACATCACCAGACGCTTGACGATATACTTCACAATATCTTTTTCTCCGGGACACCATGCAGGATCTCAAACATTTATCACAAAAGAAAACGGGCGGTATTTTCAGACTGTTCGGTGGCGATTCGCACAACAAGCGTTTCAAATCAACCGATGACCCTGTTCGTCCCAAGCTGTCCATGCCTACCGGAAAACGCGGGCAACAGCTGAGACTGGCGCTGATGTGCATTGCCATTGTTCTGGCTATTGTCCCGCTCTGCGTTATGGGGTTGCGCCAAACGACATCTACCGGATTCAATGTCCGGAGCTGGAACAAGGATGTAACCTCGGCCGCTCCAAAACCGGCCGAACCAGCAAAACCGCCTGTTTCAGACGGTCGATTCGAGACTGCCGTGGATCTGCTTGCAACGGCAGAAGTCAACGGTTCCGGCTTATCCGCACTAACACCCTCAGGTTTTCATTACAACTACACCATCAGTGCCGACCTGCAACGAAGGGTCTACGGCTTTCTGGCAAAGAACCATGTTCCGTATGGCGTTTTTGTCGCCATTGAACCGGCCTCCGGTCGTATTCTTGGCATGACCGCCTACTCATCCATCGACCCTACCTGGGCGAAACGTTCCGTTTACGAGCTGTATCCTATGGCCTCACTGTTCAAGATCATCACCGCCTCCGCGGCGCTCGAAAGCCACAAGATCACACCTGAATCGATTGTCGAATTTCGCGGCAAATCCTATTCGGAAAATCCGCGCTACTGGGATATAAACCCTCGCGGCGGAAACAGCCGCATGGATGTCACCCATGCCATGGGCAAATCGATTAATCCTGTTTACGGACGTGTGGCAAGCGACATTGCCGGCAAGACATCGGTCATGCAATCAATCTCCCGCTTCGGGTTCAACCAGGAGTTGCTGCCGGGCATTCCGGCAAAACAGAGTCAAGCGGTGGAGCCGGCCAATAATCACGGTCTGAGGCTGATGGGAGCCGGACTCGATCATGAAGTTAAAATTTCTCCGCTGCACGCTGCAGTGATCATGTCGGCGATAGCCAATGGCGGCAAAATGATGGTTCCGAGTTTGACCAGCAGCATTGTCGACGGACAAGGAATTGCAAAGGAAACGTTTGCCCCTCGCGAACTGCGACGCCTGGTCACACCGGAAACATCGGCATCATTAACCCGAATGCTTTCCAGCACCGTCCTGACCGGCACCTCCCGCAAGGCGTTTCATGACCGCCGCGGCAGACCGCTGCTGAAGGTCCAGGTAGCGGCCAAAACAGGGTCTATCGACGGTAAGGACCCCAAGGGGCACTATTCATGGTTTGCGGCCTTTGCGCCGATACAGACCCCACGTATTGCGCTGGTCGCTCTGGTTATCAATCCGGACAAATGGAAGATCAAGGCATCCCAGGTTGGAGAGCAGGCTTTGGAAGAATTTTTCAGGAGATAGGAGAGGCGGCAGAATAGGTCTTCAAACGCAACTCGCCATCCTGCATTTCGCCATAAGCTAGCTGCTCCATCCAGTCGCCGATGGAGAGGACGGTAAAGTCCGACCCCGGGATGTCTTCACGAAAAGCGAAATGGAAGTGACCGGTGACAAGCCCGTCACAACCCTGTTTCAGAAGCGACCCGGCAAAATCGAGAAGGATCTGCCGGTAGTCCCAGCGGGCCTTTTTTGCGCTATATCCGGCTTGACTCCGTTTCTGCAGACGCTCCCTGATTTTTTCCGCCCATGCCGGAGGAAAATGCCTGACACTGGCGGCTGCCAGGCGTGTGCGCAGCAGAAATCGCAGCAGACGGTAAAAGCGGTCTTCTCTGTTGATCTGATCACCATGACAGATATAAAGCCGCTTGCCCTGCACACATTCAATGGCGGGTCCCGTATGAATTTCGGCTTTTAGACGCTGTGAAAAAATCGCGCCCAGATGAAAGTCGTGATTTCCTTCAAAATAGACCAGCCTGCAGCCGCGCAGCACCAACCGTTCCAATGCTTCAATTACGGCATCATACTGAGTAAACGGGTGTGACGGGAACCCGAGCCAGAAGTCGAACAGGTCACCCATAATATAGAGAGTGTCCAGATCGCCCTCCAGTTCGCGCAGGAACCGGAGCAGCAGGCGGTAGTTGAGGTCTTCAGGCATCAAAAGGTGCGCATCGGCAATAAAAATGGTTCGCATGACGCCGATTGTGCTTTGATCAACGGTAAAATGTCAACAAGAAGAACTTAAGGAGTAGTTAGATGGCAACGATGCACAGTGTTGAAATATCATGGGAGGATCTGCTCGGCGCATTTACCAGCGGACAGCCTGATAAAGCCTATTATCTTGACCGGCAGACCGGAGAAATTTTCTTTGTGCCCTCGACTGATGACAACAGCGAGGTACGGCAACAGCTTCAAAACAACGGCGAGCGCTTCCTGGAAATCCCACCGTTCGACTATCGCAGCGAACGGCAGATTGTGACTGAATTTGTCGCACAAATATCCGATCCCGATTTAAAAGTCCTGCTGAATAGCTCGCTGGCAGGCAAAAAGCCGTACGGAAAAATTGAAGACATCCTCTCCTTCTACCAGCAGGAGGAAGAGCGCTTCGCCTTATTGAAGGATCAATTTCTTTCCAATCGTCTTAAAGTCTGGATGGATGAAAACAACCTGTTTACGGCCGATTCGGTCCTGCAGGGCATGAAGCACGCCTAGGAGGGGATATGGAGCACACTCACCACGCTCATACGCCGCGCAATGATTACGGCCGGTTTATCGCCACGATCCTGTTTTTCTGCCTGCTGGCGGCTGCCGGTTACGCTTTGCAGCATACAATTTCATGTTTTCTGCTTTCCTGGGTCATCGCCTACCTGCTGGACCCCTTTCTGGTAAGCGCCGAGAAGCGCGGCATGAAACGGCTCTACGCTCTGGGACTTCTGTATACGGTTCTGGGGATTACAACCGTTTTTTTCCTGGCATTCATCTTGCCGGCCATCACTATCAGCTGGAATTCTTTCGTCCTTGACCTCCCTTCCTATATCCAGAAGCTCAAACAGGTCGCCCTGGAATGGAAAGACCGGCTGCCTGACCGCTATGGTTCGGACGAAATCCAGTGGCTGCTCGACAAAGCATCCGCCAATGTCGATTCAGCGGCCGAAAAGACCGGATTCTGGGCCTACAGCTTCGGTACCCGCATCTTTTTCAACCTCTTCAACATCATACTCTCGCCGATCCTGGTTTTTTTCATGCTTTACTACAAGCAGACCGTTATCGATACGATTATTTCATGGCTCCCCGACCATCGACGCTCTCAGCTTGTTGACATAGCTTACGAGGTAAACAGCAGTATCGGCGGTTATCTGCGTGGCCAAGTGGTGGTTTCCATCATCGTCGCATTGCTCGCAACGGTTGCTCTTTTCGTACTCGGAATCCCCCACCCGATCTTCTGCGGCGCTTTTGCGGGCGCCGCCTCCATCCTGCCGTTCATAGGGGTAATCATTGCAACTCTGCCGGCGCTCTTCTTCGCCTGGTTTAAATTCCAGTCCGCAGCCATGCTGGGACAGACCACCCTTGCATTCGGGATAATCTACTTTGTCGAAGGGTATGTCATAAAACCGCTGATCTTCAAGGAAGCGATGAACCTGAATCCGCTGGTAACCATCATCATGGTCATGGCGCTCGGCGAGACTCTCGGATTCTGGGGCATACTGCTGGCGCTCCCCATCGCATCGGCCATCAAAATTACCTGGGGACATTTCGTGCGCGGCGACTTCAAAGAGAGGTAACAGTTCATGAGCAAGGCAACCATCTCTATAACCGGGATGTCCTGTGCCAATTGTGCCGCCCGTATCGAAAAGGATCTGGCCCGGCGGGAGGGTGTGCAGGGCGCCGTTGTTAATTTTGCCAGCAGATTGCCGGATTCGTCGAGGCTCTCGGCTACGGTGTCATCCGGGCGGAACCGGAAGGCGAACTGACCTTTGGCGTACGCGGTCTGCATTGTGCCTCCTGCGTCAGCACCCTTGAAAAAAAGCTGCTCGAACACCCAGCCATCTCCACGGCAATTGTCAACCTGGCAGCCGAAACCGGCTTCGTCCGTTATGATCCGCAGCAACTGGCCTCCGCCGACATTTTCAGCATCGTCCATGCGGCCGGCTACACCGCGGTAGAGCTGCACGGGGCCGAAATTGCCCAGCACGATGATCTTCGCTCCCAACGGAACTGGTTCATCTTTTCACTCTTTGCCTCACTGCCGATCATGCTAACGATGGGAATGCACTCCAATCGTGCCGTGATGCAGCTCAATCTGCTGCTGGCTACCGCCGTTCAGTTTTCAGCCGGCCTGCTCTTCTATCGTGGCGCCTGGAGCGCCCTCAAAAACCGCAGTACCAACATGGACGTACTTGTCGCCCTGGGTACTTCGGCGGCATATTTTTATTCGCTGGCCGCATACTTCGGACTGCTCGGCCCGCATCGTGACGTATTTTTCGAAACCTCGGCCATGTTGATCGCGTTTATCCGCCTCGGGAAATACCTTGAAGCCCGCGCCCGCGGCAAAGCGAGCGAGGCACTCAAGGAGCTGCTCCATCTGCAGGCCGATAAAGCCCGCCTGGTAACCGAAAACGGCGAAGAGGAGGTACCCGCCTCCATTATCCGGGTCGACGATGTCGTGCTGGTTCGTGCCGGGGATATTATTCCGGTCGATGGTGAAGTTCTTGAAGGGGGCGGCGCCGTTAACGAAAGCATGATCACCGGTGAATCCCTGCCGGTGTTGAAAAAGCCGGGTGATCTCGTTTCGGGGGCCACTGTCAGCACTAATGGCGTCATGCGGATCAGGGCGACCCGGATCGGCGAAGCGACCCTGCTGGCTCAAATCATCAAAATGGTGCGTGAGGCACAAGGGGACAAGGCGCCGATTCAGAAGTTCGCCGACGCCGTCTCGGCCCGGTTCGTTCCGATAGTTATGCTGCTGTCCGCGGCCACATTTATTGTCTGGTACTTCGCACTCTCCAGCGACTTCCTGACCGCCTTCCGTTTTGCGATCACCGTACTGGTAATCGCCTGCCCGTGCGCCATGGGGCTGGCAACGCCGACCGCAATCATGGTCGGAAGCGGTATCGCTCTCGGTCGCGGCATCCTGGTAAAAAAAGGCTCCGCTCTAGAAACCATCTCCATGTTGAACATTCTCCTGCTCGACAAGACCGGCACCCTGACCAGGGGAACGCCGGAGATGACCGACCTGGTACCGGCAGCGCGAAGCGTTGATACGGCCAAGCTGATTGAATGCATGGCGACCGCCGAAGCATACTCGACCCACCCGTTGGCCCAGGCGGCGATCGCGGCGGCACGGGAGGCGGGAATCGAACCGGGCCGGGCCGAAGAGTTTGAGGAACGGGGCGGATTCGGAATAACCTGCCGATACGAAGGGTTTCAGCTGGCGGTAGGCAACGAGCGGCTGATGGGAGAACTCGGCATTGCACTGACGCCTTTGGCAAGGAAGTGTGCCGAACTGACATCTGCCGGCAAGTCACTGGTTTATGTCGCTGCCGGAAATGCCTTGGTCGGCGTCGCCGCTTTCACCGACACCCTTAAGCCGGGTTCGGCCCAGGCCGTTGCCGAACTGCGGCGCATGGGCATAGCCACCTGCATGATTACCGGCGATCACGCCGATGTTGCCGCCATCGTCGCGAGACAGGCCGGCGTCGACTCGTTTGAAGCGGAAGTAATGCCGGACCGCAAACGGGAAGTGGTCAAAGAGTACCAGAGTCGCGGCATGATCGTCGGCATGGTCGGTGACGGGATCAATGATGCGCCGGCTCTTGCCCAGGCCCAGATCGGCATCGCCATCGGCGGGGGCACCGATGTTGCCAAGGAAACCGGTCGGTATCGGTCGTACTGAATTCTCTGCTGCTGAAACGGGTCGAAAAGTCGCTGTAATGGTTGGGTTAGATAAAATCAGAATACCGGGAGTAATGCATGCAGTTTCTTAAAATATTTAGAAGTCATCTCGGTAAATGCGTTTCCGCGGTGGCGATTGTTGCTCTCCTGGCCGGCACATCCTTCGCGGAAGTAACCGGCGGCACAGTCCCGGCGGAATCTGCCGGCGCGGCAAAAACCGGGTCCGAGCCGGCCCAACCGAACCGGATCACCGGCGAGTACGTCAAGGGGTACTTCACCGACAGCGGCAAAATGCTGGCGTCACCGGTAAACTGGGACGGCAGCGATTGGCTGAAAGCCGGACTGGTCATCGGAGCGACTTCGGGACTTTTTTTCGCCGACAATGATATCAAGGGCTTCGCCCAAAGAAATCAGAGTTCGATCGGTGATAAGTTTGCCTCAGCAGGCAATGTTATTGGCAACCCGTTCTACACCCTGCCGCCGCTCGGCCTGTTCTATCTGTATGGTCATCTGAATGAAGACCCGAAAGCGCGCCAGACGTCCCTGCTCGCCGTGGAAAGCCTCGCCATCAGCAGTGTCTTCACCTGGACGCTAAAGACGGCGACACAGCGCCACCGTCCTTTTACCGGGGGAGATTCCACCACCTGGGACGGTCCCAGCCTCAAGATGGGAGACCCCTCCTTCCCTTCCAATCATACGACGGCCGCATTTTCGATCGCATCCGTCCTTGCCGAAGAGTACGGCAGCAATCCGTTTGTTCCGCCAATCGTCTACGGGCTGGCCACGCTTACCGGATTATCGCGCATTTACGACAACAAGCACTGGGCATCGGATGCTTTTTTCGGTGGAGCAATCGGCTATTTTGTCGGAAAGGCCGTTGTTAAATATCACACCGTGCAGAGCAATATCCCCCTCAAAATCCTGCCGACCGTCAGCCAGCAGGGGTTCGGAGTGATGGCTGAATACAGGTTCTGATCAGCTAAATCTACCTGCGTCACCTTGCTGCCATACCCGGCCTGATTTAGACGCTCCTTGCGCGTAAATCAGGCCGGACAGCGGAATACTTTCGTTGGTATTCTTAAATCAGATTGACCTCGCCTGTATGAACCGTTATCTTCTCGCTCATGCAAACTCCCAGAGAATTTATCGCTAAATGGAAAGCCTCCACGCTTAAAGAGCGCTCCGCGTCCCAGGAGCATTTCCTTGATCTGTGCCGCTTGATCGGCCATCCCACTCCTGCCCAGTCAGACCCTGCCGGTGAACACTTCACCTTCGAGCGCGGCGCAAGCAAGACCGGCTCAGGCCAGGGCTGGGCCGATGTTTGGAAAAAAGGCTGTTTTGCCTGGGAGAAAGTGGCATGAGCAACATAAAACTGTTTGAGTCAAAGCAGATCCGTTCGGCATGGAGTGAGAAAGAGCAAAAATGGTACTTTGCCATTGTTGATGTTATAGCGGTTCTTACTGAAAGCGCAGACGCGGGCGCTTATTGTCGGAAGCTGAAAGAGCGTCTGAAAAAGGAAGGAAATGAAACCGTGACAAATTGTCACGGTTTGAAAATGACCGCAGCTGATGGCAAACAGCGGCTTACCGACGTTGCCAACACGGAACAGCTCCTGCGCCTGATCCAGTCCATTCCCTCGCCCAAAGCCGAACCGTTCAAGCTCTGGCTGGCGCGGGTAGGTTAATGCCCGGCGCGATCTGGAGAAGAAGTCAGGACGGCGCGTTTCGACGAAGGAGAATTTCAAGGAGATCCCGGAAGCAGAGAAACGCAAGCAGCTTAAGATGGTTACCAGGCCGGAAGAGTAACAGGGAATAAAACCATAAAGTAAACTGTGTAGCTTTGACACCCTGTGTCTGCCTACGATAGTGACAACCATTATTTTTGCTTCAGTAAATCTCGAAGGGGGATCATTTATGTCTAAACAGCCTTCTCAGTATGAAATGGATTTGAAAAAGGGGTATGCTGCTCCGAAGCCTCCAATTCCGCAGAAAATAAATAATGGGTATACACCTCCTCCACCTCCAACTTCGCAACAGCAACAACAGGCTCCACCACCAGACAAAAAGTAAGGGGATTTCTATGGCGACACACCCTTCAAACGACACTCAACGCGGATACGTTGCTCCACAGGCACCAAAACCAGGAGCTGGATATTCTCCGCCACCGCCACCAACACAGCAAACGCCACAACCGAACACATCGCCCCCGGCGAAAAAATAATATGTGAGGGGTGACGTCAAAGCCCCAAGAAGCCCAGTCAAACGAAAGGAGTACAACACAATGACGAAGAGTTACCCTAAAGGTCTCGATAACCGGATGCAAGATAATGACGGCGAGATTCGCAAAAAAAACAGCAATACGTTGATCAGCACATTACGAAAAGAATATGGGGATAGTTTCGCAAAGGGGCATCGTTCCGATGCACAACTTGGAACCGTCTTGAAAAAAGAAGGTTTGGAAAGCCTTCATCAACTTTTGAAAAAAAAGTAATTACGTAAATTGCATATTTCTTCTGCAGACAAGTTGGTTGAAAAACTCGTCGTAGGGCTTTGATGTGTAAGGCTTTGCGACGAGTTTCTTATTTTATGACTGGACAGAATAATTCTACAGAAAAAAACATGGAGCTGATAGCCGCGAAGCTCTTAACTTAAAAAGAGGGGGGCTCCGGAACGACAAATTTAATTGTTGCATTCCTGACTTGTTTCTTTTACAGTAACAATATGTCTGCTACCAATACACAGTTTTCTATAGCGATACACATCATGGCGGGGCTTGGATATGGCGTCAAAGTGGATGTTACTTCGTCTGACCTGGCAGGAAGTGTTAACGCCTGCCCAAGCTTTGTTCGAAGAATTTTATCCAAGCTATCCAAAGCAGGTTTGGTCCGAACCAGCAGAGGAAAGTCGGGCACGTGCCTATTGGCGAGGCCAGCAACGGATATAACGCTTTTGGATATATATGAAGCGGTTGATGCTCCCAAGGTGTTCGAGGTCCACACGTATCCTACGCAAGAACTTTGCCCAGTTAGCCGCGGCTTTAAGCACATGATGGAACGAGTGCTGGACAAATCGCAACTTTCTTTCGAGAGCACTCTTACCAAAACAAGTCTCGCCGATATCATCAAAGACCTAAAGAAAGGCACATAATTTTTTTTGATCTCACTTGTTACCAGCATAGTAACAAGCTTAGATCCTAAACACCACAAAAAGGAGAAACATCATGCCAAAAGAACTCGAAGGTAAAGAGAAGGGCAATCTCGTGAAAAAAATACTTGTAACGGGTGCCAGCGGAGAGCTCGGAAGAAAGACGCTCCTGAAGCTGCTGAAGAGGATACCGGCCACCCAATTGGCAGGACTCGTCCGTGATCCAGCCAAGGCAAAGGATCTGGCCGCACTCGGCATCGAGTTGCGCCAGGGTGATTACCTGGAGCCCTCATCACTCACACAAGCCTTCACGGACGTCGAGAAGCTGATGCTGACCGCAACCCACGCATTCACCGACCGCAAGACCGCTCATGCTAACGTCATCGACGCGGCGGTGCATACGGGTGTCCAGCACCTCGTCTACATGCCCATAATCCGGAAAGAACATTCAAACTTCAAGATGAAGGAAGTAACGGAGGAAGACATCTTCACCGAGCAGAAACTGCTGTCTTCTGGTCTCACCTATACGCTCGCCTACCATCCGCCCTTCCTTGACGTTCTCGGCTTCTACATTGGGATGAAGGCGCACGAGACAGGAGTCCGCGTCCCAGCCGGCAACGGAAGGTTTGCGGCGGCGTCTCGTGACGATCTGGCGGAAGCGCACGCCGCCATCCTGTCCGAAGGTGGGCACGAGAACAGGACCTACTTACTAAACGGAGACCCTGCCGTCTCCTTTTCCGAAATCGCTGCCATACTCTCCGAGATCCACGGCAGGAAGGTACCCTACGTCGCGATTTCCGAGGAGGAATTCCTAGCGGTTAAGCGCGGGGAAGGCTTCCCAGATTTCATCGCCGAATTCGCGCTCGGGTGGATGCGCGGAATGAACGAAGGGGAATGGGAAGGGCAGACCAAGGACCTAGAGGTGCTCATCGGCCGCAAGCCGAAGACCACAGCCGAATTCTTCCGCGAAGACTATCTGCAACCTGTGAACCGTTGAGGAGGCCAAAATGAGAATCGGATTCATTGGAGCGGGTATCGTCGCCCAGACAATTACGAAGCATGTACTGCCTTTCGGGCACCAGGTCGTCCTTAGCAACACTCGCGGACCGGATTCACTCGCATCGCTAGTGAAAAGTCTTGGCCCATCCGCGGCAGCAGGAACTCCTCAACAAGCCGCGGAACAGGAAATTGTCATTCTTGCAGTTAACTGGTCGAGTGTGCAAGCAGCCCTGTTTTCTATTCCTGATTGGAAGGGCCGTATTCTTGTTGATGCCACCAATCGGGTCGCCAGTTACAATCCTTTGACCTTAGGTGACATCTCGGGGCGCACCTCTAGTGAGATCGTCGCGGACCTTGCTCCGGGAGCAAAGGTAGTCAAAGCATTCAACTCTGTTCCTATGGCTTGGATCTCTGACTTTTCCGCCACTAAGCCGCGCACCGTTCTTTTCATCTCTGGGGACGATGAAGCCAAGGAGCCAATCAACAAACTCATCGAGCAAGTGGGCTTCTGCTCCGTCGATCTTGGCTCATTGGCAATCGGCGGACGGCTTCAGCAGCTTGGGGGCGCGGTTGCGGGGCTCAGGCTCGCCTTCACTGAAAGGTTCGTTCTATGAAAGCCCTTGTCTATGAGAAGGCTCACAGTCTCGACAACTTCGCCATCAAGCTGATCAAAGTAGCGGAACCAATACTCCGTGAGCACGACGTATTGGTTGAGGTTCGTGCGATCGGAGTCAATCCGGGCGAAGCGGCTATTCGGAGCATGCGAAGTGCCGAACCGGGAGGCCGTGTTCTGCTCGGCTGGGAGTTCGCCGGAGTTGTGATCGGGGCGGGTCTCGCGGTCCAACGCTTCAAGATCGGTGATCGGGTCTTCGGCACGGGGGACATGACACGAGACGGTTGTTGGGCGGAGCGCCTGGCCGTGGATCATCGGATTATTGCCCGAATTCCAGACCAGATCTCGTTCTGTGATGCTGCAAGCCTCCCCATCGGCGCCGTGACTGCCTGGGAGGCCATGTTCCGTGATCGGGACACGCTGGCGGACGGTATCAACCGGGTGCTCATACTCGGAGGCGCGGGAGCAGTGGGATCACTCGCAACCCAACTCCTGAAAGCGAAGACAAAAGCATTTGTCGTCAGTACGGGATCGCGCTCCGATTCAAAGGCGTGGTGCTCGGGGATGGGTGCCGACCTCGTGCTTGATCACGCAGTCGACGTTGTCGCGCAACTGGCCGCAGCCGATATATCCTATGTCGACATGGTACTTTCTACCGCCAAAAGCGGCGGTAATATCGGGTGGATCGCGAAGGTGCTGCGTCCATTCGGCCACCTCTCCGTCGTGGACGTTGGCCCTTCGCCCGATGTGACCCCCCTCATATTGAAGTCAGCATCGCTGCACACGGAGATGGTGTTCAGCAGGATTATCCACGGAAGCGCCCCTCACATCCAAGGAGGGATTCTCGAAACTGTTGCGGCCCTCGTCGTCGAAGGTCGAGTGCGACCGATCGCGACAACGCTGCTGAATGGGCTCATGGCCGGGACGATGAAAGCCGCCCATGAACTCGTTGAGACAGGACGGACGATCGGCAAAGTCGTGATCGTAATTTGATTAATCGGACCGCCAATCCGCGGCGGGCAGTACTTCGATTCCTTCATGGAGACCATCGGGCTATCAAAAGCCTAAAGCAGTTCTAATTAAGTGGCTATTCTGGCCTAATAACCAAACAAAAAAAGAGTTCAGGGAATCCCCCTTGGCCTCTTTTTTTGTTTGGGCCAGATTGCCGACAAGAACGCCTCCAAGTCCGGATCACAATCCCCTTTAAGTCATGCCCTCAAGGTTGTCGGCAATCGTTCTTTTTCGAGTATAGGTGAGAATATGACATCAAAAACTGACGATAAAGGGCGTAGGAGAATATCTGCTGGGTAGTCAGCTACTTGGTGAGTGGAAAAAACGCAGCTAGGCCAACACCCAACGGGGATCGCCCATGACTCAATGCCTTTTTGCAAGAGGCTCAATAGATTGGGTAAATAGCCAAAATCGTAATTATAGGGGACAGGCAGAAGCCTGTCCCCTATTTCATTCATGGGAAGCACCTGGTCCCACATATTTAACTCTTTTTTACCGTCTCTTGACTTCCATATTTTCTTCAGTAAAGTCTCTGAATAATTTCAATGTTTACAGATTGATTAACGACATTTATTCGTTGGATTTTTAATCGGCATACAAAGAAAGGAGGTGACCGGTTGCAGGCGTTTGCATGAAGCAAGAGAGAGATTATCGTATTTTAAACCAAATAATGAGGTAAAAAACATGACAAGAAAATGTCTAAAAATCACTCTGTTTTCCGCTGCTATGGTAGCTGCGATTCTGGCGTCGGCTATGCCGTCCTCGGCGGTGACCGGCCAGACCCACCTTGACCCCGCGACGCTTACGAAGTACGTTGACCCGCTTCCCGTGCCGGCGAAGCTCGACGGGACCGTCGCACAAACAATCACGGCCTCCGAATTTACCCAGCAGGTCCTCCCCTCCAATTTCAAGGTGGGCCCTTACGGCGGCAAGACGCTCGTCTGGGGTTACAACAACTCCTATCCGGGCCCCACCATGGTGGCTAACAGGAATATTCCGACACACGTGACGTACCAGAACAATCTCACCAACCCGCTGCTTCTTCCTTTTCTTCCGATCGACCAGACCCTTAACTGGGCCGATCCCCTGGGGTGCAACAAGAACCCTGCTTGCGCTACCCAGCGCTACACCGGACCGGTTCCGATGTCGCCCCACTTTCACGGCGGTGAAGTCCCGTCGGCATTCGATGGAGGTCCGAATTCCTGGTTCACTCCCGGCGCCGCGATAAAAGGCCCGTCATACGTAACGTCAACCTTTACCTACCCGAACGCCCAGGAAGCCGCCACTTTCTGGTATCACGACCACACCATGGGGATCACGCGGCTGAACGTTTATGCCGGTCTCGCCGGTTTCTATCTCCTCAGGGACCCTCAGAAAGAGCCTTCAAACCTTCCGAGCGGCACTTATGAGCGGGAGATCGTGATCCAGGACAGGATGTTCGATATCAACGGCCAACTGCTCTACCCGGACAACGGTGACAACTACTCGACGCATCCCTTCTGGGTCTCGATGTTCATGGGTGACACCGCCGTCGTTAACGGAAAGGCCTGGCCCTACCTGAACGTGGAGCCCCGCAGGTATCGCCTGCGTCTGCTGAACGGCTCCAACTCCAGGATCTACACGTTTCAGCTCCAGACCACCAGTGGCCAGGCGGGGCCGGCCTTCTGGCAGATCGGCACTGACGGCGGTCTGCTGAATGCGCCGATCCAGGTCAGCCAGATCACCATGGCCCCGGGCGAGCGGGCTGACGTAATTGTCGACTTCGCCGGCAAGAACGGGCAATCGTTCATCCTCAAGAACTCGGACAGTTCCCACGGTTCGAGCAGTATCAGCGAGATCATGAAGGTCAACGTTTCGCTGCCGCTGAACGGCACCGACACCAGCCTTAATCCGTCGACAGCCCCGAATCTCCGCCCGAACAATCCGATTGTGCAGCTCTCGCCGACGGTAACTTCCTCCACACCCGTGCGAAACATGACCCTGGAGAAGGACAGGAACGGGGGGGGATTCTTGCTCAACGGTAAGATGTTCGATGATGCCGTCACCGAGAAACCGAGAGTCGGCGCGACCGAGGTGTGGCAGATCGACAACAAAACCGGAGACACGCACCCGATCCATCTCCACCTGGTGCAATTCCAGGTTCTCAACAGCGGAGGTCATAGCAGCTCGTACGGGGGTACCGATCCCAATGCGAGCGGGTGGAAGGATACAATCAGAGTAGATTCCTGGGGCAGTGTCAGCGTCGTGGCCAGATGGGCGCCCCAGAACATCCCGGCAGGTACGGTTCAGCCGGGTCAGAACCTCTTCCCCTTCAATCCGGCAGCCACATTAGGCACAACGGACAGTTTCGGCTTTCCCGGCGGACCGGGCTACGTCTGGCACTGCCACATCCTCGAACATGAAGATAACGAGATGATGCGGCCGTATCTGGTGCAACCGTAAGAGATACTTGGCCGGTGGAGAGAACTCTGCCGGACCGGAATAGAGTGAACAGGGCCTGCCGTTTTGGCAGGCCCTGTTTTGTTGAAATGGCGTATGCAGGGGGTTCATCCGCGCAGATAATCAAGAACCTGATCCGGGTGCTGCTCGGCCTTTGCCACTTTTGCCCACTGTTTTTTCACCATACCATCCGGACCGATGACCACCGTTGAACGGATGGTGCCGGTCGTCTTTCTGCCGCAGGCGATCTTCTCCCCGAAAGCTTCATAAGCCTGCATCATGGAACAATCCGGATCGCTCAGCAGCACGAACGGCAGAGTGTAGTTGGCTGTAAACTTGCCGTGTGAAGCTATACTGTCCTTGCTTACTCCCAGAACGACGACGCCCCTGTCGGTCAGCTCAGAGTGGTGATCCCGGAATCCGCACGCTTCCTTGGTGCATCCGGGTGTGTTATCCTTCGGATAGAAATAGATCACCACCGTTTTTCCAACGTACCGTTCCAGACTGTGCCGAACGCCGTCACTTCCCTCTAGCGAGAAGTCCGGAGCTTTTTCCCCTACCAGTGCCATAAAGATATCCTCCTCGGAAACAAACAAGACAATTTGAGTCCAATTTACCATTCCCGGCTAAAACGTCAAGCGGAAAATGGCACGCAAATTCTTGTAGAAGCCTGTACGACCGCAGAAATATATAAACAATAAAAAATTGACTTTCATCAATTTTATTTTAGTTTTACATGTTACAAACAAATTCCGGAACGATATAAGCGGTTATACGTGCCGCCGGTTGCACGAACCGGGAACAATGCTACTCTTGCATAACATGGTCGAAATTCGGGCAGCAGAGGAGATGGTATGCCGGTTTCAGGAATAGTAGTCCGCTGTCTTGATGGCTGCGCCGATGCCGTGGCCGGTCGAATGGCGGCATTTGAAGGCGTTGAAGTACATGGCGTTCTGCCGGATGGCAAGATTGTCGCCGTTGTTGAAGCCGACACGGTTCAAGGCGAAGTCGATCTCGTATCACGGCTCCACAACGTTGAAGATGTAATCACCGTACAGCTTGCCTATCATAATTTCGAAGATATCTGCGATTGAACGGCTCGGAAGCCGAGACAGGGGAGGAAAACATGGGACTTTCCAGACGGGATTTTCTGAAGGCTACCGCGGCAGCCGCTGCATTTGCCGCCGCCGGCGCCGCCGTATTGAAGCCGAAAACATCCGAGGCGGCCGACAGCGGGATTAAATGGGGCAAGGCCCCATGCCGCTTCTGCGGCACCGGGTGCGGAGTGCTGGTCGGAGTCAGGAACGGCAAAATCGTCGCCACCAAAGGCGATCCGGAAGCGCAGGTCAACAAGGGACTCAACTGTATCAAGGGGTATTTTCTCTCCAAGATCCTCTACGGCAAGGACCGCCTGACCACGCCGCTGATCCGCAAAGGGAACAAGATGGTCGAGGCCACCTGGGAAGAGGCCATGACCCTGATTGCCGCCAAATTCAAGGAGGCCATCGAGAAGCACGGTCCCGATTCCGTTGCGATCTATGGATCAGGCCAATGGACCATCTTCGAGGGATATGCCGCCAGCAAGCTCTTCAAGGGGGGAATCGGCACCAACAATATCGAGGTGAACGCCCGGCTCTGCATGGCTTCGGCGGTCACCGGCTTCATGACGACCTTTGCGAGTGACGAACCGATGGGATGCTATGACGACCTGGACCTGGGCGACACCTACTTTCTCTGGGGTGCCAACATGGCCGAGTGCCATCCGGTACTCTTCTCCCGACTGATAGACAACCGCCTGAAAAACCCCAGGGTCAAGATCATTGATTTCGGCACCCGCCGCACCCGCACCTCCCAGATGGCCGACAAGTACATCAGATTCAACCCCCAGACCGACCTGGCGCTCCTCAATGCCATTGCCCATGTCATCGTCAAGGAGAAGCTGTACGATGAAAAGTTCATCAAGGATCACGTCGTCTTTAAAAAGGGGAAGACCAACATCGGCTACGGCCTGGAGGACAACTTCAAGTTTGCCGATGATCCCAAACCGATAACCTTCGACGAGTACAGCGAATTCCTCAAAACCTACACCCC
>WNGL01006373.1_pt1 | contig 21207 bp, 16 predicted proteins | sample 5400591 | NCBI WGS metagenome assembly WNGL01 (sample SAMN13153377, study PRJNA577476) | soil metagenome | isolation source: 80 cm soil or saprolite under Garry oak tree replicate 1 | place: USA:California | collected 2016-06-15 | reverse complement strand
GGCGCATGAAACGCTTGTGCTGAAAATCGGCCCGCGCGAACATTTCCTCAAAAGACGCCGCCAGTTGAGCGGCCAGAGATCCTTCCACCCTGAGGCCCACCTCGCACCAACCGCGGGTCACGCCATCGCCCTCATACTCCGAGGCGATGTTGCATCCACCGATGAAGGCGACGCGCTGGTCGCACACCAGCAACTTGCGATGATCGCGAATGCCAAGGCGGTTCAGGGTCAGCGGATTGAACAGCCGGACCTCGCCGCCCGCCGCCCGAAGTGGTTTCCAGAAGGCCGCCGGCAAACCGATGGAGCCGAGCGCATCAACCAACACACGGACCCCGGCGCCGCGCTGCCGCGCATCAAGAAGCGCCTGGCGGAATCGCTCGGCCAACGACCCAGCCGACCAGGTGTAGGTTTCGAGGCAGACCGCCTCCTGCGCCGTCGCGATGGCTGCCAGCATCGCGGGAAAGATCTCGCGCCCGGCGCTTAACCACTTGAAGTTGCCAGACGGAACCTGGGCCAGCATTGCTGAGCAGCTTATGCGTCCAAGCGCACATTTGCAATCAGGGCGAAATTTCTTCAAACTTTTCCCGTTTTCCGGTATCTATACCCATGTGCGATTCTCAGTGAAGCTGGTCACCGCGGTTCTGTTTTGCTTTACGAGTCTTTCTGCCCAGGCTGCCCACACGCAGGCTCGGCTGGTGTTGGCCGCAGAAAGCGCGCGCCCCGGCGATACTGTGCTGGCAGGGGTGCATCTGCGCATGGACCCGCGATGGCACACGTACTGGAAGAATCCAGGCGCTTCCGGCATGCCGACGGAAATCGCCTGGCAACTGCCGGCGGGCGTCACCGCGGGCGACATTCAATGGCCGGCGCCGGAAATACTCCCGGACAAGGAACTGACGACTTACATCTATGAAAGGGAGGTGGTCCTGCTTGTGCCACTCAAGCTGGCCCCGGACGTGCGCCCTGGCGCGCTTGACTTGAGAGCCAAAGTGACCTGGCTGGAGTGCGAAGTGCTGTGTGTTCGCGCCGGCGGGGAGGTGCAAGCTACGCTGAACGTCGGCTCCGAAACCAATGCCTCCAAAGAGGCGGGGCTGCTGGCCGCCTGGCAAAAGAAACTACCACTGAGCAGCGATGGCTTGTCAGCGCGCGTCTGGTGGGAAAAAGCGGCAGCAGGAGACTTGCGGCCATTGATTCTGGAATGGGTCTCCAACATGGCCGCGTCCGAGGCGGATTTTTTCCCTTACAGCAGCGAGCAGTTTGAAGTGCAACCGCTGGCTCAAAGACTTCCGGCCGACACCGGCAAGATCCGCCTGCGCGCGCGGGTGAAAAAGTTGGAGGGTGATTGGCCAGCCCAGGTTGCGGGCTTGTTGGTTCAGAAATCGGGCACCCAGCGGTTGGCGTACGAAGTGAACTTGCCCGTGGAATCGCCCGGTGCAACGGCGGCATCGAATCCAAGGCCTTCGGGTGCTGCGGCGATTGGCGCTCCTTCGCTCTGGAGGATGTTGCTCTACGCGTTCATAGGCGGACTGATCCTGAACGTGATGCCCTGTGTGCTGCCGGTGATTGCGCTCAAGATTCTCGGTTTCGTCGCCCAAGCCAAAGACGACCTGCGCCAGGTGCGCAAGCTCGGTCTGATCTACACTGCTGGTGTGCTGGTCTCGTTCCTTGTGCTGGCCGGCCTGGTGATCGGCGTCAAGGCCGCCGGCCACAAAGCGGGCTGGGGAATGCAGTTCGGCAATCCGCAATTCCTGGTGCTGCTAACGGTCCTGGTAACCCTGGTGGCGCTGAATTTATTCGGTCTTTTCGACATCAATTTGGGCGGACGAGTCATTGACGCGGCGGGGACGCTGGCTTCAAAGCATGGCGCAGCAGGCGCGTTTTTCAACGGCGTACTGGCTACGGCGTTGGCGACGCCTTGCACCGCTCCGTTTCTGGGCGCCGCGCTCGGGTTCGCGTTTGCTCAAAACGGCGCCATCATCGTGCTGATGTTCCTGACGGTCGGCATCGGACTTGCAGCGCCGTACGCGTTGTTAAGTTGGCAACCGGCGTGGCTGAAGTTTCTGCCTAAACCGGGCGCGTGGATGGAGAAGTTTAAGATTGCGATGGGCTTTCCGATGCTGGCGACGGCGTTCTGGCTGTTGAGCCTCATTCCGATCCACTACGGCGAGCGGTCCTGGTGGCTGGGCGTGTTCCTGGTCATCGTTGCGCTGGCGGCCTGGCTGTATGGCGAATTTGTCCAGCGCGGCAGTTCGCGCCGCGGTCTGGCCATGGCAGTGACCGTGGCGCTGTTGATCACTGGTTATTGGGCTGTCGTGGAGGGCCAGTTGCGGTGGCGTTCACCGGTTTTGGCGAGCGGCGTAATTGACCCCCCGAGGAGCGGCCCGCAAGGCATTGCCTGGGAGCCATGGAGCCCCGAAGCGGTAGCCGCAGCGAGGGCAGAAGGCCGCCCTGTGCTGGTTGATTTCACTGCCAAGTGGTGTGTGACCTGCAACACCATCGTGAAACCGGCGCTCGAAAGCGCCGCGGTCCGCAAGCGGCTCAAAGAGACTAATGCGGCGGCACTGCTCGGAGATTACACAAGTTTTCCCCCCAACATTACCGACGAACTAAACCGATTTGGCCGCGCGGGCGTGCCGCTGGTTTTGGTTTATCCGAAGAACACGAATGAGCCGCCGATGATTTTCGACTTGGTGACTCCGGGCACTGTCCTGGATGCGTTGGAACGAGCGGCGCGGTAAGCTGCCCCGCACGCTGCGAGCAGAGGACGGCCCGCGATCCGCGCCTGGTGAGGGCACCCGGCCTACACCGCCCACAGAACCTCCCTCTTGTAGGCCGGGTGCCCTCACCAGGCGTCCCTATCTGGTCCACAATGAGAACTGCTGTTGGGGCGTTTGCGAATGTTGCGCAAAACGGCGCCTGTGGTTATTGTTAATAGAAAAAAAGTTCAACCAGACGTTCTGAAAGGAAATTATGAAATCCAAGATCGCTTATCTGGCGTGGTGCGCTTTCGCGTGCGGAGCGCTGGCGGCAGAGGTGGGCAAGCCCGCGCCTGATTTCATCGCCAGGGACATTAACGGCCAAACCCACAAACTCAGCGACTACAAAGGCAAAATCGTCGTGCTCGAATCTTACAACCAGGACTGCCCGTTTTGCCACAATCATTACCAGAGCGGCGCGATGCAGGAATTGCAGCGTGAGTTGACGACCAAGGGAGTGGTGTGGCTGCTGGTCAATTCCGTGTCACTGAAATACTCCAGCCACCGCGATGCCGCTGCTGCAAAGAAAGAATGGGCTGAGCAAAAGATTAAGGCCACAGCCTGGCTCGACGACGGCTCCGGCGAAATTGGAAAGAAATACGGAATGCGAACTACGCCGCACATGTTTGTGATCGACAAGAGCGGCATCCTCGCTTACCAGGGCGCGATTGATGACCGCCCCGTTCCAGAAGGCGATCCGCGCACCGCGCGTAATTATGTGCGTGAAGCGATCCAGAAACTGGAGGCGGGAGAAAAGGTTGCCGTAACCCAGACGAAACCGTACGGCTGCGGTGTGAAATACGGCACTTGAGCGGCAGGCTCCAACACCCAAATACCAAGCTCCAGGCCCTTGTTTTTAGGTCATTAAGGTGTCGAGTTGAGCTCCGCAATGGAAACCGCTCAAGCGAGGTTGGTTTCTAGCCCGACTTTCGCAACTGGAAGGTATCGCCGTGCGAAATCCCTGAAAAGGCCCACTTGAACCCAAAAGGTCTGCACCAAACCGCTGCTGTCACTCAAAGCCCAGCCAGAGGCCTCACGTTTGCAGCCAATTCATGGCCGTGCAATCCAGTGCCATCACCTTGCACCATCCGGCGATGAGAATTCAAGAGGTTGGATTTGCACCAAACCAACTTTCGAACCAAAACCTTCTGATTTCCTAGGAAACTCGGAGGCGAGAGTGTGAAAATAATCGAAAAGGGCCACCGGTTGCGAAAGACGAGCTAGGCGCCCAAAGGATCTCGGCGTTGGCAGCCGCAAGCGAGCATTGCCAAGTTTGCCCGGGCTTTTCTCGGGATGATGCTGGAAAGCTTTCTGCGTGTTTGAGCCTCGGCGCCAGCGAGCCATGTCAGCGAGAGAAGGACAAACAGCGCGCGCATTTTCGAGTACAGTCCGCAGGTGTTCCGCCCGGCTCTGCGCTCCGGCCCGCTTCGCGCTCCGGCCAGGTTCAGGTCTTCTACTTTGCTACAACTGGCGCGCTGGCGGGATGGCTCTGCCGCCTCAATTTTTTGGGGGTTGCTTCCTGCGGCAAAAGGTGGTCCTCTTGCAAAATTGCAAGCACGACAGGCGGTAATTAGAACAGGATTGCAGTGATGGCTTCCTTTGATTCAACACCACGCGTACAAGCCACCGAAGCGCGCTTTGAAGCGACTCGATGGACGCTCGTCGTTGAAGCCAAGTCGCCAGATGCTCGCGACGCTCTGAACCAACTCTGCCGCATCTATTGGCCGCCTATCTATGCGTTCATTCGCCGCCAAGGCTTTGCGCCAGCCGATGCCGCCGACCTCGCTCAGGATTTTTTCGTTCACGTTTTGCAACACGAGGTGCTTGGCGCCGTTACGCGTGAAAAGGGAAAATTTCGCTCGTTCCTTCAAAAGTGCCTGGCCAACTTCCTGCACAACGAGCGTGACCGGACAAGCGCCCGGAAGCGCGGCGGCGACAAGACCATCCTTTCCATTGACGCCGAACTTGAAGAAGGCCGCCACCCCCTTGAACCCGCCGAAACATCCGACCCAACAAAACTTTTCGATCGGCGTTGGGCACTGGCTGTGATTGACGAGGTGATGGCGAAACTAAGACAGAAAAACAGCGCCGGCCTGAAGGCCACCGTCTTTGCCCAACTGCAGCCTTACCTGACAGGCGAAGTTGGCGAAGGCGCCTACAACACGCTCGCCGCGCGCCTGGACAGGAGCGAAGGCGCGGTGAAGACAGCGTTGCACCGGCTGCGCCGCGAGTTCGGCGATCTGCTCCGCAGCGAAATTCGGCACACCATGGCTGATCCGACTGACCAAGAAATCAAAGATGAAATCCAGTATCTCTTCGCAGCCCTGAGCAGCTAGGCCGAAAGCCCGCGCAAAGATTTCCCGTAACTTTTCCCAGCCGTTTCTTTTGTAGAACGTGACGAATGAACGCCCGATGCGAGGTCGATCTGAACGCACGACTCAGGGAAGCAAATCCGCTTCGCCCTTTGGGCCAAACCTGCTTTGGTAACAGCCATGCCAGAGGCCCGAATTTGTTCTAAGTGCGGCGCGCCGCTGTCCGCCGATGGGTCCTGCCCCAAGTGCCTGATGCAATTCGGGCTTGAAGTGCCCGACACCGCTGCCACCCGGCACGTGGCTCCCGTCATAGAAAAACCCGGCGACCGCATCGGCCACTACAAACTCCTCCAACAGATCGGCGAAGGCGGTTGCGGCGTTGTCTATATGGCGGAACAGGAGGAACCGGTTCGCCGCCGCGTCGCGCTCAAAATCATCAAGCTGGGCATGGACACCCGGCAAGTCATTGCCCGCTTCGAAGCTGAGCGCCAAGCGCTGGCGATGATGGACCATCCAAACATTGCGAAGGTGTTTGATGCGGGATCCACTGAGCGCCCCCTCACCCCGTCCCTCTCCCCCGCTGGGGTAGAGGGTGACCGAAGGGCTGGTGAGGGGGCCGCTGCCAGCCACCCTCTCCCATCCTATGGGAGAGGGGCTGGGGGTGAGGGCCGTTCGTATTTCTCCGCCGGCCGGCCTTACTTCGTCATGGAATTGGTGCGCGGCGTCAAAATCACCACCTATTGCGACGAGCAAAAGCTTTCGACGCGAGAGCGCCTCGAGCTTTTTATTCAGGTCTGTCAGGCCATCCAGCACGCGCACCAAAAGGGCGTCATCCACCGCGACATCAAGCCCTCGAACATCCTCGTGACCGAGCAGGACGGCGCTCCAGTTCCCAAGATCATTGATTTCGGCATCGCCAAAGCCACCACCAACCAACCGCTTACCGACAAAACCCTTTTCACAGCCTTCGAACAATTCATCGGCACGCCCGCTTACATGAGCCCGGAGCAGGCCGGCCTGGGCGGCCTGGACGTTGACACCCGCAGCGACATCTACAGCCTCGGCGTGCTGCTTTACGAATTGCTGGCCGGTCAGCCGCCCTTCGATCCGGCGGTACTTCACCGCTCCGCCCTCGATGAAATCCTGCGCATCATACGTGAACAAGAACCGCCGCGCCCGTCCGCCCGATTGACGACCCTGACCGAACAGGAACTGAGCACGGTGGCGCAGCGGCGCCAAACCGAATCAACCAAACTGCCAAACCTCGTGCGTGGCGATCTCGACTGGATCGTGATGAAGGCTCTGGAAAAAGACCGCAGACGGCGTTACGAGACGGCCAATGGCTTGGCGCGGGACCTCCAACGATTTCTGGATAACGATGAGGTTTTGGCCCGGCCGCCGAGCAATCTCTATCGTTTCCAGAAACTGGTTCGACGCAACAAGCTGGCTTTCGCGGCGGCCAGCGCTGTGGCTCTTGCGCTGCTGCTTGGCCTCGCATCATCAACGTGGCTGTTGCTCAAAGAGGGGCAAGCCCGCCGACGCGCTGTAACGGCGGAGCAGACCCAAACCCATTTGCGACAGGAGGCCGACTCCGCCAGGCAACAAGCTCAAGCCGGGGAACAGAAAGCTAAGACCCAGGCACTCAAAAGCGAGCAGGTGGCGGGGTTCCTTAAGGACATGCTCACCGGTGTCGGTCCCTCCGTTGCGTTGGGCCGGGACACTGCGATGCTGAAGGAGATTCTGGACAAAACCGCCGATCGTTTCGGCAAGGACCTCACTAACCAGCCAGAAGTCGAGATCGAGCTGCGCCTCACTCTGGGAGAGACATATAACGATCTGGGCCTCTACAACCAGATGGAGGAGATGGCACGCAGAAGCCTCGAGCTGGCCCGCTCCCGCCTTGGCGAGGAACATCCAACTGTCGGCTTGGCATTGGGAGAACTGAGCCAGGCGCGGCTTGCACAGGGCGATTTTGCCCAAGCGGAGGTGCTCGGCCGGCAGGCCCTCGCCTTGCAAAAGAAGCGCCTCGGTAATCAAGACCTCGCTACCGCCGGTTCCCTGGCTCGCCTGGGGAACGTGCTCCGACATAAAGGCAAGCTGGCCGAGGCCGAGAGCCTCCAGCGTGAAGCACTGGCAGTTCGACGAACCCTGCTGGGCAACGACGATCCAGCCGTCACTAGCTCCCTTGATGATCTCGCGTCCGTGCTTTGGGAACAGGGAAAACTAGCGGAGGCCGAAGCGATACGTCGCGACGTGGTGGAGTTCGACCGGAAGCATTTTGGCAAAGTCCACCCGGATCTGGCCAGCGCGCTCAACAACCTGGCCATAGTGCTTTTCGACGAGCGCAAGCTGGCAGAAGCAGAGGCTATGTTCCTTGAATCTCTCGAAATGAAGAGAAGGCTCTTAGCCAGTGACCACCCGGACCTGGCAAAAGGGCGGCATAATCTTGCAGATGTCCTCCTTGAGGAAGGCAAATTCAGCGAAGCCGAGGCGATGCAACGAGAGGCGATCCTTATGCAAAGAAAGCTCTTCGGCAGCGAAAATCCAACGTTGGCGACCTTTCTCAACGGCTTGGGACTGCTGTTGTGGAAGGAGGGCAAACTCGCCGAAGCCGAAGCAGCGCAACGCGAGGCGTTGGTCATCCGCAGAAAGGTCCTGGGAAACGAACATGCGTACGTCGGCACCTCGCTTGCGAATCTGGCGCTCGTTCTCCAAGACGAGGGCAAGCTCTCCGAGGCCGAGGATGCGTTCCGTGAAGCGCTGGCTCTGGACAAACGGATGCTCCCCGACGGACACCTTGCGATTGCCGTGGACCTCAACAACCTGGCTCGGGTGCTCCGCGACCTGGGCAAGCTCGCCGAGGCTGAAGAGATGGTCCGCGAAGCACTCGCGCGGTTCCAAAAGCTCTATGGCGAGGAACATCCGGATGTCGCCTGGTCATTGGCCATCCTGGGAAATTTGCTTCGGAACGAAGGCAAGCTAGCCGAGGCCGAAACTGCCGGACGGCAGGCCCTGAAAATGCGCCGGAAATTGCTCGGCAATGGGAATCCGGATGTGGGTGATTCGCTCAAACTCCTGGCTGGGGTGCTTAGCGATGAAGGGAAGCTCGATGAGGCCGAGATACTCGCCCGCGAGGATCTGGCATTACAAAGAAGACTTTTCGATGATCACAACCCCAAGGTCGCCACTTCGTTAGCTAACCTGGCCAGAGTTCTTTACCGTCGGGACATGTTCGCCGAGGCTGCACTTCTGGTACAAGAATGTCTGCAGATCTGCGAACAGAAACAGCCCAATGACTGGCAGACCTTCAGCGCCAAGAGCCTGCTGGGCGGCATTCTGCTCCGCCAGAAAAAATATGTGGAGGCGGAGCAATTGCTGCTCTCCGGCTATGAGGGCATGAAGCAGCGCGACGGCAAGATTCCCTTCGGAGGCAAACGGTCTTTCAAGGAAACTCTTGACAATTTGATACAACTCCACGAGGAGATTGGCCGCCCCGACCGAGCCGCCCAATGGAAACAAAAATTGGCCGAGTTCGAAAAAGCCGAAGCGGAGCAGCATGGCGCGCGGCCCTGAACGGAGATCGGAGATAGTCTTCTACGTTGCAAGCGGTGCTCCTGCGGCAACGGACCCTCCTTACTCGCGAAGGCCTGTGAATCCCTCATCGCCGCGCTCTCCAGACCACGGCGCAACGTCGCTAACAGGGCTTTCATATCAAGTGCTGAATCTTTCCTCGCGAAGCTAGAGGTCCATCGCCCATCGCAGAGCAACCTTCACCGCGGCCATGGCGCCTGACTCGAAACGCCCGATCGGCCCTTGCATCTCGGCCGGCCGGAAGGCTTGCAAGCCCTGAATATTTGCGGTCGAAATCTCGCGCAAGAAACGCACCCGAGGCATCGTGACCTCGTATTGGCTGCCGCGATTTTCTGTGGTGAGTGGCACGGCGAGGACGAGATCACGAGGCCGGTTAGTATCCTCACGCGAAACGACGAGCACCGGCCGGACCTTGGCTGCCATACCCAGGTCAGCTCGATAAACCTCGCCTGGCTTAATCGGCATAAAAACTCTCCAGGATCTCAGCACGAAGCGCTTGCGGTTGGAGCAGTTCGTCTTCCGGGGTTTCGGTAGTCACTTTGAATGGCAACTCCCGCCGGCGCACCACTGCCGCTAGAAAGAGGCGCACCGCCTCCTGTGTGTCCAATCCCATTTCCCGGCAAACACCTTGCGCCTGGCGGAGAAGCCGTTTGTCCACACGTGCGCGGAATAAAACAGTCATGGTTCAATTGTAGCTCGTTTGAGCACGACGGTCAACCGGAAGGCAGAGTAAAACGTAATCGGCCCGTGATAGCGGGCAGGACGCGTCAGTCCGTTACGTCCGGCATATCGAATACGCGCCGCGATCACGTTTCACGTTTTACGTTTCACAGTGCCATCCCCATTTAACTCATTTAACCCCTTTAATTTTAACTCAATTAACTCATTTTCTTTGTAACTCTTCCCGGCCGATTCTTTTGTAAGGAGTATGAAACCAAAACAAACACCCCAAAGCATGCCTGTGAAGACACGACTACCCATGCGCCTCGCCCTTTGCGGGGCGGTCGCGCTTCTCACTCACCCCACCTTTGCCCAAACCGGGCAGACGGTGGATGATTACGTGACCCCTTACGACGCCATCGCTCAGGCAATGGCGAAAGACCCGCTCGGCAACCTTTACGCGGCAGGTCTCGGCGCCATTGACGCGAACTTTGATACTCTGGCGGTCGTGAAAAAGAGCACTGACGGCGGAGCCACCTGGTCGGTGGTCGATACTTTCTCGAACGGAGAAGCCGCCCCGTTTTATGAGTACAATGCCATTACTTCGGACAGGGTGGGAAACCTTTACGCGGTCGGCGACGGTAATGGCTGGTTCGCGCGGAGAAGCTTGGACGGCGGCTCAAGCTGGTCAACCGTGGACACTTTGGCTGGCATCGCACATGGCGTGGCGACCGACGCGGCGGGCAATGTGTACGTGGCTGGCGACAATTCCGCAAACCAATCCTGGATTGTTCGAAAGGGAACTGGCACGGGAACTTCGTGGTCCACAGTGGACACATTTAGTCCCGGCGGTTACGGCAGCGCGCGCGCAGTGCTTTGTCATCCCACCGCGGGAATTTTTATCACCGGAACCGGCTACGGCGGCGGAAGAAAGGGCGCGGATCAACAGTGGTACGTGCGGCGCAGTCTCGACAATGGCGCCACCTGGACGACGGTGGATGCTTACCTGGGCGGCAGCTCGCGCGGCATTGGCATGGATTCATACGGAAGCGTCTATGTGGTGGGCATAAACGCAAACCACTGGATTGTCCGCAAAAGCAGCAACGGCGGGACTTCATGGGCCACGGTGGACGACTTTTTCCCTTCCACTACCACTGTTTCTCCCCAACCGCCCTACAAGACACAAACGACTTACTACCCCGCGATCGCTGAAGAATTCGCGGCGGACGCCAATGGGAACCTGTTTGTCGTAGGAATAAGGAACGGTCCCGGCGCTTCTCAATGGGTGATTCGCATGAATCCCGGCGGCACGGGCAGTTGGCAGACGGTGAATACGTTCCAGTATGTTTCTGGCAAAGAGGCGATGGCGTATGGCATTACGGCGGACAGTTCCGGCCATGTGCTTGTCGGAGGCTTCGGTGCTGACGCGGCGAGCGTGTATCATTGGCTGGTGAGGAAATACTGAGCGCGAAGCGTTCGACTGCTGAGGCGTTCAGATGTAACATCCGGAACGTGAAATGAGCCGGCGCCTGCTTGAACTGAATGCGGCTTCCACTGAAAAGTTACTACGCCCGCGAACAGCAAGAACTATGAAAGGTCAAGAGGTCGTCCGGCCAGCCCGCCTTCGCCTCAACCGGGGTTGTCAACGTACAACTTTCGACGCCGTCGAGATAGGCATTCTGATGTTGAGCTTGCTTGCGCCTTGGACGCGTAGCGATGCTTCAACCATCGCTCAGCAAGCCTATCTCAAAGCCTCCAACACCGGAGCGGGTGACGCGTTCGGCTGGTCGGTGGCGGTGTCGGGCGACACAGTGGTGGTCGGGGCGGTAGTTGAGGACAGCAACGCTACTGGGGTAAACGGTAACCAGGCCAACAACAGTGCCGGTGACTCCGGCGCAGCCTACGTCTTTGTGCGCAGCGGGACGAACTGGGCTCAGCAAGCCTATCTCAAAGCTTCCAACACCGGGGGCGGTGACGCGTTCGGACAGTCGGTGGCGGTGTCCGGCGATACGGTGGTGGTCGGAGCGCATTTTGAGGACAGCAACGCTACTGGGGTGAACGGTAACCAGGCCAACAACAGTGCTGGTGACTCCGGCGCAGCCTACGTCTTTGCGCGCAGCGGGACGAACTGGGCTCAGCAAGCCTATCTCAAAGCTTCCAACACCGATGCCGATGACCAGTTCGGCTTCTCGGTGGCGGTGTCAGGCGACACACTGGTGGTCGGGGCGTGGACCGAGGCCAGCAACGCCAGCGGGGTGAACGGCGACCAGAATGACAACAGCGCTCTTGGCGCTGGTGCCGCGTACGTCTTCGTGCGCAACGGGACGAATTGGAGCCAGCAAGCCTACCTCAAAGCCTCCAACACTGAAGCGGGTGACAATTTTGGCATCTCTGTGTCGGTTGCAGGCGATACCGTCGTAGTTGGGGCGTGGGCAGAGGACAGCAACGCCACAGGGGTGAACGGCGATCAGGGTGACAACAGCGCTCAAAACTCTGGCGCGGCCTATGTCTTCGTGCGCATCGGGACGAACTGGAGCGAGCAGGCCTATCTCAAAGCCTCCAACACAGACCCCACGGACGGCTTCGGCCGATCAGTAGCGGTGTCGGGCGACACCGTGGTGGTCGGGGCACCTTATGAGGACAGCAACTCTATCGGGGTGAACGGCAGCGGGAGCGACCCCAGCACTTTCTACGATTCCGGCGCGGCCTATGTCTTCGTGCGCAACGGCACCAATTGGAGCCAACAGGCGTATCTCAAAGCCTCGAACACCGGGGCGGGCGACTATTTCGGCGGGTCGGTGGCGGCATCGGGCGACACGGTAGCGGTCGGGGCCACCTTCGAGGCCAGCAACGCCACGGGGGTGAATGGCGACCAGAACAACGACAACGCTCCTGAGTCCGGCGCGGTTTACGTTTTCGTGCGCAGTGGGACCAACTGGAGCCAGCACGTGTATCTCAAAGCTTCCAACACCCAGACCGGTGACGACTTCGGTCGGGTTGCGGTGTCGGGCGACACCGTGGTGGTCGGGGCATTTGGGGAAGACAGCAATGCCACGGGGGTGAACGGCTCCGGGAGCGACCCCGCCAACAACTTCAACTCAGGCGCGGCCTACGTCTTCACCGGCTTGAACTCCCTCAACCGTGTGGCCCTCGCTCCCGATGGCAGCAACGGCTACTTCATCCGCTTCACTGGCGCGCCCGATCTCACGTACCGATTGGAGCGGGCCTCCAGCGTGACCGGCCCGTGGGACACGCTCGACACGCAAACCGCGCCCGCCTCCGGCCTCATCGAATTCCATGACACAAACCCGCTGCCCGGCCAGGCCTTCTACCGCACCGCGCAGCCGTAACCAACCGCTCCAGTCTTCCGTTGAGCATGAAAACAATCCCGCAGCCGCAACTCGCCCGCCCACTCCGACACTGCCGCAGATTCTTCACCGTGCTAATCGTTCTGATGTCAGTTGGACTCTGCCGTTGTATGCTCGCGGCGCCCATTGCTCAGCAAGGCTATCTCAAAGCCTCCAATACCGGGGAGTACGACTACTTCGGCTTATCGGTGGCGGTGTCGGGCGACACGATGGTGATCGGAGCGCCTTATGAGTCCAGCAACGCCACCGGGGTCAACGGCAACCAGAGCGACAACACCGGCTATGCATCCGGCGCGGCCTACGTCTTCGTGCGCAGCGGGACGAACTGGAGCCAGCAGGCCTATCTGAAAGCTTCCAATACTGGGCAGGGTGACAACTTCGGCTGGTCGGTGGCGGTGTCGGGCGACACGGTGGTGGTCGGAGCGTATCGGGAGGACAGCAGCGCCACCGGAGTGAACGGCAACCAGAGCGACAACAGCGCCGTTGACTCCGGCGTGGCCTACGTCTTCGTGCGGACGAACGGTGTCTGGCGCCAGCAGGCCTATCTCAAAGCCCCCAATACCGGCGCGGGTGACTTGTTCGGCTGGTCGGTGGCGGTGTCGGGCGACACGGTGGTGGTCGGAGCCTACGGTGAGTCCAGCAACGCCACCGGGGTGAACGGCAACCAGAGCGACAACAGCGCGCCATATGCCAGCGCGGCCTACGTTTTCGTGCGCAGTGGGACGACCTGGAACCAGCAGGCCTATCTCAAAGCCTCCAATACCAGGGCGTACGACTACTTCGGCTGGTCGGTGGCGGTGTCGGGCGACACAGTGGTGGTCGGGGCGCCTTATGAGGACAGCAATGCCACCGGGGTGAACGGCAACCAGGGCGATAACAGCGCACAAGACTCTGGCGCCGCCTATGTCTTCGTGCGCAGCGGAACCAACTGGAGCCAACAGGCCTATCTCAAAGCTTCCAACACCGGGGCGGGTGACGGGTTCGGCATCGTCGTGGCGGTTTCGGGCGACACGGTGGCGGTCGGGGCGGAGAGCGAGTCCAGCAACGCCACCGGAGTGAACGGCAACCAGATCGACAACAGTGCTCCGGGCTCCGGCGCGGCCTACGTCTTCGTGGGTGTCGGGCGACACGGTGGTGGTCGGGGCGGTTTTCGAGGGCAGCAACGCCACTGGCGTGAACGGCGATGGCAACAACGACAACGCCACGAACTCTGGCGCGGCCTACGTATTCGTACGCAGCGGGACAACCTGGAGCCAGCAGGCCTATCTCAAAGCCTCCAACACCGGCGCGGGTGACTATTTCGGCACCTCGGCGGCGGTGTCGGGCGACACGGTCGTGGTCGGGGCGAATTTGGAGGCCAGCAACGCCACCGGGGTGAACGGCGACCAGAGCGACAACAGCGCCATGGAATCGGGCGCGGCTTACGTGTTCACCGGCTTTGGTGTTGGCACCCGGCTTGCCCTTGCCCCGGACAGCAGTGGCGGTTACCTGATCAGCTTCAAAGGCATCCCCGACCTCACCTACCGATTACAGCGCGCCGCGAGTCTGACCGGACCGTGGAATATCTTAAGCACACAGACCGCGGCTGCTTCCGGCCTCATCGAATTCCACGACACAAACCCGCTGCCCGGCCAGGCCTTCTACCGCACCGCGCAGCCGTAATCATCCGCTCCAGTCTCCCGTTGACGATGAAAACAATCCCGCAACCGCAACTCGCCCGCCCACTCCGACACTGCCGCAGATTCTTCACCGCGTTAATCGTTCTGATGTCAGTTGGACTCTGCTGCTGTGTGCTCGGGGCGCCAATTGCTCAGCAGGCCTATCTCAAAGCCTCCAACACCGGGGCGGGTGACCAATTCGGCTATTCCGTGGCGGTGTCGGGCGACACGATGGTGATCGCGGCGCCGCGTGAGGCCAGCAGCGCCACGGGGGTGAACGGCAATCAGAGCGACAATACCGGCTATGACTCCGGTGCGGCCTATGTCTTCGTGCGCAATGGGACCAAGTGGACCCAGCAGGCCTATCTCAAAGCCTCCAACACCGGCGCGGGTGACTATTTCGGCACCTCGGCGGCGGTGTCGGGCGACACGGTCGTGGTCGGGGCGAATTTGGAGGCCAGCAACGCCACCGGCGTGAACGGCGACGAGAGCGACAACACCGCCTACGACTCTGGCGCGGCCTACATTTTCGTGCGCAGCGAGACGAATTGGAGCCAGCAGGCCTATCTCAAAGCCTCCAACACGGGAGGGGGCGGTTCCGGATTCTATGGTGACAACTTCGGTTTCTCGGTAGCGGTGTCGGGAGACACAGTCGTGGTGGGTGCACCTAATGAGTCCAGCAGCGCCACCGGTGTCAACGGAGACGAGAGCGACAACAGCGCTTTGGCCTCCGGCGCGGCCTACGTTTTCGTGCGTGACGGAACGACTTGGAGTCAGCAGGCCTATCTCAAAGCCTCCAACACCGGGGGCGGCATACTCGGCGACCCGAACGGTGACCGCTTCGGTCACTCGGTGGCGCTCTCAGGCGACACAGTGGTGGTCGGAGCGCCTAATGAGTCCAGCAGCGCCACCGGTGTCAACGGAGACGAGAGCGACAACAGCGCTTTGGCCTCTGGCGCGGCCTACGTCTTCGTGCGCAACGGAACGAACTGGAGCCAGCAGGCCTATCTCAAAGCCTCCAACACTGAGGCGTATGACGACTTCGGCCTGTCGGTGGCGACCTCAGGCGATACGGTGGTGGTCGGAGCGCCTAATGAGTCCAGCAGCGCCACCGGGGTGAATGGCAACCAGAGCAACAACAGCGCCGCCAAATCCGGCGCGGCCTACGTCTTCGCGCGCAACGGAACGACATGGAGTCAGCAGGCTTACCTCAAAGCTTCGAACACCGGGCAGCCGGACCAGTTTTTCCAAAATGACTACTTCGGCTACTCGGTGGCGGTTTCAGGCGACACAGTGGTGGTCGGAGCGTACAACGAGGACAGCAATGCCACCGGGGTAAACGGCAATGGGGCAGATAACAGCGCAACGAACTCCGGCGCGGCTTATGTCTTCGTGCGCAGCGGCACCAACTGGACGCAGCAGGCCTATCTCAAAGCCTCCAATACCGATCCCGGTGATGGGTTCGGCCTGTCGGTGGCAGTGTCGGGCGACACCGTGGTGGCCGGGGCGATCGCGGAGTCCAGCAACGCCACCGGAGTAAATGGCAACCAGAGCGACAACAGCGCCTACCAGTCCGGCGCGGCCTATGTCTTTACCGGCTTCGGTGTGGGAGCCCGGCTCGCCATTGCTCCGGACGGCAGCGGCGGTTACTTCATCCGCTTCAAATGCATTCCTGACCTCACCTACCGATTACAGCGCGCGGCCAGTCTGGCTGGACCGTGGAATACCATAAGCACACAGACCGCGCCCGCCTCCGGCCTCATCGAATTCCACGACAGATCCGCCCTGCCCGGCCAGGCATTTTACCGCACGATCCAGCCTTAAGGCGCGTACGCATGAAGCATGAATTAATCAGCAGTGTGAATGGAATCGCAATCAGTTTTGTTATCACTTTCGCGCTGAGCGCATTCAGCCCGCCAGCTCATGCCCAGGGCGGCGTACCGCTTTGGACGAACTGCTACAACGGGCCGGCCAATGCTGACGACTACGCGGTCGCGGTAGCGGTGGACGGCAGCGGCAATGTATTTGTGACAGGACTTTCGGATGGGGGAAGTGGATCGTACTGCGATTATGCGACGATCAAGTATTCAAGCGCGGGCGTCCCGCTGTGGACCAACCGCTACAACGGCCCTGCGAACGGCTCTGACCGGGCCACCGCGTTGGCGGTAAACGGCAACGGCAACGTCTTCGTGACCGGATCTTCGTGGGCCACCAGAGATGGTAATGAAGATTATGCGACGGTGGCCTATTCGAATGCGGGCGTGCCCTTGTGGAGCAAACGCTACAACGGGCCTGTGAACAACGAGGATCGCGCCCAAGCCGTTGCGGTGGACGGCGGCGGCAACGTAATCGTCACGGGCCAATCGATTGGGCCCGGGCTCAATTACGATTATGCGACGATCAAGTATTCAAGCGCGGGAGTCCCGCTGTGGACCAACCTTTACGACGGACGGGCGGGTTTCGGTGACTACGCCCGTGCCGTGGCGACGGACAGCAATGGGAAGGTTTTCGTGACGGGTTACTCGGAGAACAGCAGCGCTAACCCTCGTAACTACGATTATGCAACCGTGGCGTATTCACCCGCGGGCGTGCTCCTGTGGGCCAACTATTACAACGGGCCAGGCAACGGTGATGATCAACCCTACGCCCTGGCGGTAGATAGCAGCGGTAACGTGTTTGTGACGGGAGCTTCGACCAGCACCAACGGATATACAGATTATGCGACGATCAAGTATTCGGGCGGCGGCGTGCCGCTCTGGACCAATTTTTATAATGGGCCGGCGAATTCCGCTGATTACGCCTACGCCATGGCCGTGGACAGCAGGGGGAACGTGTTCGTGACGGGGGGGTCTTATGACTTTGCCACGGTCGCGTATTCGGGCACCGGCGAGCCACTTTGGACCAACCGCTACAACGGGGCATGGAACGGCATTGACTGGGCCACAGCCGTGGCCGTGGACACCGGCGGGAACGTGTTCGTAACCGGATACTCGGCGGGTACCAACAGCGGCTTCTATGATTATGCCACGGTGGCGTATTCAAACGCGGGTGTGCCGCTGTGGACCAACCGCTATCATAGCCCGACGGACGGCCAGGATTACGCCAATGCCATCGCCGTGGACGCCAGTGGCAGTGTGTTCGTGACTGGACAGTCGTGGAACGGCAGCTCATGCCCAGGGCGGCGTACCGCTTTGGACGAACTGCTACAACGGCCCTGCCAGACAAAGGGGTCAAACCATAACTTTTCATATTGACAGCCCGTGGGGCGGCAAGCAGGATCGTGACCGTGCACCGGCAAATTAGGGTCCGTGCAAGAATAAGTCCCGAGCCGGAGGCGTTGTTCAAACATTTCAAAGGGGTTATGGCTGGTTTGACTGCTGGAGGGTGGTGTCCTGATAGACATGCCACCAATCGAGGTCGGCGAATGAATTGTTCGCAACCGCTGTCTCACCGCCAAAGGCGGAAGGTGAACTGACCACTGGACGCTTGTGTGCCGGGCACGGTAACTGGCCTTTACCCATTTTTTCGTGGTCGTCTCAGAATCAGTGCCACCTTGCCATAGAAGTTCTCGAGGCTTTCCAGAGTGCCGTGTTCGACGTCCTCGAGTTCGCCAAGCTTGCTCGTCCACTTGCCTGCACTCAGTTGGCGGGCTGCATGCGTTGGCATACCATCCGCCTCTACATAAATCGCCAGTTTCTGAACGCCAGGTTCGAACTCGGCGGTTTCACATGCGCTATAGCCCAGTCGTTTGTAAACGGCTACCAAGTTTTCCAGGTTCAGCTCGGCCGCAACTTCCTGCGGCCAGTAAAAGCCCCGGAGCGCGACTGGTTGCCACCATCGGCGAACGTCATTTCCCGCCCAGGCGAAGCAATTATAGGTCGGTGTCGCCGGGCTGGTGATTCGGTAGCCGGCGGCCTTCAGATCTGGAAAGGTAGCCTCGATCTGCGCGGCTGACATTTAGAGATAGCCGCGCTCCTGTCCCCATTTCAGCCAGGCTTCCGCCGCTTCCCGGAAGGTCGAACCAGCAGGGGCAGGATCCGCTCCTGTGATTGCGTTCAACGCCCAAAACCAGTGAGCCGGTTCTCGTTGCAGCTCACGAAGGATGAAGGGAACAACCGCCGGGCCCAGCCCTATGATTCTTTGGTAAGCCGGGTGAAGCACCTTCTTTTGGAGAACAGAATGCGCCGCCGTTTCACGCCGCCAACGCTGCGCCAGGTCGGCAAATACCCGCGCCAACTCGGCAGAATCCGCTGCGGCAATCGTCCCCGTCTTCATGCACCATCAAGTTGCCATAACCGAAGCTGCGACGCAAAGAGCTAAAAACTGCCCTCCTAGTTCAAGTTCGGGACGACCTGTAACCTCGCTCGCATCGCGACCCCACGGCCTCGTCCAGGCATCGCGCAGGCGTGCTCCGCGATCCGCCCATCCTCTCCGCAATCCGCCGCCGTATGATGCTCAGCTCTAGCTTGGAGAATTACCGGGCTGGCTCTGGAAAACTCGCTCTCGATCCACTATGATGCCGCATGATCCGAGAGATTTGACTGGAGCTGGGAGGTTTGGTTTTGTGTGTCAGAATTGGCGCTTGGATTTTGGAATGCTTTGCCGCACATTGTTTCCATGTTCCACCTGCCGAACCTGCTGAGCGTTGTTCGGCTTCTGCTGGTTCCAGTTTTGCTCTCGTTGGCGTGGCATGGCCATCCGCGGATTTTTCTTGGCGGCCTCATTGCCTCACTGACGTCTGACGCAGCCGATGGGTTCCTCGCCCGGCGCTTTAACCAAACTTCCGAGTTGGGCGCCAAGCTGGATAGCTGGGCGGATTTCATCACCTACCTGGCCCTGCCTTTCTGCGGCTGGTGGCTGAGGCCCGAGGTGGTCCGGGAGGAGTGGCTATCTCTGGGCGTGGGGATTTTCTGCTACCTGGCCGCAACCGTGGCTGGCTTCGCGAAGTTCCAGCGTTTGACGAGTTATCACACCTGGGCGGCGAAGGTTTCAGCCTGGCTGGTCGGCGCGGCGGTGTTGGTGTTCTTCGCAGGCGGGCCGGGCTGGTTGTTTCGCATGGTCATGCCCTTTGTGGCGCTGACGAATTTGGAAGAAATCGCGATCACGGCGACTCTGCCAACACTGATGGCCAACGTGCCCTCGCTTTGGCACGCGCTCCGTTTGGGCAGGGCGCAAAAAGGACCGATTGCGCAGGCGCCAGCCCCCCAACTCGCCCGCCCTCCGAGCAGGGAGCCAACACGGTCTGCCTGAGGGAGCGTGTGAAAATCAGCGAAGAACGCCGAGTGTGTGTGTGAGAAAATGGGATTTAACCACGGATGACATGGATAACACGGATTTCTTATATCCGTGCCATCCGTGAAATCCGTGGATAAGAATCTTCGCAGATGTGGTGGAAATTAACAAACAGGAACCCAGCGCGGGTCAGGAGTGTCGAAACCGTATTCGCGGACGAATTGCTCCATAGGAGCCCGAATCTGCACTGTCTGCCGCGTGAAGGGATTGAGGTAGGCCAGGCCGACCGCTCGCAAGCCGAGGCACGGGCGGTTCGCGCGTGGCGGCCCATAGAGTTGGTCGCCCACAATCGGGTGGCCCGACTTGGCCAAGTGCAGCCGGATTTGGTGAGTCCGCCCCGTCAACGGATGGGCTTCAATGAGCGCAGTTTTTCCAACATTTTGGAGCACCCGAAAAGAGGTCTTCGCTGCTTTGCCATGTCCTGAATCCACTTTCATCCTCCCTCTCCGCTGTGGGTCGGGCGCGAGCTTCAGCTCACAACTCCATTGGGTTTGTCTGGGCGCGCCGTGGACGACCGCCAGATAAACTTTGTCCATCTTGCGGCTCTGGAACAACTCACTGTAGGTGTGGAGCGCCCCCTGGCTCTTGGCCAGCAGCAGAACGCCCGTCGTCTCGGCGTCCAGGCGATGGACGAAGCGCAGGTATTTCAGGCACCGCGAGCGCGCCCAAAAATCGCCGGCCGCAATGGAGGAAATCAGCGCCGCCTGAAGATTGTGCCCGGTGTTCTGCCAGGAAAACGGCACTAGCATCCAGTCACGCGGCTTGTCAATTGCAAGGACCGAACGGTCCTCGTAAAGAATGGCGAACCTCTCGCCGGTGGCCAATTCGATGTCGTTCGGCTTGGGCACAGCGCATGGTTACGTAGTTAGGTGGTCCATGAGTTACCTGGGTTCCTTGGCGGGAAGACCAACGATCCGACTATGGAACCTGGAAATGCAACTATTCGACATGTCACCAATGTAACGATGCAACTCATACAACAATGTAATCAGGCGACAGCGGCGATAGGCGTTTGATGACTTGCTGGCAGATTGCTTGCGCGGCAGCGGGCCGTCCAATGGCCTTCGCCGCGCGCGACATTTGCGCCAGCTTGCTGGACCCAAGCAATTGCGCAAGGCGATAGGGCAGGTCTTCGACGCGATTGACCTTGGTCGCCGCTCCGCGTTCAAGGAGGAAATCGCTGTTGGCCGCTTCCTGGCCCGGAATCGGATTGAGAATGACCAGCGGCTTGCCCAGCGCCAGCGCTTCGGAGGAGGTCAAGCCGCCGGGTTTTGTAATGATCAGGTCGGCGGAGGCCATCAACTGGTGCATGTTCGACGCATAGCCCAGCACGTGGGTGGGGTGTTTTCTGTCCCGCGCGGCCAACTCGCGGCGCAGGGCTTCGTTGCGGCCCGTTACGACGACCGTTTGGAACGAGCGCTGGAGGTTATCCAACTCGCCGAGGATCTCCTCGATGGGTCCCATGCCGAAACCGCCGCTGAGCACCAGCAACACCGGTTGATCGTCACGCAGACCGAGGGTTTTTCGCACGCCCTTTGCATCCGGCTTGGTCGAAAATTTTGCCGAGATG
>WNGL01006536.1_pt1 | contig 21213 bp, 19 predicted proteins | sample 5400591 | NCBI WGS metagenome assembly WNGL01 (sample SAMN13153377, study PRJNA577476) | soil metagenome | isolation source: 80 cm soil or saprolite under Garry oak tree replicate 1 | place: USA:California | collected 2016-06-15 | reverse complement strand
AACGCTTGTGCGGGGGAGCCGCGGCGGGCGGCACCAGTGCCTGGGCTGGATGTACCGCGGCTGCCGCGACCAGCCGGGGCGGCAACCGCAGCCGGCGCCGCGCCATCAGCACGATCTCGCGGCTCTGCGCCATGTCATGCAGAAACTGCGTCGCGAGCGTCGCGGTCAGGCCATCGTGCTCGGCCACGAGGTCGAGCTCGTAATTGCCCAGCAGGCTCGACACGTTGAGGTTGCTCGATCCCACCCGCGCCCACTCGTGATCAGCCACGAGTGTCTTGGCGTGCACCATCGGCCCGCGATACTCGAAGATCCGCGCGCCCGCGTGCAGCAGCTCGCGATACCCGCCGCGGGTAAAAATGCGCACGATGGGGATGTCCGATGTGCCGGGGAGCAGCAGGCGCACATCCACGCCGCTGCGAGCCGCGTCCACGAACGCCGCGAACAGCGGCGGCGGGGCGACGAGGTACGCGTCGGTAATCCAGAGCCGCTCCGTCACCGCCGCCGCGAGCAGCTGCACCGCGCGATAAATGCGCGACTGTCCCGGGAAGCCTTCCACTACTCGCACGGCGGAGGGACCGCATTCCTCCGGCGCGGGAGTGGTCTCGTCCTCGGGGAGCGGGCGGCCGGCCCGCGCCCACATGCGGACGAATGCCGCTTCCAACGCAGCCACCGCCGGCCCGCATACCGCCAACATCGTGTCGCGCCATGGCGCCCGCCCGGCCGCGAGGTTGCCGGCCCATTCGTCGCCGACGCAGAGGCCGCCGATCATCGCCTTTTCGCCGTCCACGACGAGCAGCTTGCGGTGATCGCGGCTGAGCGCGGCGATCGGACCGCTCGTCCAGATCGGGCCAAACGGACGGACCTCCACACCGGCACTCCGCAGCTCGCGCCAGTAGGCACGGCCGGTGCCGTGGCATCCGAAGGCATCGTAGAGGATACGCACGCGCACGCCGGCGCGCGCCCGCTCCGACCACGCCGCTCCGAAGCGCCTCCCGGTGGCGTCGTCGCGGATGATGTAATTCTCGAAGTGAACGGTCCGCTCTGCGTTGGCGATCATCTCGAGCATCGCGTCGAGCGCATCGCTGCTGATCGCGATGTGGCGGACGAGGTTGCCGGGAATCGGCCGTGCACCCGTCGCCCGATCCAACGCGTGCGAAAACGGGTTCACCCTCCGAGGCCCAACGAGGGTTCCACGGGGCGGAGCGCCTGAATACAGAACGCGATGTGCTCCTCCAGCGGCACGCCGAGCTCGTCGGCGCCCTGGCGCACCTCGTCGCGGTTGACGCCGCGCGCGAACGCTTTGTCCTTGAGCTTCTTTTTGACGGACGATACCTCGAGATCCGCAAAGCTCTTCGAGGGACGCACCAGGGCGCACGCGACGAGAAAGCCGCAGAGCTCGTCGACCGCGAAGAGCGTCTTTGCCAGTTGCGTGTCGCGGGGCACGCCGGAATACGTCGCGTGCCCCAGTACGGCGCGCAGCAGCGGTTCGGAGACGCCTTTGGAACGCAGCAGGTTGACGCCCCAGGCGGGATGGCCGTCGGTGGGGGAGTGGTCCTGATTGGGGAATTTCTCGTAATCGAAGTCGTGCAGCAGGCCGACGAGGCCCCACGGCTCCGGATCTTCACCGAACTTCACGGCATACGCCCGCATCGCGGCCTCGACTGCCAGCATGTGCTGTCGCAGCGACGGCGATTGCGTGTGCTCCTGCATCAGGGCGAGGGCTTCGTGCCGGTTCACCTGGTGTCCACCCCCCAGCGCTCGCTCCACAAGGCGAGCATCAGTTGCGGCCACAACCTCCGGGCGTGATTGCGGCGACCCGTCCGGTGCTCCGCGAGAAGCGGTGTGTCGAGCAAGCGGTCAGCCAGGGGAGCAAGTCCCGTGTTGAGCCATCGGGCCGCGGGCACGGAAAGACCGCGCTTCTGGCGGTTGATGACCGCCGCCGGCACGAGCCCGCGCGCTGCTTCCTTTAATATCGCCTTGGTCGTGAGGCCACGCACCTTGAGACGCGAGGGCCCGGGAAGCACAAGCTCCATCACCTCGCGATCGAGGAACGGCGCACGCGCCTCGACCGACGCCAGCATCGTGGCTCGATCGACTTTCACCAAAAGATCGTCCGGCAGGTACGTCAGGAAGTCGAGCCACATCACGCGATTCAGCGGGTCGTCGTGCGGGAAGCGGTCGAGCTTGCAGGCCAGCTCGGCGATGACGCCGTCGGCGATCGTCATCGCGCCCATCCAGGCGAGATGGCGCTCCATCCATGGCCGCTCAGTCGCCCCCAGGAACTGCTTGAGCATGTACTCCAACGTCATCTTGCCGGTCGAGGACGGCCAGCGCTCGACGGCCCAGCGCGCGGCGTGTCGCAGGGGACGCGGGACCCGCTGCCAACGCTCGGCGAATTTGTGGCCGAGGTAAGTGGGATAGCCGCCGAACAGCTCGTCGGCGCCTTCGCCCGAAAGAATCACCTTCACATGCTCGCGCGCCGCCTCCGCCAGCAGCCAGGTCGGCAGCACCGCGGGGTCGCCGAGCGGCTCGGCGAGCGAGCGGGAGACCACGTCGAGCGCCCGGCCCAGCGATTCATCGTCGGCGGTGACGACGTGATGCACGGAGGCGATCTGGTGGGTCACCGCTTCGGCGTAATCGCTTTCGTCGTATCCGGGCTCGGTGAAGCGCACGGCGTAGGTGTGGATGCGCTCACCGGGGATGGCGCGCGCCGCCGCGGCCACGAGCAGCGACGAATCGAGCCCACCGCTCGTGAAGATGCCCAGCGGGACGTCCGACATCAGCTCGCGCTTCACGGCGCGCAGCAGCGTGTCGCGCAGCACCGTGGTCGTTTCGCGCGAGAGCGTCGCGGGGCGGCTGGCGGCATCCGCCGCGCTCCAGTACGCGCGAATCTCGGTCCGTCCGCCCTCGGCGATCAGCAGCGACGCCGGCGGCAGCTTGTGGATGTCGTCGAACATCGTGTACGGCGCGGGGACGTAGCCGAGCGCGTGATACAGCGACAGCGCCTTGCGGTTGAGGCGGCGAGGCTGGTCGGGAAACTCGAGCAGTGCCTGGATCTCGGACGCGAAGCGCAGCTCGCCGTCCACCTCGGTCCAGAAGAGCGGCTTTTCACCGGCCCGATCGCGCGCGAGCACCAGACGCCGCCGATTCTCATCCCAGATGGCGAGGCCGAACATCCCTTCCAGGCGTGAGACCGCGTCCGGTCCGAAGCGGTCGTACAACGGCACGATGTTCTCGATGTCGCCCCGCGAGCGGAACGGATATCCCCAGGTCTGCGCCTCGCGGCGCAGGGCGGGCGCGTTGTAGATCTCGCCGTTGCAGACCATCCAGATCTTGCCGTCGGGACTCTGGAACGGCTGATCGCCGGTGGTGAGATCCATGATGGCGAGGCGCCGCGCGCCGATGCGCGCGCGCTCGTGCCCGACGATGCATTCGCCGTCGGGCCCGCGGTGCCGGAGTGCCGCCGCCATTCTGGCGAGCGCCTCCGGATGGCGCAGTGGCGCCTCGCCGCGCGCTATCGCGCCGAAGATGCCGCACATGGTCCGTAGGCCGCGTACTGGCCTTCGACGGCGAGCAGCGGCACGAGCGGATCGAGCTGGGCGCGCAGCCGCGCGTCGTCGGCGCGCGCGACAAAGACCGTCGGTGTCCGGCAGTCCCGCGCACGGGCGCGCCAGTAGTCGGCCGGCCTGAGCGGCGAGGCGCTGTCCGCCCGGAACTGCTCCTGGTAATCGGCGATGAACGTACTCGTCAGCTCTCGGCCTGTCGCGGTCGCAACGGGAATTGTTCGCCGCAGATAGAAGGGCAGGGACGTCGGGAACGCCGCGACCCCCACAACCTCGACATCCTCCACACCCGGCCGAACGTTCTGAATCACCCGCGCCAGCGTGGCCGCGGAGCGATCCTCGCCGACCGCGGCGAGCAGCCGGCCGGAAACGATCGGCATCGCGATCACGGTGAGCGCATAGCCCATCACGGCGAGTGCCGGACGTAGATGGTCGGGCCGCCCGGCATACCATACCATCAACGCCGAGACGATCAATGCGATTCCCAATGCGAGCGCGGTGGGCGGGATGGCGGCGCGTTCCGCGGGCGTCAGGCTGATGGGGGCGGGCAGCCAGACGGTGAGCAAGACGAGCGCGACGCCGCACGTCGCTGCAATGCTGGCGTAGCTGGTCCGCGCCACACCAATCCCACCGCCAAGCTCGGTCGCGTCACGGGTCAGTAGCCGCGCGGCGGCAAGGGCGAAGGGCGGCATCAAGGGCAGCATGTACTGCGGCAGCTTCGACTGATTGAGCGTGAAGAACAGCAGCGGCCCCAGGATCCAGCAGGCCAGCAGGACCGATTCCTGCGCGTGCGGATTGACACGCCGCGCGAGCCACGCCCAGCGCCAGTTCTTGCCGCGGGCCAGGGCCGGCACGATCCACGGAAATGCCGCCACCGGTACGATGGGCAGGTAATACCAGAACGGTGCCGTGCGGTGAAAACTCCGTGTCGTCACACGCTCGAATGTCTCGCGGACGAAGACATAGTGGGGGAATTCGGGAATGCGGTGTGAGACGGCGAGGAACCAGGGCAGCGCCACCACTGCAAAGATGCCGAGCCCGGCGAGTGGGAAGAGCCGGCGCAGCGGACGGCCGGTGAGCACGGCATAGGGGATCAGCGCGGCGAGGGGGACCAGTATTGCCACTGGCCCCTTGGTGATGGATCCCAGCCCGATCGCGGCCCACGCGAGCACCGGCCGCTCGTCCCAGAACGCGAGGATCGCGAGGGTCGTGCAGAACGACAGCGCGCTGTCCATGATCGTCGTGCGTGCATAGGCGAGCACGAGCGGCATCGTCGCGAGCGCCAGCGCCGCCAGCCATCCCGCGTCCGGCCCCCAGCGCCGCCGGACGAACCATACGACAACGACCAGCGTCGCGAGCGTGAACAGGTACGCCGGCAATCGGGCCGCGGTGGCCGTCGGTCCCAGGACTTCCATCACCGCGGCGGCCGACGCGAAGTAAACGATCGGCTTGTCGATGTACGGCAGTCCGTCGAGGTGCGGCAGCACGTAATCGTTCGTCGCCGCCATCTCGCGCGCGACTTCGGCGTTGCGTCCCTCGTCGGGATCGAACAGCGGATATCCGCCGAGGTTGAACCCCAGCGCCAGCACGGCGGCGAGGAGCAGCACCGGGAGCCGCACGGACGCGCCGAGCGCCAGGGGGGGTGTGTTAGGAACCGGGCGCCTGGGGTGTGGAAGGAGGCTGCGCGGGCACGGTGGGGGGGGGCATCTGCGACACGGTGATCGGGACGTTCGCTTTGCGCTCGCCGTCCACGGTGATTTCGAAGCGATACTGGCCGGCGCGCGGGAATGGCACGTCGAACACGAGCACCGCCGCCGCCTCGATCTCCGTGACGCCGGCGGGCGGCTCGGCAAAATTCACCGTACCCGAACCGCCCAGCAGCTCACCATCGTCTTCGTCCAGCAGCTTGATCTGCACCTGATGCTCGCCGACTTCGGTGCGTTTGCCTTTCAGTCGCAGCACCAGGTGGAGGCGTGGATGCATCGCCGGAAACTGTGGCACCCAGATGTGCTGGAAGATGCCGAGCACCGACATCTTGCCCGACTGATCGACCAGCGCATAGTCGGCGACGACCGCGAAATCGAGATGCACTTACTTCTTCGCGACCGGGACGGAGACTTTCGTCTTGTCCCAGGTGATCGTCAGCGTCGTTCCCGCCGCCGCAGGCTCGAAGCGAATCACGAGCTCCTCCACCGGCGCGGCGAGCGTCTCGACTTTGGTGTCGACCCGGACCAGATCCTGCTCGGGGTGATATTCCGTGCCCCATTGTCCGGTCTGCTTGTTGAGGATGAGTTTCCAGCCGCTCGGCGTCGGCAGGGTCCAGAGCGTGTACTTGCCCGCCGGCACGGCCGCGCCGCCGATCACGAGATCTGCAGCGGTGTTGAACTGCGTGGCGGAATTGGCGCCGGTGCGCCACACGGTGTTCCACGGCACGACGTTGCCGAAGATCTCGCGGCCGCGCTTCAGCGGCCGGCCATAATCCACCCACACCTCCGCGCCCCCGACGCTGGCGCGCGCGGTGTCGCGCACCGAGAGCTGGCCCAGCGGCCGGCTCGCGAAGGATTGCGTGGCCTGCGCCATCGGGACGGATGCGACGCGCTGGACTTCCACCTGCAGCGTGCTGCCTTTTCCCGTGAGCCAGGTGATGTGGCCTTGCCCATCGAGCCGGAACGTGAATGGTCCGACGCCCGCGAGCTGGCCTTCATCGAACATGAACACCAGTGTGTCGCCGCCGCGCTTGCGGATGTAGCCGCCGCTGGTTCGATCGGCAGAGTAGAGCGCGCTGAACCGGACGCTATCCTTCCCGGTGCCGCGTGCCCACCGGCCGATCTGCTCCATCAGGCCGTAGACGTAGAACTGGAACGGGAACGTGCCGCGGGGAACCGCGAGCTTCGTCGTCACGCTGCTGTCGCCCCGTGGAGACACCATGATCACCGTATCGCCGGAGAAGTCGACCGAGTTCTTCGTCTCCATCGGGCCGGGGCCGCCGCCGATGTTGTGCGTCACGATCTCCACGTGGCGAATTGAGCCGTCTGGATTCAGGTCGAAGCTATAGATGCGATGGAGGCTCCGCGGCGTGCGGATCACGTACTCGCCGCGGAGCTGCGTAGCGGTGCGCGTGTATTGCTCGATCGCCAGCGTGTCGTTACCGAGCCTCGCCACAAAAGCGCCCGAGTCCTGTACCACCACCGTCAATGCCAAGAGCAGAGCGACCACAAAACCTCCCCCTCCGCTTTACGAGACGCGAATCGATGTAATTTCGTCGTTTCCCTTGATTGCGTTCACGACGTCCATCCCCTTCGTGACCTGCCCGAATACGGTGTGCACGCCGTCGAGATGTCGTTGCGGCGAATGACAGATGAAGAACTGACTGCCGCCCGTGTCCTTGCCCGCATGCGCCATGGACAACGTGCCCGCGACGTGCTTGTGCGTGTTCTTCTGCGTTTCGCATTTGATCGTGTAACCCGGGCCGCCCGTCCCGACCGGCCCCTTGCCGGTCTTGGAGTAGGGGTCGCCGCCCTGGACCATGAAGTTCGGGATCACGCGGTGAAACCTGGTTCCATCGTAGAACTGCGAGTTCGCCAGCTTCTCGAAATTCGCGACCGTGCCGGGGACTTCGTCGGCGAAGAGCTCCAGCTCGATCGTGCCTTTCTTGGTTTCGATCACCGCTTTCTTATTCGGCATCTACATCCCCGTGTTGAGGTTTTCCTCGACCTGCCGCACCGTCTTCATGCCGACGATGGCGCACGCGACTTCCCCGCGATCGAGCACGAATTTCAACGCCAGCTGCGCCGCCGTTATTCCCGATTGCTGGGCCAGCTCGCGCACGCGCTGGCCCAGCGCGGAAAGCTGCGCGACGTACGGCCGCGGCATGCGGCTGCGGATGTCGCTACGGTCCCAGCAACTGTCGGCGTCGTAGCGTCCCGTCAGGAGCCCGTTCGCGAGCGGCTCGCGCGCGATGATGGCCACATTCGCAGCCCGCGCCGTGGGTAGGAATGTGTCCTCGGCTTCGCGCCGCGCCAAGTTGTAGACGATCTGGACGGTGTCCGGCATGGTTGCCTGGACCGCCGCCACGCCTTCCTCGGGCGGGTGCACCGATACGCCGTAGAACCGGATTAGTCCTTCGCGCTTCATCTCTTCCAGCGGTTCGTAGGTCGCGCGCGCGGCAATCAGGCCGATCGGTGGATTGTGCAGCTGCAGCAGGTCGATGCGGTCGGTGCGGAGCCGCTCGAGGGAGCGTTCCACGGCGAAGCGGAGGTAGGCGGGCGTGAAGTCCATATGGATGTCGCGGTTGTAGAAGTTCCCGCCGACTTTCGTCGCGATGAACAGCTGATCGCGAACGTCGTGCAGCGCGGCGCCGAGCAGCGCTTCGGAATGGCCATGGCCGTAGACGTCCGCCGTATCGAAGAAATTGCAGCCCAGCTCGAACGCACGGCGGAGCGCGCGCGTGGATTCGGCGTCGTCGGTGGGCCCGTACGAGTTGCCGAACGCGTTGCCGCCGATCGCCCAGGCTCCGAAGCCGATCTCGCTGACCGCGAGCCCGGTGCGGCCGAGCGTCCGGCGGTTCACGCCTCCAGCAGCGTGGCGAGCTGCTCCGGAGTGGTGACGGGAAGCGAGCAGCTGGTCCCGATGCACACCGTCGCGGCGGGACGCTCGGCGATCTTGCGCACGACGACCTTGCGGGGCCGATACGTCTGGAGTGCGAGCAAGTGCATCGCGCACGCCGGTCCCTCACCGGGCGGCCCGGCGACTTCGATCCGTGTGACCGGGTGCACTGCCCAGTCCACCGCACGCAGCAGCGTCGATCCGTACAACGCCAGGTCGTGGGCGCTGCCGGCAACGGCGGCGAGGTGGCGATCGAGCCGTTCGCGCCAGTGCGCCGTGTCGGTCAGCGCCCAGAGTCGCGCGAGTACGACGCCGGCGACGCCGTTCGGGGAGGGCGTCGGCGCATCCTGCACCGGCTTCGCCCGAGTGGCGAGGTACGCGGTGCCGTTCGTCCCGGCGATGTCGAAGTAGCCGCCCCCGGTCACGTCGGCGTGGGCCTGGTCACAGTACGTCATCACGTCAATGGCGCGGTCGCGCCAGGCGGATTCGCCGGTCGCCTCATAGGCATCGAGGAACGCGGCGGCGGATTGGACGTTGTCGTCGAGCATCCCGCGTGGCTCTGATCTGCCCAGGACGTGAGACATCCCGCTCCCCACATCCCACGCCTCTGACCAGATCCGCTGGAGGACCTTCAAGGCAAGCGCGTTGCATTCGGGCCGATCCAGCACCGCCCCGGCCTGCAGAAACGCTCCCGCCATCATCGCGTTCCAATTGACGTAGGCAGTCCGATCCACGAACGGGGCATTCCGGCGATCCCGCGCGGCCTTCAACTTCTTCATCGCGCTGCGGAGCACGGGCCACTCGTCATCACTCGCCGGATCCTGCTTCCACCACAACACATTCTTCTTCGCGTTGTGGTGCATCTCGCCTGTTTCCTGAATCTCGAAGACGCTCGCGGCCACCGCGGCTTCACGCGCTGTGAGTTGCGCCGTCGCCTCGCCCAGCGTCCAGGTCCAGTAATCCCCGTCGTCGCCGAACGTGAGGTCGGCGTCCTGGGACGTCGCGAACGCGGCGCTGTCCTTGTCCGCCATGACGTCGAGCACCCAGTCCACGATGCCCGTCGCGACGTCCTTGAAGAGCGGAGTCCCGAGCGCCTGGTACGCCGAGAGATAGGCGCGCAGCAGCTCGGAGTTGTCGTATGACATCTTCTCGAAGTGCGGCACGATCCAGCGTTCGTCGACCGCGTAGCGGTGAAAACCGCCGCCGAGGTGATCGCGGATGCCGCCGCGCGCCATCCCCGTGAGCGTCTTGTCCACGATCTCACGCTGCCACGCCAATCCGCCTTTGCCGTCGTGCCAGCACGCGAGCAGGAACTCGATCGCGGCGGGATGCGGGAATTTGGGCGCCGAGCCGAAGCCGCCGTAGCGCACGTCGAACAGGCGCGCCATCTGGTCGGCGGCGCCGCTGACGAGATCGGCGCTCACCGCGCCGGGCTTCGCCTCGTTCAGTGTCTGCACGACATGCGCGCGAATCGCGCGCGCGTTCGTCACCACGCGATCGCGCTCTTCGCGGTACGCACGCGCGATTTCCATCAGCACCCGGTGAAATCCCGGCCGTCCATAGGAATTATTATCCGGCGGGAAGTAGGTGCCGCCGAAGAACACCTCGCCGTCCGGCGTCAGAAAGGCGGTGAGGGGCCAGCCGCCCTGCCCGCTCAACGCCTGCACGGCCCGCTGGTAGCGCGCGTCGACATCAGGACGCTCGTCGCGATCGACCTTGATGCAGACGAAATCGCGGTTCAGGATCTCGGCGACCTCTGGATTCTCGTACGACTCGCCGTCCATGACATGGCACCAGTGGCACCAGACGGCGCCGATGTCGAGGAGGATGGGCTTCTTCTCCTCACGCGCGCGCGTGAACGCGGCGTCGCCCCAGGGCAGCCAGTGGACGGGTTGGTGGGCGGCGGATTTCAGGTATGCCGAGGGTTCCGTCGCCAGGAGGTTAGCCATGCTCTTACGGTGTGACACTCAGGACCATGAAACCGAAGCCGCCCAACCAGCACACGCCGGTGAGAATCATGAATACCCAGTGCCACACAATCCACCGATTGCCGGGGGGATCGTAGCTGATGGGATATGGGCTCCACCACCGGCGGAACAGTCTACCGCGCTGCGCCTCGTGCCACGATGGTGTAAGGAACGGCCGGGCACGTTCCAAGCAATAGACCGAAGCGCCCACCAGTAAGCCGGTAAGTCCGAGCCACACCGCGGTGCGAGCCGTGTGTGGGATCGGCACCGCGGCGAACCAAAAGAACGAGGGCATCAAGGCCGCAGCCGCTACACCCTTCAACAATGCTCCGAGGGGGTCTTCCTCTACCGTATCGGTCGCCTCTTCGAGCGGCGGAGCGGCATCGCCTTTCCAGGCGACGGTAAAGACCGTTCTGATGGCTCGCCAATAGGCTGCACCGGCGGTCGCGCTCTTGTCGCGGGTCGCTAGCCAGACCACTGTCCCCGCCAGCGGGGCCAAGAACGCGATCCACAGGACGTTCGTCAAGAAGTGATGAAAGAATTCTGCCTCGCTGGGGGTCGCAGGCGCAGCGGACGTGAACCGATACGAGGCCGCGAGACGTCCCGAAACCACGAGATAGCCCTCCCCCAGCACCAGGATCGCGATGGCGATGCGGTACCACGTCTGCCGCGTCATCTGCCGTCGTCGCGCAGATAGGCGACCGCGACGCGGCTCAACAACTCCGCGCCGATCACGAGCGACTCCTCGTCGATGTCGAACGTGGGACTGTGATGCGGGGACGCGCGGCCCCCCTTGGGCGCCGATCCGACGAAGGCGAAGCACCCCGGGACGCTCGCGAGAAAGAACGCCATGTCTTCGCCGCCCATCGTCCGGACGCCCTGGCGGACATTCTCCGCGCCGATCAGATCGGCGGCGACGTCGCGCATCAGCGCGCTCAGCTTTTCATTATTGATTAGGGGCGCGCTCAGGCGGCGATACTGTACGGTCGCCTGCGCGCCGAACGCCGCCGCCACGCCCTGCGCCGTCTCCTTGACCAACTGCGGCGCATCGTCAAAGAAGCTGCCCCCGAACGTCCGCACCGTACCGCGCAGCTGCGCGCGGTCCGGAATCACGTTGAACGCCTGCCCGGCGTGCACCTCGGTTACCGAGACCACCGCTTCGCTGAGCGGATCGCGGCGGCGGGACACCAGGCTCTGCAGCGCGGTAATGACGTGCGCCGCGACCAACACAGGATCGATCGTTTGATGCGGTGCGGCGGCATGGCCGCCTCGGCCCAGAATCTCGATCTCGAACTGATCGACTGACGCCATCACCGGGCCCGCCATGACACCAATGGTGCCAACCGGCAGGTCGTTCCAGAGATGAATACCGAACGCGGCGTCGACCTTGGGCTGCTCGAGCACGCCGTCGCTGATCATCGCTTGCGCACCGTCGGAGACCTCTTCGGCCGGCTGAAACGCGAACTTCACGCTGCCGCCGAGGTCGAGTGGGGCCAGGCGGCGCGCCACCTCGAGGCCTATCGCCACGTGCCCGTCATGGCCGCAGGCGTGCATCTTCCCCGCCTGCTGCGATCGATACGGGACGGCGTTCGCCTCCTGGACGGGCAACGCATCCATGTCGGCCCGGAGCAGCACGCAACGCCCTGCATTCGTCTTCAAGCCGACGACGCCGGTCTTTCCGATTCCCGGCGTGACGTGGTAGTTCAGGCTGCGCAGGCGATCGGTGATGAGGTTTGCGGTGCGCGTTTCCTCAAAGCCGAGCTCGGGATGCTGGTGAATGTCGCGGCGGGTCGCCACCAGGGACGCGCGGTCGACTGGCGCGAGCGGCTTCATACCTGCGAGCTCGGGCAGAGCCGATTCAGCACGCAGTCGGCGCACCGCGGCCGCCGCGCGATGCACACGGCGCGTCCGTGTTGAATCAGCGTGTGCGAGAACCACGTCCAGTCATCCCGCGGCACGATCGCCATCAGCTCCTGCTCGATCTTGACCGGGTCGTCCTGGCGCGCCAGCCCCAGCAGCCGGCTCAGGCGATGGACGTGCGTGTCCACCACCACCCCTTCGTTTTTTCGGAACCAGGTGCCGAGGATCACGTTGGCCGTCTTGCGGCCGACACCGGGCAAGGCGGTCAGCTCGTCCATCGTTTGTGGGACCTCGCCGCTATGCCGCTCGACGAGCGCCTGCGCCATCCCGATGATCGATTTGGTCTTGTTCCGGAAGAAGCCGGTGGACTGAATTTCTTTTTCCAGGACGTGGGGGTCGGCCGCGGCATAGTCGGCTGCGGTGCGGTATTTCGCGAACAAATGCGGCGTGACCATGTTGACCCGCGCGTCCGTACATTGCGCGGACAGAATCGTCGCGACGACGAGCTCCAGGGCATTGTGATGGTGCAGCGCGCACGTCGCGTCCGGATACTCGCGCTTCAAGCGCGCGATGATTCTCCGCGCCCGCGCTTTGCGTTGGGCCGCCGCGGCCGCCGCGACTTTCGTCTTCATGGGTCAACCGGAATCTAGCAGCGCCAGGAGCCGGCAGGTGAGCAGGAGCAGCTCGCCGGCATTGGCGACTGAATACAGTCCGGCCGCCGTCCCACCCGCCAGCGTGGGCCCAAACGGGGCGCTGCCATCGTCGCGTGCGGCGGCGATTTCGATCTCGCTGGCGGTGGGATCGTCCGGGTCTGCCCGCCCCTCCAGCCCCACCGCACTGAACCCCGGTCGATCGGGACGCATCCCGAAGATCGCCAGGACGGCGATCGCGCCGGGCCCCCCCGGCGTGGCCTCGCTCACGAACATCCCGTCGAGCGGCTCCGGCGGATTGCCGTCGTGCGGCGCGCCCCAGACACGCAGCTCGGGCAGCTGCAGGTACTGCGCGGCATGCGGCAGGTCGGTGGTCATCCGCTTTTCGGCGACGGCCCGACGCAGTGTCGGCTCGCTGATCGGATAGACCCGTTGCTCGGCGGCCCAAAAGAGGTACGCGTGATGCAGCAACAGCACGTGCGCCTCGAGGGCGTCGGCGCCGGCGTCCGGCGGGACGATCTCGCGCAGCAGCCGGCCAACGGGCTCGAGCAGCACGAACCGATCGCGATCAGTCGCGGCTGTGCCTTGCAGCTGCAGCGCCTCGGCAATCGCCGGAAACCGGGGTGCGATCTCGCCAAACGCGAGCGCAAAGGGAGTCGCTCTCATGCTCTCGGAAGGAAGTCGTCCAGCGCGCGCGCGAATTCGTTCGTCGCTTCGACATGCGGGCAATGCCCCACCGGCAGCTCCACGAGCCGCGCCCGCAACAATGTCGCAAGCTCACGAGAGCCGGCGATGGGGAGCGGGTCGAACGTGCCGTGCAGGACCAGGGAAGGGGGAAGGGGGACGCGGGACGCGGTGTCTTTCAGCTGGGGCCGAAGATCATAGTCTCCCAAACTGCTCCAGACCGCTTCCTGCGTGCGCGCATTGACGCGGAACGCCGTGAGGTTCTTTGCGTCGTGGAAATCGCGAAAATAGCCGGCGATCGAGAGCTCGAACGCCCGGCGTTGGTAGCATCCGCCGTGCGAACTCGGCCTCGAACTCGCGCCGATAGTCCGCGGTGATCGAGGCGGGGGATACGAGCGCGAGACGTGCGACGCGTTCCGGATGCTCCAGGAAGTAAAGCACCGCGAGCAAGCCGCCCCAGGAGTAGCCGCACAGCGTCAGCCGGTCGAGCTCCAGCTGTTCCCGCAGGGCGTCCAAATCGGCGACGTGCTCGCGCCATCCCACCGGCGTGTCGCGCGGCACGGGCGACTGCCCGCCGCCGCGCTGATCGTAATAAAGGAGAGAGCGCCGGGTGGCGAGGAGATCGTATTGCGGGAGCAGGTAGTCGTGGCTGGCGCCGGGACCGCCGTGCAGCACGACAACCAGGGGACCGCTGCCGACCCGCCGCGTGAACAGCTGCACTACAGCAGAACGGCTAACGCGTCGGCGACTTCCTTCACGTCGGCATGCTCGCGCTCACCGAAGCCGTTCGGTACGTCCGAATCGACATCGAGCTGGCCGAGGATGTGGTCCCCGCGCCGAATCAGGACCACCAGCTCCGACTTGGTGAACAGATTGCAGGCCAGATAATTCCCAATCGCGCCGACGTCGGCGACGTTTTGGTCGCGCTTCTCGGCGACCGCGGTCCCACAGACCCCGCGTCCCACCGGAATGCGGGTATGCTCGGTGTCGCGGCCGGCGTGCGCCTCGAGTACCAGCTCGTCGCTGTGCAGCATATAGGCGTAAACGGAGGTGTATGGCACTCCCCACGACCGAATGCGCTCGCACGTCATCTGCAGCAAGGCGTGACGCCCCTCGTCATGCAGGTGCGCCGCGCGGAGCGCGCGGACCACCTTTGCCGCTTCCGAAACGGAGCTGGTCGTCATGACCCGCGTTCTCCCGGCATGCGGTACTCTAGCGCCGGCGGCGGGTCATCGGAAGCGTGTTAGATTGGGGCCCCGATGCCTACGCCCCAGGAATTCGCCGCGCGATTCGAGCGTACGCTGGACCTGTTTCGCGATCCGGGAGCGAAAGAGGAACAGAAGACACAGTTTCGTACGCTGGCCGGGCTGCTCAAGCGCGAGGCCGTGGCGATTGCGGTGTTGGATGGGCGCCTGTTGGTGAACGGCACGGCGGTGGATGGCGCCACCCTGCTGCAACGGCTCGAATTCCACTCGGTCAAAGAGATCGCCATCCCGGCCGATCCGCCGGTAGCCGAAGTGTTCGAGCTGCTGCGGGCGCTTGCGGAGCAGCCGGGGGATGAAGACATCGCGTCCCGGCTGCGGGCGAGCCGGGCGACGCGCGTCTCCGTCAGGATGCAGACCTTCGTCTTCGGCACGCCGATTGTGCCCGTCGCCCCTCAGCCGGCCCCCGCCCCCACGCCCGCCCCCACCCCCGCCCCCCCGCCGCAAACGGCCCGTGCCAATCGAGGCGCCGATGTGGCGCCCGCCGCCAGCGGGGCAGAGGACATCCCGGATATCGTCCGCGAAGCGACCGCCCGAAGCGTCGGGTTCTCTCCGGCAGCGGCCGCGACGCGCACGACCGCGGATCTGATCGCCCAGCTCAGCGACAAGCCAGATGGGCCACATGTCGGCGACATGCTCGCCGTCCTTGGTCGGCAGCTCGAGACCGCCATGAAGTCGAACCGCACGACGCAGGCGCTCATCATTGTCTCAGGGATCGTGCGGGCGGAGCAGCAGGTCAGCGATGCTACCCGCCGGCGGCAGTATTCGATCGCGCTGAAGCGGATGTACAACAAGGCGCTGCTCGAGGCGATCGCGGAGGTGGCCAATCACCCCACGGACCGCGAGGACGCGCTGTTGGTGCTGCGACGCGCCGGGGAGGACGGGGTCGAAGTGCTGCTGGATCTTCTCGTCGCGGCTCCGACCATCGAGGAGCGACGCGGGATTTTCATGGCGCTGACGGGAATGAAGGAGGGGACGGACCAGCTGGTGCACATGCTGGGGCATCATCAGTGGTTCGTGGTACGAAATGTGGCGGAGCTCGCGGGTGAGCTGGCGCTCGAGGAAGCGGTGCCGGCGTTGGCAAAGCAGCTCGAGCACGAGGACGAACGCGTTCGCAAAGCGGTCGCGCTGGCGCTGGCGAAGATCGGATCGAGCTCGGCGGCCGAGCCGCTGCGCCGCGCATTGCGCGATAAATCGCCGGAGGTGCGGATCCAGGCGGCCCTTGGTGTTGGCGGGCGCAAGTCCGCGGCGCTCGCGATGCCGCTCGTCGCCGCGATGGAGGAAGAAGCGGATGAAGCGGTGGAACGCGAGCTGATCCTCGCGCTGGGACGGATCGGCAGTACGGCGGCGGTGCAGGCGCTCATCAAGTTTGCCCAACCGGGCGGCCGGTTGTTCGGCAGGAGACCGGGCGCGTTGCGGGCCACGGCGGTCGAGGCACTCCGGCTCGCGGCCACGCCGGCGGCGGTCGGTACGCTCGAAGGTCTCGCCGACGACGGCGACAAGCAGGTGCGCGCCGCTGCGCAATCGGCGCTCGCCGATCTCAAGCGAAAATAGTTGCATATCGCCAGAAAAACCGCATAACGCAACGTCAACTTTTCAGTCAGCAGCACGGCGCGATTTCGCGCCGAGCGTGTCACCTATATCGTTGCCCAGTAGCGCTTTACGATGCTCACACAGTATTGGGTCTGGTTCTTGCCCGAAGGGAGCGTGCTGTTCGTGTATCCAACGACCTCTTCGGTCAGGAGAGATCATGAAAAGCGTTCGCGTCCTATTCGCCCTCGTCGGACTCTTGGCGCTGCCGCTGGTAGCGGCTGCGGCTCAGGGTCAGAGCGCGGCCAACAAGTGCAAGAACACACCGCAGGCTGGCCAGAACGGCAACAGCCAGCGTGGTGCTGCCGCGGTCGCGCAGGCCCAGGCCAACAAGTGCCCGGCGCCCGCTACCTTGCCGCCGCCTCCGGCGCCGCCACCGGCTCCGCCACCGGCTCCGCCGCCAGCACCGCCCCCAGCGCCTCCTCCGGCTCCGCCACCGGCGCCTCCTCCGGCTCCGCCACCGCCGCCGCCGCCACCCCCGGCTGAGCCGCCACCGCCTCCGCCTCCGCCCCCGAGTCCGCCGTCCGGGATCAATTTCGCGGCAGGCATCGTGTTCGAGGATCTTGACGGCAACGGTCTTCGCGATCCGTTCGCCGGTGAGATGGGCCTAGAAGGATGGACGGTCGAGCTGTGGTGGAATGGCCAGGTTTTGGCCACGACGACCACCGATGCGGATGGGAAGTACCAGTTCCTGAACCTCGGCAACGATACGTATAGCTTGTGCATCCAGCCGCAGGGGGGGTATACGCAGACCATCCCAGTTGGTGGCACAGGATGTGGTGGTTCGGGTTACACGTTCACGTTCAACGGTGTGTTCCAGCAGATGTTCCCTGGCAACTTCGGGGAGATGCTGCAGTAGCTATATCGTAAACTCCTGACCAACCCAGGGCCCCGGGCAGTCGCCGGGGCCCTGTTTCTTTCACCTACTTGGGGATGAAGTCGATGCCTGGTTCGAGGCGGCGGGCAAACGCGGCGAGCAAATCGGCGGCGCGATCGAGATCCTCGAGTGCCACCATTTCGTTGGGGCTGTGCATGTAGCGGTTGGGCACGCTCACGAGCCCAGTGGGGATGCCGCGCATGGCGTTGTAGATCGCATCGGCATCCGTTCCGGTGTCGCGCGGCGCCGCCTGGATGGTATACGGGATCTTCGCCTGCTCGGCGCACTCGACCAACATGTCGAACACCACCGCGCTCACCGAGGAGCCGCGGCTCAACACCACGCCGCCGCCCAGCTTGTGATCGCCGGAGTGCTTTTTGTCGGCGCCGGGATAGTCGGTCGCATGCGTGACGTCTACCACGACCGCGACGTCGGGCTCGATGCCGACGGCGCTCGTCCGAGCGCCGCTCCCGGTCCACGCAATCTCCTCGCGGGTCGACGCCACGGAAAACACCGCGGCGTGTTTGGCCCGCTGCGTTGCCAGCCGGCGCAGCGCCTCGGCGGCCACGAACGCGCCGATGCGGTTGTCGAGGCTGCGGGAGACGATACGGCCGTTGGGGTACTCCTCGACCCGGCTATCGAGCACACCCGCGTCGCCAATCCGGACGCGCGCGGCTGCCTCGTCGCGGTTTGCCGCGCCGATGTCGATCCACAAGTCGATCACCTTCGTGACCCGGTCCAGCTCTTCCTTCTTCAGCTGGTGGATCGCCTTCTTCCCCACGACGCCGTGCACCGCACCCGAGCGGCTGAGGATCAACACGCGCTGTCTCGATGTGCGTGATCTGAATGCCGATTTCGTCGATGTGGCCCGCGAACATCACGCGCGGCTTGCCCTTGGGGTTCAAGACGGCCACGGAGTTGCCGTGCACGTCGGCGCGGACGTCGTCGGCGAAGGCGCCGACCTCGTCGCGCCAGACGCGGCCCGGCGCCTGCTCAAAGCCCGACGGCCCCGCCGTGTCGAGCAGCTTCTTCAGGAATCCGACGGTCTTGATGGTCACGCTGTCTTTATGATGTCGTGATGGTGGTTACTGCCGGCGCAGGCCGGTTCGATAGAGCAAGAGCCCCAGAATCGAAAACATGATCAGGCCGACGATGGCGGACGTCGCAAAACCTCCCAGCGCGTGATACAACGGGATTTTCTCGGCGAGCCAGTCCGCCGCCATGCCGCGCGCGCTGCCCCAACCCGCGATTGCCGCGACTGCAATCCCGCAGATCGCGCCGCCCGCGATCAACCCGCTCGCAAACAGGACGCCCGGGCCCGATTCGATTTCCGCGAGCGACCGGTTGTCGGACCGACTGCGGCGCTCGACCAGCCAGCGAACGACGCCGCCCGCGAACATCCCGGCCGATGTCGTGATGGGCAGGTACACGCCGACGGCCACGGGCAGCGAGGACACGCCCATCAGCTCGATCGCGATCGTGAGGAACACGCCGATCAGCACCAGCCCCCACGGCAGCTTGTGCGTCAGGATTCCATCCGTGATGAGCGCCATCAGCGTTGCCTTGGGCGAATCGAGGCGCTTCAGCTCGTGGCCCGAGTATTCGCGAACGCGTCCGCCGATGCCGGGATCCACGACGTAGCGAATCTCGTGCGGCGCCGGATCTACGAGGTATTTGCCCGGCGGCACGCCTTGCGTCTCCACGTATACGCGAATCACCTGGTAGCTGTTGTTGTCGATCGAGTCGGTGCCCCCGATGCCGAAGTGCGACATCGTCTCGGTGTGCACGACGATGTTGCCGTCGGCACTCTTGCCGCTCGCCGGCGCGACAAAGCCGGCCCGGGTCTCGGGGACCTGGTAGCTGTAGGCCTTATTGAGGAACGTGAGCGTCCAGCCTACCGCCAGCGCCGACCCGATCGCGCCGATCAGGATCGCGATCTGCTGGCGCCTCGGCGTTGCGCCCACCAGGAATCCTGTTTTGAGGTCCTGTGACGTATTGCCGCCGTTCGCGACGGCCACTGCGATGACGCACGCGATCGAGATGGCACGCACCCGATCGTCGATCTTGTTCCAGCCGAGCAGCAAGAAGATGAACGAGATCGCAATCAGGGCGGCGATGGTCATGCCCGAGATCGGGTTCGCGGAGCTCCCCACCTGACCGCAAATGCGGGATGACACGGTCGTGAAGAAGAACCCGAAAATGATGATCAGGATGCCGCCCAGCAGATTCACGCCGATCTGTGGCAGGAGCGCGATCGCGATGGCGAGGACGATCGAGCCGAATATGGTCACACTGATCGGCAGATCGTCGTCGGTGCGGAGTTTGGCGGCCACCGCCTGGCCGAGCCGGCTGGCGCGCATGTCGGCGAAACCGGCGCGAAACGCCCCGACAATCGTCGGCAGCGAGCGCGCCAGTGCGATGATGCCGGCGCTCGCCACCGCGCCCGCCCCGATGTAGAAGACGAATGCCGCCCGGATCTCGCTGGCCGACATATCGCGGATCAGCTTGGTCGTGCCGAACATCGGCTCGGTCATTGCGCTGCCGAACAGCTTGATCGCCGGCATCAGCACGACGTAGGCGAGACAGCCTCCCGCGAACAGATAGCCGGCGATGCGGGGGCCGATGATGTACCCCACGCCGATCAGCTCCGGGCTCGCCTCGACCCGCACCTCGGCGCCCTGGTAGGAGCGGATCACCTTGCCGGGGTATTCCTGCCACAGCTTCAGCGCCGTCATGAGGAACTTGTAGACGAACGCGATCCCGAACGCCTGGAACACCGTCCTGGCGTGGACGCCGCCCCGCTCCCCGGCGATCAGCACCTCGGCGCACGCCGTCCCTTCGGGGTAGGGCAGGTTGCCGTGCTCTTTGACGATCAGCGCGCGGCGCAGCGGAATCATCATCAGGACGCCCATCAACCCGCCCGCGATCGCCAGGACGGTGACGCGGCCAATGTCGAGGTCGTAGCCCATCAACAGAATCGCGGGGATCGTAAACACGACGCCGGCGGAGACCGAATCCGCCGCCGAGCCGGTCGTCTGGACGATGTTGTTTTCGAGGATTGTGGAGCGGCCGAGCCAGCGGAAGATCGTGATCGACAGTACGGCAATCGGGATCGATGCGCTGACGGTGAGCCCGATCTTGAGCGCCAGGTACACGTTCGACGCGCCGAAAATCAGCCCGAGCAGCACGCCGAGCACGATGGCGCGGAGCGTCAGCTCGGCGGGGGCCTGGGTCGGCGGAATGTAGGGTTGGTGCGCGGCGGAGGGGGCAGTCATATAGGCCGCAGAATCTGTGTCCTAAACTGCACCGGTGTCCAGCAGCGATCCACGAACTGAGCCTCGAACCTGTGTCAGGTCTGCGGGTATGGTGGAACCTCATGCCTGAGCCGACGGAACTAACTCTGCCCGAGCTGCGTGCGGCCCTCGCCGACGCCTACGACATCGAGGCGCCGATCGGGCGCGGCGGGATGTCATACGTCTTCCTCGCGCGCGAGCGACGGCTGGACCGGCGGGTCGCGATCAAGGTCCTCCCCCCCGACCTCGCCCGCGATGACGCGCGCCGGCGGCGATTCCTGCGCGAGGCGCGGACTGTGGCCCGGCTGACCCACCCGAGCATCGTGCCCATCTTCACCGTGGACGAGATCGGCGGGTTCGTGTTTTTTGCGATGGCGTACGTTGCGGGGGAAACGCTCTCGCAGCGCGTGACGACTCGAGGGCCGCTCGACGCATATGAAGCGGGCCGATTGCTACGCGAGGTCGGCGACGCCCTGGGGTACGCGCATGCCCACGGCGTCGTCCACCGCGACGTGAAGCCCGACAATATCCTGCTCGACCGTGTCACGGGCCGCGCATTGCTCTCCGACTTTGGCATCGCATATGAGAGCCCCTTCTGGGGCAGCCCGTACCTGGGGGGGCCTGGCCTCCTCCGGCGCCCTGCCGCGCCCCGCGGGCTCGTGATCGGAACCGCGGCGTTCATGAGTCCGGAGCAGGCGAGCGGCGATGCCGTCGATGCGCGTAGCGACATCTACTCGCTTGGTGTCGTCGCGTACTACGCGCTTTCGGGAAGCCTGCCCTTTCGAGCGAAGACGGACGTGGCGATGCTGGCACAGCATATCGCGGATCCGGCGCCCCCGATCACCAGTGTCGCGCGGTTCGT